>Ga0316189_10003885_pt1 | contig 14465 bp, 14 predicted proteins | sample LowCovwburrow_MG_FD_204930 | JGI IMG/M metagenome (GOLD analysis project Ga0316189, IMG submission 204930) | Coastal sediment microbial communities from Maine, United States - Lowes Cove worm burrow | ecosystem: Environmental > Aquatic > Marine > Coastal > Sediment | place: USA: Maine...
GCCAATAGCTAAAAGCCAATAGCCAATAGCTAACAGCTAAAAGCCAACAGCCAACAGCCATTTCTAACCGCTCTTATATCTTTACTAAATGAACATTGAGGAATTCAGAGATTATTGCTTGGCAAAACCTGGAGCAACGGAGCATTTTCCTTTTGATGAAAATGTGCTTGTTTTTAAGGCCGTCAAGATGTTTGCGTTAACAGATGTTAGAGATTTTGAAAGTATCAATCTGAAATGTGATCCTGAATATGCAGTGGAGCTAAGAGAGAAGTACCCTGGAGTAATTCCTGGCTATCACATGAATAAAAGGCTTTGGAATACCATCTCCACAGATGGAGGTGTCTCAGATAAGGAACTCTACCAATGGATTGACGATTCCTATGACTTGATCGTTGCTTCCCTATCGAAAAAGGAAAAGGTTCTTTTCGAGCGCCAGCTGTAATTGCACCAGCCACCTCCTGGTGTGGCATTGAGCGTATGTAGATCGCATAGACTATCTGGAACCACGCTGCATGTCTCACTTTAGAAATGACAAAGAGCAAAATTCAAATAAATAACAAATCTCAATTGACAACGGTGAAAGAAGAATAGCAATTATATCCCGACTAAATCAGTTTGATCTTTCGGATTTGGAGCTTGCTTTTTATTTGTGTTTTGTGTTTTGAAATTTCGCCTGTTGTGATGGCACTAGCCACCTCCTGGTGTGGCATTGAGAGAATAGGTAGATCGTATTACATTTGTTTGGAATAGAAACACAGACCTATGAACAGATTCCCTCAACTTTTGATCGTTCTGATCGCCCTTTCAATCTGCGCTTGTGCAAAGAAGACCATCGAAGTGGACACCCTAATCGTGCAGGGAAAAATCATTGACGGAACCAATGGAGCTGCATTCGTCGGAGATATTGGGATAACTGGTGATACCATTTCTTTTATTGGCAATAGTGAAGATTTCAACGTTGAGGCGAACAATGTGGTGGATGCTTCAGGTCTTACCGTAAGCCCTGGCTTTATTGATCCGCACACCCACGCATGGGTTGATCTTCGCAGCAATGACGCAAACAAAAACATCAACTACCTGACGCAGGGAGTGACCACAGTGTTTGCTGGCAATGATGGTGACGGTCCCTTTGATATAGATGCAGCAGCGGGGGAGTTGAATCCAAATGGCATTGGCACCAATGTGGTATTTCTGGTTGGACATGGTAGCGTGCGGCGTGAGATTCTGGGAATGAGTGACGCTGCACCCACCGAAGAGCAATTGGAAGCCATGAAGGCGCTGGTTAGGAAAGGCATGGAAACGGGAGCTTTCGGGTTTTCAACTGGCCTCTACTATGCACCAGGCAGCTTTTCGACCACAGAGGAGGTCATTGAATTAACCAAAGAAATTGGTAAATACAACGGCATTTACGACAGTCACATCCGAGATGAAAGTTCATATAACATTGGCTTGATTGGTGCTGTGAAAGAGACCATTGAAATCGGAGAAAAGTCGGGTGTGCCCATTCATTTCGCGCATATTAAGGCATTGGGTGTTGACGTTTGGGGGAAAAGCACAGAGATTATTCACCTCATCGAGGAGGCACGGTCACGTGGCCTGCGGGTAACCGCCGATCAGTACCCATGGCGTGCCTCAGGAACTAATTTGCAAAACGCGGTGATCAGCAGGTGGGTGATGGCAGGCGGAGATGATGCATACTATAAGCGCCTGAACGACCCCAAACTACTTCCCAGAATACGGGAAGAGATCAAGGAGAATATTAGAAAGCGTGGTGGTCCTGAGTCGTTGCTGATTACCGCTGACTACAAAGACGAGGAGATGATTGGTTTGAATCTTGGGAAGATAGCAGAGCGGATGAAGCTTGACCCCGTCGAGGCTACATTGGTAATAGCAAAAAATGGGGGAGCCCGTGTAGCTTCATTCAACATGAACGAAGATGACATGAAGAACTTCATGACGCAGGATTGGGTGATGACTAGCTCAGATGGGAGCAAAGGGCATCCAAGGAAATACGCGAGTTTCCCAGAGAAATATTTGCGCTACGTAATTGAAAGCCCTGTTTTATCGCTTGAGACATTTGTTTATAAAAGCAGTGCACTTGCTGCTTCCACTTTTGGGATCGAAAAGAGGGGAACGATTAAGGTTGGTAACTACGCCGATGTACTAGTATTCGACGAAGAAAGGTTTAGGCCGTTAGCGGATTTTTCGGAGCCTGAAAATCTTTCTCAAGGGGTAGCCCATGTGTTTGTAAACGGTCAACCTTCGATTTCTGAGGGTACGCCAACACCAATGCTAAGCGGTCGGGTTTTGAGGAAGAATAAGTAGAAAGAGGCCGTCTCAAAAGTCATGCGTCATTGCGAACACCGTGAAGCAATCTTATCCATAAATCGTATTTGTAGATTAAGATCACTTCCTTTCACTCGTGATGACGGTTGTATCAACTTTTGAGACAGCCTCCAGTCATTTTAAATTACTGATATCCTACTAATTTTTATTCTTCTAAAAAATGTTTGGTTTGAACGAATAAGAAAAGTTTTTTCCGTGATTTCAAAACACACCCTTCCCCTGAAGGGGAGAACGAAAGTCCCCTTTAGGGGATTTCAATGTTATTAAGTCAAGCCTTGTTAGAAGCGTGCCATCCTGGACTTTGATCCGGGATCTTCATCAAACCTGTTGTCAGGTAGGGTCTTTCAGGCATATCACGTCTTCGGGAATATACAAATGACAAATATGTTTCAAAATATGGGTCAGTAAGAAAACACATTTCCTTAAAAACCCACCCCTACCCCTCCAAGGAGGGGACTAAGAGCGTTTTCTTTTTGTTCTTGCATCGAACTGATCTTAGCTTAATAGCATTGTAGGGGATTTAGCTATTGATTCTTTAATTGTTTTCATAAAAACACAATCTTTTCTCGGATACCTCTTAAATCCAAAAATCATCAAGATTCAGGATAACCAGCACTAGCCATCACTTCCTTGATCTGGTCTGTGTGTCGTTTGGTGTGACCCGACATGAAAATAATTACCTGGTATGAATCCACTTTACCGAAAGGGAAATCGAAATATCGGTTTCTTAAGTCATCCTGAGAAGACTTAACATATTTCATATTCTCTTTTCTCTTGTTTTTGAATTCGGTAAGTGAGCCTTCGTATCCATCATATTTGTTGGTTGGTTCAAATTCAGTGCTCGTTTTTACTTTTTGTTCGCGACTTTCAATTAAGCCGATCACCTGATCATCGGACATTTTCACCTCGCTTCGGAGCGAGGGATCCGGATCGCTTTTCAGGGACATTTGAACAATACCGAAAATACTGTTTTCGGAGATCGCCAGATGCTCAACGCAATTAGCAACAGACCAGGAATCCGCCGTAGGCTTGTAGTTAAGCTGTGATTCAGAAAGGCCTTTCACCGTCTTTAGTAATTCTGCGTTGGTATTTTTGAGGTGGTCAATAGCCTTGCTACGTTCCTCTTTTGATAGGGTAGTCTGAGCAAATACGACGCTGCTAAGCAGTGCAATGCTGACCAGAGATAGTAGTACTCGTTTCATTTTTTTTAAGTTATTTAATTGCTGACGAACGGTCAGTAGCTATTTGGACAATTTATTGTCCTTTAAAAGTGAAAATAATTATTAATATACTGCTATTTTTGACATGGACAATACAAAACCACTACAATACAAAAACCACAGCTATGGAAGACGAAGCATTGTCCTTTTTGGCTCTCGGTGATTCTTACACAATAGGAGAGTCTGTGAAGGAATATGAAAGATGGCCGGTACAGCTGGTGTCTCGGCTAAGAAAGAACGGCATCCCCATGGAGGAGCCTAAGATTGTCGCCACAACAGGCTGGACTACGGATGAGCTGATAGCTGCCATTGAAAAGCGAGACATTCAGAGAACGTACGATATGGTCACACTGCTTATAGGTGTCAACAATCAATATAGAGACTATCCAATCGCGCAGTATGAGAAGGAATTTGAGGATTTAGTAACGATGGCTGTTAAATACGCAGCTGGGATTTCTGAGAATGTGTTTGTTATCTCAATTCCAGACTACGGAGTCACCCCGTTTGCTGCGGAAAAAGAACTGGATGAATCCAAAATTGCTGCAGACCTGGAAGCATACAATGCAATAGCTAAACGCATTGCAACTTCGAAAAACATAATTTTTACCGACATAACTCAAGATTCCAAAGAGGCAAAGAACGACCCTTCCCTAACGGCGAAGGATGGCTTGCATCCGTCGTCAAAAATGTATGCTCGGTGGGTTGAAGCCCTGTATTTCTCGATATATGACAATCTTTCCACAAGATAATTCTACTAAAAGCGCCAAATTAGCGTTCACCTTTAAGTTGTATTAAAATAGTCCTAATTTAGAGGCCAGATCTATTGAGATTGCCTAATTACCGCATGCAGAGAGTTTTACTAATTATAGGCCTATTCGCGCTTATGGGATGTCAGGACAAAATTATTTGTTCTGCGTTTCAAAGTACCTATATATTGGATGACTCCACTAGGAATGCATACTATTCCTACGTATGGCAGTTAGATGAGACAACACGCACAGAATACCTGGCTAGTCTGCAAGGTGCTCCAGAGGGAGATTCCTTGTCACCAGTAGCAGCTCAAGCACCCACTGTCGACTACTACTCCTACGCAGGTGAGAAAGTTGTTCCATGGAGAGTAAGGAACAGAACTAAGTTCGGTGTCGTGAAATATGAGCCCTATTGGTTGAAAAACTACCGAATGCGAACCGCCCCAATGGAAAATGTGTATGCACCAAAACCTCCTGAGCCTGTGGAAATTGATTCGATAGCCACAGCGCCTACCGATTTGGTAGCAGTCGATTCGCTAGGTGTTGCACCACTTGATTCTCTAGAAGTTGACTTGGCGGCACTTGAAGAGCAGACGGTTGAGGTAGAGGAAAAAAAGAAGCAACAAAAGTATCTGCATGGATATGATCCCCTGGATATTTTCAATGTAGAACAAGAGTATTACAATAAGTACTTCGGCGAAAAACTAATTGATCGCCGCCCTGAACCAGACAAGGAAGCCCTGCAAGCCACAGATTCTTTAGCCAACGCTATTCCAGATTCCTTACAGAAGAAAAAATTCTCGTTCAAAGGACTCTTCAAGAAAAAGCAAAACGAACCTGATTCTACGCAGGTACTACCAGAGCCCGAAGTTGAGGACACGGGCAATGACTGATACTCCCAAAGTATCAATCGTTTTACCATTTTACAATTCAAAACCTACTTTAGAAAAAGCAATACAAAGTATTGTTAATCAAGTATTTATAAATTTTGAACTTCTCTTAATTGACAATGAATCCTCCGATGGTAGTTTGGCCGTTGCAGAGAAATTCGCTGCACAAGATGTGAGAATTCAGGTATTTCACGAGAAGCAAAGGGGAGTTGTGTTTGCGGCGAATCAAGGTCTGTCGAAGTCCAGGGGTCAATACATAGCCAGAATGGACGCGGACGATGTGTCTCTTCCAAATAGAATAGGGGACCAGGTCAAATTACTCGATGCACAACATGAGATTGGACTTGTATCAGGACTAATAAAGTATGCTGGACATGATTCAAATGGCGGATTTATTAGGTATGTTAATTGGTCAAACGGGATCACTAAGCCTGAAGAGATATATCTCAATCAGTTTGTAGAATATCCGATCGTCAATCCCTCGATCATGATTCGACGAGAGCTTTATGAAAAATATGGAGGCTATCAGGATGGGGATTTCCCAGAGGACTACGAGTTCTTTCTGAGACTACAATCGCACAACATTCAAATGACCAAGACTGAATCAGTGGTTTTGGAATGGAGTGATTTGCCTTCTAGGTTGACTAGAACCGATGATAGATATTCCCAGGAATCCTTCTTTAAAATCAAGGCCGAGTACTTAGCAAAATGGCTTGAATTAAATAATCCAAAATATCCCAAAGTCACTATATGGGGTGGGGGAAAACTTGCCAGAAGACGAAGCGCTTATCTTGAAGACCATGGGATAGTGGTGGAATCTTTCATTGATATTCGTAAATCAAATAACCCTTCTTTGATCTACTACAAGGACATCCATTCATTCAAAAACGCCTTCATTCTCTCATTCGTTTCAAACTGGGATGGAAGAGATAAGATACGCAGCTTCCTCAATGAACATGCGTTCGTTGAAGGGCAAGACTATTTAATTTGCGCTTAGTTGTCCTAAAATTTTTAGTATTTGAAAAAAAATTACTAATTTTATAATCAAATACTAGAATATGTCACCTTACAACGATCTCATTTTAGATGATCACTACAAACTCCGGATTACGTCAAAGAAGTTGAAGTCTGGTAATTACCAGGTAAAATTCTTTGCTTCTGTCCAGAGAAAAAGGGAGTTGTACGGATACTTGTTGGTAGGAGCGGATGAGACACTTAAGAATGTAATCAACAAGATTCGAGGCAGGCTCCGCTCACTAGATATTGAAGGAGATAAACGCTACTTCGATGTTTACAACCTAAGAAATGAGGCAGTTAACGAACCCAACTTTATGATTTTTCAATAATGGCGATGATTCCAAACAATATCAAATTTCTTCGAAAGAAATTTGGCTATACCCAAGAAACCTTTGCTGAAGCGCTTGATATCAACAGACCATCGGTAGGTGCGTATGAGGAGGGCAGAGCGGATCCTAGATTAACGACGCTTTCGAAAATGGCGGAGCTTTTTAAAGTTTCCGTTGACGAACTGATCAATGATGATCTAACGCAGGAGAATCACATTCCAAGGCAGCATGTGAAAATTCTAGCTGTGACAGTCGATGAAGCTGAGGAGGAACATATTCAGCTTGTTCCCACCAAAGCCGCTGCTGGTTACACAAATGGCTATGCAGATCCTGAATATCTCACAGACCTACCAAAGTTTAATCTTCCAGTACTTCCTAAGTCTGCTACCTACAGAGCATTTGAAATTCAAGGTGATTCGATGTTACCGATTGTATCTGGCAGCATCGTAGTAGGTAAGTACATCGAGCAGCTCAGTGATATTTCAAATGGGAAAACGTATGTGCTTGTTACCAAATCAGAAGGAGTGGTGTACAAACGGGTCTTCAATTACATTAGTGAAAAAGGGAAATTGTACCTTGTCTCTGACAATCGATCTTTTGATGCCTATGAACTTGATCCAGAGGAGGTCATGGAAGTGTGGGAAGGAAAAGCGTTCATAAGTCTTGAATTTCCAGATCCGAATTCTGCCAATGAGTTATCAATGGATCAATTGGCAAACATGATTGGAAATCTCCGTAGTGATGTGGAGAAACTGAAGCACGGCAATTAAGCTTCAAAGCCTCGCTTTTGATTGACTCCTCCAACGACTCCAAGTCGTGGGAGGACTATTATATTGGATTTGAGAAACAATCCGTTTTCAGATAATCAACACCTGAACTATTCAAGTTAATTTTGCCGCTGATGCGGCAGTTGTCCATACTTTCAGTTTTACTCGCACTTTCTTGCACACCAAAGCAGGATAGAATCATTGTGCCTAAAGTTGGCAGCGATTTTTACAGTCAGGCATTACTTCGGATTGATGACGACCTGAAGAGGGACGTGGATAACATTAAGCTGGTTGAACAGAAATTGTACTATTGCGAGCTGTTGGGTTGGCCTTCAACCTGCGTAGCTGCTTTAGATGAGCTCAAACGTCAAAAAGGAATGACTCCGCAGCTTCTTGAGCAATACGTCATCTACTATGAAAAGCACCAGCAGTATCAGCAGCTTTTAGAAGTCATTGAGCGATGGGGTTCAGAATTCGATCTTCTAGAAAAGTACAAGAAGCAGAAAGTCTTGGGCTTGCTCAAGTCTTCAAGGCGAGATGAATGCATACAATACCTCAAGGGATATCTGGTTGGTAAATCCTCTAAGGAGGACATGAATTTTGCAAGTGAATGCTATGTGGAGTTGGGGGATACACTTATGGCTACTTATTATCTTGGTAAGCTGTCTGAAACTGACGGTGAAAATAAGTTAGTGCTGGATGTGTACCCATACATGCTTTTCGAACTTGGGTTTGAAGACAAGGCGTTTGACTTGCTCGAAAGAAAGTCTTTGTCAATTCCAAATGATTATGCATTTCACAGTGACCTAGCATCTAGGTACGAACAGTCAGGTTTGCTTAACAACTCGCGTAACAAATTGAAGAATTTCACAGCGATTGACTCAGTGGTGTATAGAGTTACTGACCTGTATCTTTTGGATGAAGAATGGGACTCTGCTCATTACTACATAGATCAGTTGATTGAACGTGATTCGCTTAGCCGTGATGCGTGGTTTAAGAAGGCGACGATGTATGAAGATCGTGGATGGCTAACCTATTCTTTGAATTATTTCGATCATGTGGTTTATTTGAATCCAAATGATACAATTGCTGCAGAAAGAGCGGCATTGATCCGCCGAAAAATAGCATATTTGCAGCGCTTAAGATTCGAGGAAAACCTACTTCCTCCACCAGTATTAAAATCAAAAAAAATAATCGATAATGAGTGAGAAAATCACCATTAGTTTACCTGATGGATCCACAAGAGAATTTCCGAAAGGATCAAGCTCGCTGGATATTGCATTGAGTATTAGTGAAGGTTTGGCCAGAAACGTTTTGGCAGCCAAAGTCAATGGAGAAGTGTGGGATGCCTTTCGAGCTATCGAACAGGATTCTTCCGTTCAGCTGCTAACCTGGAATGATACCGAAGGTAAGTCGACGATGTGGCATTCCTCTGCCCACCTAATGGCAGAAGCGCTTGAAGCTCTGTACCCTGGAGTCAAGCTTGGAATTGGCCCGCCGATTGAAAACGGTTTTTACTACGATGTGGACTTTGGAGAGCAGGAATTTGACGCGGAGAATCTAAACGTTATCGAGGACAAAATGCTCGAACTGGCTCGTCAGAAAAACGAGTACACAAGAATTGATGTTCCGAAGGCAGAAGCGGTAAAGTACTTCACTGAAAAGGACGATGAATATAAGCTTGAGCTGATCGAGGGGCTTGAGGATGGAGAGATCACGTTTTACAAGCAAGGTAATTTCACAGACTTGTGTCGAGGGCCGCATATCCCTAATACCGGGTTTATTAAGGCGGTCAAGGTACTCAGCGTTGCTGGTGCTTATTGGAGAGGAGATGAGACAAGAAAACAGCTGACAAGACTATACGGTGTTTCTTTTCCAAAGCAGAAGGAACTAAAGGAACACCTGGAGCTTCTGGAGCAAGCGAAGCTTAGAGATCATCGTAAACTTGGAAAGGAACTAGAGTTGTTCACTTTCTCGGAAAAGGTGGGCAAAGGACTTCCTTTGTGGCTACCTAAAGGTGCTGTCCTTCGGGAGAGACTTGAGAACTTTATGAGAAAGGCTCAGGTTAAAGCAGGTTATCAACCAGTTGTAACTCCTCACATTGGAAGCAAGGAGCTATACGTGACTTCAGGACATTATGAGAAGTATGGTAAGGACTCGTTTCAACCTATCACCACCCCAGCAGAGGATGAAGAGTTCTTGTTAAAACCAATGAACTGCCCACATCACTGTGAGATTTACAATTCTCGTCCAAGATCATACAAAGAATTGCCGATCAGATATGCGGAGTTTGGTACTGTGTATAGGTATGAGCAAAGCGGAGAGCTACATGGCTTAACCAGGGTAAGAGGCTTCACGCAGGATGACGCCCACATCTTCTGTGCGCAAGATCAGGTCAAAGCGGAATTTGCGAAAGTGATCGACCTTGTATTACATGTATTTAGTGCACTTGGATTTGGTGATTTTACCGCCCAGGTCTCCCTGAGAGATCCCAATAATCCAGATAAGTACATTGGGCGAGACGACCTGTGGGAACGAGCAGAGCGAGAAATACAGGAGGTTGCCGATGAGAAAGGATTAGATACCGTGGTAGAATACGGTGAGGCTGCATTCTATGGTCCAAAGTTGGATTTCATGGTGAAAGATGCGCTTGGAAGAAAATGGCAGTTGGGAACTATTCAGGTGGACTATAGCCTACCCGAACGGTTTGAATTGGAATACATCGGTAGCGATAATCAAAAACACAGACCTGTTATGATCCACAGGGCTCCATTTGGTTCAATGGAACGTTTCATTGCTATTTTGATTGAGAATACGGCTGGTAATTTCCCATTGTGGTTAGCTCCTGATCAGATCGCGATTCTACCGATTTCGGAAAAATTCCATGATTACGCGAAAGATCTTCATTTAAAACTTCAGGAAAATGACATTATTGGCATTTTGGATGAACGAGATGAGAAAATTGGGAAGAAGATACGAGATGCAGAAGTACGAAAGATTCCATTTATGCTAATTGTAGGGGAGAAAGAGACGGAAAATGGCAGTGTTTCTGTCCGTCAACATGGGGAAGGAGACGTTGGAAGTATGAAAACGGAAGAGTTTATTCAACTTTTCTCCAATAAAGTAGCAGAACAAGTTGGCTAAGGCTTGTATTAGCGTAAATAATCATGATATTTGCGCTCTGTTTTTTTGATGTTTAACTAAACAAAGGACTAAAATCGCAAAAATTAGAAGACGAAACCCTGGTAGGGTACGAGTCGAAGAACCTTATAAGGTGAATGATAAAATAACCGCCAGTATGGTAAGGGTTGTTGGAGACAATGTTAAGGTTGATTTATATCCTGTGAGCCAGGCTATAAAGATGGCAGAAGAGCAAAGTCTCGATTTGGTTGAGATTTCACCAAATGCAGATCCTCCGGTTTGTAAAATCATCGATTATTCCAAGTTTAAGTACGAACAGAAGAAGAAGCAGAAGGAGATAAAGGCCAAGGCTCAAAAAACCGTAATTAAGGAAATCAGGTTTGGCCCTAATACTGATGAGCATGATTTCAATTTTAAGTTGAATCACGCCATCAAGTTTTTAAGTGATGGAGCAAAAGTGAAAGCGTATGTTCATTTCTATGGACGAACGATTGTGTTTAAGGAGAGGGGTGAGATTTTACTTTTGAAATTCGCACAAGCATTGGAGGAATACGCGAAAGTGGAAGCTCTTCCAAAGATGGAAGGAAAGAGAATGTTTCTTTTCCTTGCACCTAAAGTACAGAAGAAATAGAGTTACAATAAATTAGAGATGCCGAAACAAAAAACAATTTCAGGAGCTAAGAAGCGGTTTAAGTTAACTAGTTCCGGAAAGATCAAACGCAAAAAAGCGTTTAAGAATCACATTTTGACAAAGAAGGAGACTAAACAAAAAAGAAACCTTCGATATATGAGTGTGGTTAGCAAAGCTGACGAAACAAACGTCAAAAATTTGCTTAAGCTTAATTAAGCTTAATGGTTAAATGTTAAACCCGGTTATTGGTTTTAAGTTTTGTAAAAACACCAATCGCCAAAAATCAAAAGAATGAGATCAGTAAATCATGTAGCTGCCAGGACTCGTCGTAAAAAGATGATGAAAAATGCCAAAGGGTATTTTGGTAGAAGAAAGAATGTTTGGACAGTGTCCAAGAATGCCGTCGAGAAAGGATGGTCGTACGCTTACAGAGATAGAAAAGCGAAGAAAAGAGAATTCAGAGCACTTTGGATTCAAAGAATTAATGCAGGAGCAAGAGAGCACGGACTTTCGTATTCTCAGTTTATGGGAAAACTTACTGCAGCAGGAATTGAGATCAACAGAAAAGCACTTGCAGATTTAGCTATGAATGAACCACAAGCGTTCAAAGCGATCATCGACAAAGTGAAGTAAAGATCAGATTCTTAAGAAATCAAAACCCTGCTCATGGAAATGAGCAGGGTTTTTTTTGTTAAGACTGGACTTGAACCAATTCCTCCCTTGAGGGAGGTTAGGAGGGTGTTTTGACGATTGTCCGGATGTATTTCAGATCTTAACACCCTGTGGTCCCCTCAAGGGGGCATTGAAGAGCTTGAGATTTCTCGCTGACTATTTATTCCCGAAGAGTTTCCTGGAACAATTTGAAGATTCTGCGGTACTCATCTGACCAACTCGAAGCTTCAACAAATCCATGACCTTCTAATGGAAACACAGACAACTCCCAATTTTCCTTTTTTAATTCAATCAACCGTTGAGAAAGTCGTACCACATCTTGAAAGTGGACATTTCTGTCGATCATCCCATGTAGCATCAGTAGGTTTCCTTGAAGACCTTCGGCATGGTAGATAGGAGAACTTCGATAGAACGCAATGCTATCTTCCAGTGGCGTGTTTAAGATGTTGGCTGTATAGCCATGGTTGTAATGTGCCCAATCTGTGACTGAACGAAGTGCTGCTCCACTTTTGAAAGTCTCTGGCGAGTTGAACAGTGCCATGAGTGTAATGAACCCACCATAAGATCCACCGTAGATCCCAATTCGCTCTTTATCGATTCCTTGCTGATCAACCAGGTATTTTGCTCCATCTACTTGATCGTCAAGATCCTTGCCCCCCATGAACCTGTAAATGGACGTCCTCCAATCTCTCCCATAGCCCTGACTTGCTCTGAAGTCAATGGCTAGTACTGTATAACCATTATCGGTCAGGAAGTTGTGGAACATGTATTCCCGATAGTAGGAAGGCCACCAGTAGTGGACATTTTGCGTGTACCCAGCACCGTGGACGAAAACTACTGCTGCGCCGTTCTTTTTGGCAGGATCGGGTTTGTATAAAGTCGCAGGAACCTCAACACCATCGCTTGCAGTAAATCTGATAATTTCGGAATCTGTCCATTCGTAGGATTTGAAATCTTTAGTAGTGGACTCCGTCAATTGAACCATTTCAGCACCCGCCTGATTCTTCATGACATACAGCTCCCAAGGCTTGTTGGTGTATCCGTATCTAATCGCAAGCTGTTGTTCGTCAGGAGAAACGAACACTTGATGCCCACCTTTCTTCGAGGTAATCTTTGTCATTTTTCCTCCACTGACACCCATGTGGTAAAAGTGCTGTTCGTGAGGACTTACTTCATTTGAGGTAAGGAAGAAGGTCTTCTTATCTCGAGATAGCTGTATGTTCAGCACTTCAAAATCACCCTTGGTAAGTGCTTTTATTTTCCCGTTGTTCACATTAGCAGTGTAGACGTGGGCAAATCCTGTTTTCTCTGACTTAAACCAGATGTTGTCGTTATCGATCCAATCGATAATTCCTGGAGAAAACCAGCCGATTCCTGAACCGCCTATCCAGGCATCATCATGCTGACGGTCAATCAACTTCAGGTTTCCGTTGGAGAGATCAATGCTCATGATCCATCGGTCTTTGTAATCCTGCGAGGTAATGTTTGCGACTGCTTTTCCATCAGCGGAAAATATTGGGAGTCCAATATTGACTGCTCTCGGATCATCGTATTTATCTGAATACTCCTCATCGCTCTTCGCATATTCCTTCTTGTAGGCAGGCTTGTCATAAATTCCTTCGATACTCTTGGTTTCAATCTGGTAGGTTGTGTCCTTTTTCAAATCAAGGATCCAGGTTTCAAAAAGATCTCGTGGGCCGCCAACTTTCGTTCTGGCATTTAGGTCTTCTGTAAAGCCTGATTGGGTCACATAGTCAGGTACGATTGTATTTTTATCCTTTGCTGGAACGGATAGACGATAGACCACATGATTCAGATTTGGTGAGATAGTGATGTCAGCTAATTGTTTGCTCCCAATGTAGACCGTCGCAGGCCTATCTGGCTTTGCCTGGTCGTTTCGATATTTTCTAGCATCTGCTTCGTTCTTACGTTTCTCCAAAATATCGAAATAGGCCAACTGATCTGCTTCCAGCCAATCGTCTTGCTTATTTGATTTCGATTCCTTTTTCTCGCCTTTTTGGATGTCTGTAAGTTGTGTTGTGCTTCCATCGTTCCTGTTCCATCTGAATAGGTCGTTGTTTGACTGATAAATTATTGAAGTCTCGTCACCAGAGAACTGAGGATTGGACTCTCTGCTTAGTGTATTCGTTACTTGTCGAATCTTGAAATTGGAATTGTCGATCAGAAAAATGTCTCCATCCCTTTCATAGGTTTTCATTGAATAGTCTTTGGTGAAATCTCCGTCGGACGTTCTATTTCGGAGTTCATCAAAATTTAGTTTCTGAATGTTTTTGGTAGTTGGATCAACTTTGTAGGTAGATCTGATAGTGTCCTTCTCTGGATTCCAACTGAAGTAGATGGACTTACTGTCGTCAGACCAATCAATTCTAGAAGGGAGGTAGCCTACGAATGTCTCACCTTGCATTATTTGATCAATGGTGAGGGTTGATTGGTTTTCCACTTGAGCCAGTGCGGAAACGCTGAATACGAGAAAGCAGAGGTATGTAGTTGATTTCATAATGGTAGATTTCGATCTGTGTTCCAATTTACAAAGATCTCGATCGAATTGTAATTTCTAATTACTGACATCCGAGTAAATATATGATTGAATAATTTGATCTAAGAAAAATGCAATTGGTGGGGATTAATCCCCACCAATTTGATGATGTTTAAAGTGACAAAACTTGAACAGCATCATGGCTA
>Ga0316189_10003886_pt1 | contig 14464 bp, 9 predicted proteins | sample LowCovwburrow_MG_FD_204930 | JGI IMG/M metagenome (GOLD analysis project Ga0316189, IMG submission 204930) | Coastal sediment microbial communities from Maine, United States - Lowes Cove worm burrow | ecosystem: Environmental > Aquatic > Marine > Coastal > Sediment | place: USA: Maine...
AGCGTTTGAGGCCAAACGGCTCGGCAATTGGGTGAGGGCGGTCATTGGCGATGGTATCGGCAAATACAAAACCGGAACCTGGAATTGACTTAAACCCGCCGGTTCCCCAGCCGCCATTGACATACAGCCCTTTGACATCAGTCGTAGAAATGATTGGCGAACGGTCACCGGTCATGTCAACAATCCCGCCCCATTGCCGCATCATTTTAAGCCGCGAAATAATCGGGAAGGTTTCAACCAGCGCCGTTGCTGTGTGCTCAAGCGAAGTAAAGCTGCCACGCTGGGCATAATTGTTATAGGAATCAGCCCCGCCGCCAATCACCAATTCGCCCTTGTCAGACTGGCTCACATAGCCATGAACAGTATTGGCCATCACCACCACATCGATAATAGGTTTGATCGGTTCTGACACCATCGCCTGCAGACAAACGCTCTCAATCGGCATTTGCACCCCTGCCATTTGCATAATGTGCGATATGTGCCCGGCAGTTACGACACCAACCTTGTTGGTTTTAATGACACCTTTGGTGGTTTCAACGCCGACAATCTGATCACCATCACGCTGCAAACCGGTCACTTCACAATTCTGGATGATATCAACACCCATCTGATCGGCCCCGCGGGCATAGCCCCAGGCAACACCATCATGGCGGGCCGTGCCGCCACTGGCCTGATAATAAGCCCCAAGAATCGGATAACGCGCATCATCGCGGTCATTGATGATCGGCACCAGTTCCTTAACCCGCTTGCGATCAATTATTTCGCATTCCAGTCCGGCAATCCGGTTGGCGTGGGCGGTGCGTTGAAAGCCGCGTAATTCATGCTCTGTTTGGCACAACATCAACAATCCGCGCGGTGAGAACATGATATTGTAGTTAAGCTCCTGCGACAAATCAGCATAAAGCTTGTGGGCCAGATCATAGATTGCGATCGAGGCATCCTGCAAATAATTGGAACGGATAATGGTGGTATTACGGCCCGTATTGCCGCCACCGAGCCAGCCCTTTTCAACCACGGCAATATTGGTCATGCCATGCTCTTTGGCCATATAATAAGCCGTTGCCAGCCCATGACCACCAGCCCCGATGATAACAGCATCATATGAAGGCTTTAATTCGGGCGATCTCCAGGCCTTTTCCCAGCCTTTATGATAGTTGAGAGCCTGACGTGCCAGAGAAAAAATCGAGTAGCGCATGGTGACCTGAACTTTTTGTAATCTGATTTGACGCATTTTTGCGTTAGAAAACTAGCACTGCACTTCGAATTGCGCTACCTGATAACGACATCGTTTGAGAAAACTGCGACACAGCCTGTTTAGACAGGACAACAGACTTTCAAGCAATGTTTTTCAGTTAGGACGATCGCACGACTTAAAGACCAATGGTAAAAAGCTAGAGTATTACAGATATGGCATTGTGGATAATATTTGTTATCATGACGATTGTGGTTCTGATATGGGTCATGTATCCGGTTTTGCGTCCAGGCAAAGCCAAGATGACGGAACAGGAAGAGCTGCACGCTTACGACAGTGCTGTGTACCGGGATCAATTGCTTGAACTTGAGCGCGATGCCGATCGGGGTCTGATAGATCAAAAAGAAAAACAAGCAGCTCTCAACGAGGTTTCCCGCCGTTTACTAACCGCACAGGAAAATCATCAACAGGCTCCGGCTTTAACCATTTCAAAATCCCGCACGGGACAGGTCATTGCCATCATATCTGTAATTGCGATTATCGGCATGTCCGGATTGTTATACTTAAAAATCGGTCGTCCTGATTTGCCTGACCAGCCACAGGAACAACGCATTGCCAATGCGGCTAAAACCGGTGACATGCCGGCACTCATTATGCAGGTCGAGCGGTTTTTGGAAAAGAACCCCAAAGATATTCGCGGCTGGAATGTTTTAGCCCCGGCATTAAAGCGGGCAGGGCGTTATGAACAGGCTGCGCAAGCCTATAGCAAGATTATGCAGATTGACCGCCCGACCTCTCCCATAATGGTAGATTATGCTGAAAGCCTGCTGATGGCGAACAAAGGGGAGGCGACAGACAAGGTTCGTCAAGCTCTTAAATCTGCTATAGCAATGGATGCAAAAAATCCAAAAGCAAGATTTTACTGGGCCATGTTGCTGCAACAAGAAGGCCAGCGTGAAGAGGCCCTGGCAGAGTGGCGCAAATTGCTTGAGATGAATCCGAAAAACCTGCAATTGCAAATGGCGGTCCAAAAGCAGATCGCAGCCTTGAAGAAAAGCGCTGAGATGCCAGGCAAGCCCGATGGCGCTAAAATGCCAACGCTTGACAAAAGTCAACGCGAGGCTGCCGCAAGCATGACACCCAAGGAACGTCAGGCAATGATCGCCTCTATGGTGCAACGTCTGGCGGACCGCTTGAAGGAGAATGGTAAAGACCTTGATGGTTGGCGCAAACTCATCCGAGCCCGCATGATTTTGGGCCAGAAAGAAGCTGCCGCTGTCTCTCTAAAAACGGCACGGGAAAATTTTAAAGATGATAAAGCTGCCCTTGAACGCCTTGACCAGTTTTCAGGAACGCTTGGACTAAACAAGTAAAAAGAGATCAAACAAATGGCTATGACGCGAAAAAAACAACGCACCACGATGATTATCGGCGGACTGGTTATTCTGGGCATTGCAGCGGCAATCATCATGTCAGCTCTGCGCGATACCATCGTATTTTTCTACAGCCCGACCGAAGTTGCTGAAAAAGCAATCAGCCCGGCCACTCGTTTCCGTCTTGGCGGATTGGTGGAAAAAGGCAGCGTAAAGCGCGGTGAGGGTACAACGGTCAGGTTTAACGTTACCGACACGGCCAAAACCATCAAGGTAAGCTATACCGGAACCTTGCCGGACCTGTTCCGTGAAGGCCAGGGGGTAGTGACCGAAGGCAAGCTTGATGGTTCAGGCACCTTTATTGCCGATAATGTTCTGGCCAAACACGATGAAAATTATATGCCCAAAGAAGTAGCCGACAGCTTGAAAAAGCAGGGCTATTGGAAACACACTGAGGAAGACAAAAGCAAGGACACAAAACAGTGATAACAGAAATCGGACATTTCGCCCTGATACTGGCCTTTGCGCTGGCCGTTTTTCAAACAATTGTGCCTATGTATGGTGCCGCTAAAAATGACCGGGCCTTTATGGCAACGGCGCCATTGTCTGCGCTGGCTCAATTTGCTCTTGTGTCGGTGTCTTTTGCCGCTTTGACCTATGCTTATCTGACCTCGGATTTCACTGTTAAAAACGTTTATGCGAACTCTCATTCGGCCAAACCGCTCATCTATAAAATTTCCGGTGTCTGGGCCAACCATGAAGGTTCATTGTTGCTGTGGGTGCTGATCCTGACAATGTTTGGAGCCGCGGTTGCAGTTTTTTCAAACAATTTACCGCAAACCCTCAAAGCCCGGGTGCTGGCTGTACAGGGTTCGGTTTCCAGCGCCTTTTTGGCTTTTATCCTTTTGACCTCAAACCCGTTTGAGCGGCTAAGCCCGGCCCCGATTGAGGGCACCGGCATGAACCCGATGTTGCAAGACCCGGCGCTGGCCATTCACCCGCCGCTGCTTTATGCCGGATATGTCGGCATGTCGGTTGCGTTCTCATTTGCTATTGCCGCCTTGATCGAAGGCAAGGTTGATGCTGCTTGGGCCCGCTGGGTGCGCCCATGGACTCTGGCAGCATGGATGTTCTTAACCATAGGTATCTCCCTTGGTTCATGGTGGGCCTATTATGAGCTGGGTTGGGGCGGCTGGTGGTTCTGGGATCCGGTGGAAAATGCCTCATTCATGCCCTGGCTGGTTGCTACTGCCTTGTTGCATTCGGCCATTGTGGTTGAAAAGCGCAATGCGCTTAAAACCTGGACAATTCTGCTGGCAATTTTGGCCTTTTCACTGTCATTGCTTGGCACATTTCTGGTCCGCTCAGGAGTCTTGACCTCGGTTCACGCCTTTGCCTCAGACCCTCAGCGCGGGGTTTTCATTCTGTTGATCTTGTGTTTCTTTGTCGGTGGCAGTCTGGCGCTATTTGCCTGGCGTGCGCCGACTTTGAAAGCTGGAGGGATTTTTGCCCCGCTCAGCCGCGAGGGTGCACTGGTCATCAACAATCTGTTTCTGGCAGTTTCAGCTTTTGCGGTTTTAACCGGAACGCTGTTCCCACTAGTCTTTGAAGCGCTGACCGGTGGCAAAATCTCTGTAGGGGCGCCGTTTTTCAACACGGTTTTCGGAATATTGATCATTCCTTTGCTTTTGCTCATCCCGCTTGGGCCATTATTGTCATGGAAGCGCGCTGATGTGCTCGGTGCCATGCAACGCCTGTGGGCAGCAGCTGCGATTGCTCTTCTGGTGGCTCTGTTTGTCATGGCCTTTAAGGAGCGTGGTCCCTGGGGCGCACCATTGGGAATTGCCCTTGGGGTTTGGCTGATCGCTGGTTCGATTACTGAAATGGCCGAGCGCACAAAATTTCTGCGTGTCCCGTTTTCAACATTTATGGCGCGTTTAAAAGGCTTGCCCGGGGCGGCCATCGGCATGACTCTTGCTCATATCGGAGTGGGTGTCACGGTCATCGGCATTGTCGCCATCACCGCCTGGAAGGTTGAAAAAATTGTCGCTCTTAAAGAAGGAGCCAGCATTGAAATAGCAGGCTCAACAGTGACATTCGTTTCAGAGACCCCCAGTGAAGGACCAAACTATTCAGCTGAGACCGGTCGTTTTGATGTTACAGTTGATGGCAAATTCGTCACCACACTGTATTCGCAAAAGCGCGTTTTCCGCCCCAGCCGTCAGCCGACAACCGAAGTGGGTATTTATCCCTATTGGTCCGGTGACCTTTATGTGGTGATGGGCGATGCGATAAACACCGGCGGGCGTACTGTCCGGGTTTACTTCAATCCGCTCGCCCCGTTAATCTGGCTTGGCACGGTAATCATGTTTATCGGCGGTATGGTTTCACTGTTTGATCGTCGCTATCGTGTCGGTGCGCCAAAACGCGCCAAACAAACCGCCATGCAGGCTGCCGAGTAATATTGGAGCAATATCAATGAGAACCATATTGGCCGCGCTGCTGGCGCTTACATTTTTGACCTTTCCAGCTATTGCCGTTGAACCTGATGAAGTTCTGAAAGACCCGGCACTGGAAGCCCGTGCCAGAAATTTGTCTACCGGTTTGCGCTGTCTGGTCTGTCAGAACCAGTCAATCGATGATTCCAATGCCGGTTTGGCCAAAGATCTGCGGGTTTTGCTGCGCGAAAGACTGGTGGCCGGTGACAGTGATGATGAGGCCGTGGGGTATATTGTCGGCAAATATGGTGACTATGTCTTACTCAAGCCAAGGTTTGGCTTTCATACTTTGTTTTTGTGGCTTGGTCCGTTTGTTCTGCTGGCCATTGGTATCTTTGTCCTGATGCGGATGCGCACCCGTCCTGTCGTGGTCAATCGGGAAAACACTCTCAGCGATGAAGAGAAAAAACGTGTACAGGATTTGATAAAAAAATAAAAAGGATCAACAAACATGTCGCAAAAAGTCGAGTTTACCGGCTCACAGGGTGACAAACTGGCAGCACGGCTCGACAGCCCGGCCATAACGCCCAAAGCCTATGCGTTGTTTGCCCATTGTTTTACCTGTTCAAAAGACATTTTTGCCGCATCACGGATTGCCGCAGCTCTCAATGAAGAAGGCATTGCTGTTTTACGTTTTGACTTTACCGGTCTCGGGGCCAGTGAGGGTGAATTCGCCAACACCAATTTTTCTTCAAACATCACTGATCTGGTGCTGGCCGCCAATTTTTTACGTGATGAGTTTGAAGCCCCGCAATTATTAATCGGCCATTCCCTTGGTGGTGCGGCGGTTTTGGCTGCGGCTGAACAAATTCCTGAAACCAAAGCCGTTGTGACCATTGGTGCCCCGGCAGATATCGAGCACGTGCTGGCCAATTTCGGCACCAGCCTTGATGCCATAGAGCGCGATGGTGTTGCCGATGTATCACTGGCCGGGCGTAATTTTACCATCAAATCGCAATTTATTGAGGATGTTCGCCAGCAGACGCAGGATCAACGGATACAAAACCTCAAAAAACCACTGCTGGTTTTTCATTCCCCCATCGACCAGACTGTTAGTGTTGAAAATGCCAGCAAAATATTCACCACGGCCAAACATCCAAAGAGCTTTATCTCACTCGATAAGGCCGACCATTTGCTAAGTCGCCGTGAGGATGCTGTTTATGTGGCGCAAGTCCTGACCGCCTGGGCATCGCGCTATTTGCAGACAGGCCCGGAGCAAGTTGTCCTGCCCCATGGTGCCGTTCGGGTTGAGGAAACATTGGCGTCCAAATTCCAGCAACGAATAACAGCAGGCAAACACCAATTGCTGGCTGACGAGCCCAAAGATGTTGGCGGTGCCGATACCGGCCCGTCTCCTTACGACTATCTTGCCGCTGCTCTTGGCGCCTGTACGACAATGACCTTACGCATGTATGCCAATCACAAGGGCTATGATCTGGGCAAATTAAGCGTTGAAGTTTCACACGCAAAAATTCATGCCAAGGACTGCGCCGATTGCGGTGAGGGCAAAACCGGTCGTATTGACCGTTTTGAACGGGTGATTTCTGTAGAAGGGGATATTCCCGCTGATATTTCGGACAGTCTGTTGAAAATAGCCGACAAATGCCCCGTACATAAAACGCTGGAACACAGCTCTGTAGTGGCGACCAGTCTGTCTGACTAGAGCGTTTCATGCCTTCATGGAACCGCTCAAGGCCGTGACCACGGCCCGGCGCTTATGCGCTGCTCCCGCGAAGGTCCAAGCATAACCAGGATACGCCGTGAGCGAGATTAAGCTACCGCAGCACTATCCTGATTGTTCGTGTCGCTGATAACCCGTTCCTTTGGAATAATCAGCGATGCGGTGGTGCTGAACCCGTGCTCGCTTTGAATTTCAAAGGTCATGTCGTGCAATTGCACAAGTTTGCTGACAATCGATAATCCCAGCCCGGTGCCGTGAATGTCTGCCAATTGTGGATCATTGGCCCGTTTGAATGGTTGCAGGATTTCTTCCAGATCATCGCTTGGAATACCAATGCCGTTGTCTTTAACATCAATTCTGACGCTACCATCTTCCTGTAAACCCGCAATAATCCTGATCTGTCCTTTGTCGAAGGAATAGCGAACCGCATTGCCAACAAGATTGATCATAATCTGATTGATGGAACGCTCATCGGCAAAAAGTTGGATCTCTTTGTCTGGGCACTCAATAAGCAGGTCAATGTTTTTGGCCTCGATTTTTTTTCGTAGCGTTGTTTCGCAAAACCGGATCGGGTCAATGAGGTAGAATTTCTGTTCCTTAAGGACATGCACGCCCATATCAAGACGGTTGAAGTTCAGCAGATCATTGACAAAGGTCAGCAAATGTTTGGCACTTTTTTCAATATGGTCCAGAAATTCAGTTTCTTCATGCGGGGTCAATGTTCCAGGGTTGGCCTCTTTCAATACACTGGAAAATCCGAGAATTGAATTAAGTGGTGTTTTAAGTTCGTGGGCAAGACTGGAAAAATACTCGGTTTTGCGCTTGCTGTCATTCTCGACGCTTTGGTATTTCCTGTTCTGTCTGTTTTGGTGCTCTGAAACAGATTTTGCCATTGCGTTAAATCGCTTTTGCATATTTTTGAATTCATGTGGCACGTGCCAGCTTTCATTAATATCAACAGCTACATTATGATCGCCACGTTCAACCGCTGTGGCCGCCTTGACAACATCATCGAGTGGTTTCATGATCTGGCGGGCAATAATCAGCGCTATAGCACCGGACAGTAAAATACACATCGCAATGATTGGAAAAATAGTACCGTGAGTTGTCCGTGCCGCTGCTCGCAATTCTTCGACTGGTTGCTGAACCATAACACTCCAGCCGGTGCCTTTGACATTGCGAAACCCCGAAAGCATGTCGCTATGAAAGGCTGGAGAGTAAAAAGTTGCTGCCCCGGTTTCACCTGCCATCGCGCGTTTTGCTACAGATAATTTTGATATGTTTTTTCGAGCTTTAACCCATGCCGGTATTGGATGTGTCAGCACAGTGCCGGTTTGGTCAAGAATTACCGCATGACCGTTTTCTCCAAATGAAACATCCTTGCCCAGCTTGTCGAAATAATTTGTTGGAACCGCGGCAATTGCCAGCTTGTTACCGAATATCTGCAAAATATACATAATGGGCTGGTTTTGCTCCCCGGCCATGACTGGAGAGAAAACGGGTTTGCGGTTATTTGCCAATGACTTGAAAACTGAAAGTCGCTTTGGTGAAATAACCTCTGGACAAGACGTGGGGGTGGAACCTGAGTGGGTGATGACCTCACCGGTTTTAAGGTTTGCAATACAGAAATGGCGAAATTTAAACTGTGAAATGAAAGTATCGGTTTTTGTTGTAAAATTTTGCGCAACAAGGTTTTTTGAAACATAACTAAAACTTGTCGCAATGTCGGTGTGATACCGCTTAAGAGCAGACCCAAGGTTTTGGGCAATAAGCAAATGCCGGTTTTCAGCATCGGCCAATTCTTTTTTATACATGACTTCACTAAGCGCAAACCACAGAACAAGCAGCGGAACAGCACCAGCAATAGTGAAAGTTAAAAATAATTGCTTGCGTAACTTCATAATTGGCATCTCTCCATAACGTCTGAAACCTATCTGCCATGTGTTGATAAACTGCCTAGAGGAATGGTTAAAATTATCCCAAAACGTGTCCGATAATTGCACTGGGAAGTCCCGTTCAATTACCAATAATTCATGTGACCGAAAGGTTGCTGTAAGGCGAGGTTGTTTAAAGAGGTAGTTATCAAGCCAATATTTCTGGAGAAAAAGATGACAACGAACAACAAAACAATTTCTATCGATAATGTGAAAAAAACGAAGAAACCGGCAAAAATGACTGCCATGTTACTGGCTGGTGCGCTCGTTGGAGCAACCGCTTTAACCACAATTAACAGCATTGTTCCTTTTCAGTCAGCTCAGGCAGAAACAATTCTGAATAGAGCTCCTGCACAGGGTTTTGCTGATCTGGTAGAAAAAGTGATGCCAACAGTTGTCAGTGTAGAAGTCAGGTTCGCTCCTGTTGTCAACAATGAAGCGGATCGCTCATTCTCATATGATAATCAGAATGAAGGCTTTTCACCCTTTGATCAGTTTGAGCGGTTCTTTAAACGTAACGGCCAGGGTCATGGCAAAAAAATGCATCCCCGGTCTCGTTCACGTGGCGGACGCGCTGCCGGTTCAGGCTTTATTATCTCGGCTGATGGCTATGTCGTAACCAATAATCACGTTGTGAAAAACGCATCTCAAGTGTTGGTTAAATTTGCCGATGGCCAGGAGTATCAAGCCAAAGTGGTTGGTACAGACCCCAAAACCGATCTGGCTGTTTTGAAACTGAATTCTGATAAAACCTTCGCGCATGTAAAACTGGCTGGAAAAGACCCCCGTGTTGGCGATTGGGTGGTTGCAGTCGGTAACCCGTTCGGGCTTGGTGGCACAGTGACGACCGGTATTGTTTCAGCCAATGGCCGAAATATCGGTTCTGGTCCCTATGATAATTTCCTCCAAATTGATGCATCCATTAACAAGGGCAACTCCGGTGGCCCGGCCTTCAACCTCAACGGTGAAGTGATTGGCGTTAATACAGCCATTTATTCACCCTCAGGCGGCAGTGTCGGTATTGGTTTTGCCATTCCCGCCTCAACCACCCGTCAGATCGTCGATGACTTGATCAACAAGGGCAGCGTAACCCGCGGCTGGCTTGGCGTTCAGATCCAGACTGTCACAAAGGAAATTGCTGAATCCCTTGGTTTAAAAACACCAAAAGGCACGCTGGTTGCCGGTGTTAACAAAGGCTCACCGGCTGAAAGTGCCGGGCTGAAAACCGGTGATACGATCATCTCTGTCGATGGCAAGGATATCAAAAATCCGCAAGAGCTGGCTCGAAAAATTGCCACTGTCAAACCGGGCTCAAGTCTTGATGTCGGTATTATCCGCAAAGGGTCACAGCGCACCATAAAAGTTGAAATTGGTGCCATGCCCGGCGCAGATAAAATGGCTAGCCTTGGCAAGTCAAAACAGACGATGAAACCCAAATTGGCAAAACTTGGCATCGCAGTAGAAACCGCCGATGACGGCCACGGGCTCGTGGTCCGAGATATTGCCCCCAATGGAATAGCCGCTCAAAAGGGCATTTTACGTGGTGATGTTATTGTCGAGATTGATGGTGTTGATATCGATGATCCGGCCGCTTTAAAGGCTGTGCTGGAGCAATCTGCCAAGATGGGTAAACAGTCAGTTCTGTTGTTGGTCCGCTCAAAAGACCGTCAGCGCTTTGTTGCCCTGCCGCTGAAAAAAGAGCGTTCTTGATCAACTTTTATAAACTCGAACCATCGAACAGTTCCTGCGAAGACTTGTTCGATGGTTCTCTCCGCAACGCCCTGAACCGCTTCGCAAGTGTCCCCTCCTTGACCGGTTCAGGTGCGTTGCTTTTTTGTTATTTATTTTTGAGGTGACAAAAGATGCTAAATCCGAGTAAGAGTTTAGACGAAACGGTACTGGCCAAACACGTAAAACGGGCATCTCCTATGCGCATTTTGATCATTGAAGATGATTTGGAAGCAGCCGAATGGCTTTCCAAGGGCCTGGCTGAAAGCGGCCACGTCACCGACCATGCCAGTGATGGCCAAACCGGCCTTGATCTGGCCGTCTCAGAACCCTTTGATGTGCTGATTGTTGATCGCATGTTACCAAAGATCGACGGGCTGGAAATTATCCGCCAAATCCGTGCCAAGGGCAACAAAACCCCGGCACTCATCTTAAGTGCGCTTTCGCAGGTTGATGAAAAGGTTACCGGCTTGCGTGCCGGTGCTGACGATTACCTGGCAAAACCCTATGCATTTTCCGAATTACTGGCCCGGGTTGAAGGCCTTGCCCGCCGCCCCGAAGTAGAACCACAGCAAACCGTTCTGGTTGCCCGTGATCTTGAAATGGATTTGCTGTCAAGAAAGGTAAAACGCAACGGGCAGGAAATTTTGTTGCAACCGCGTGAATTCAAATTGCTTGAATATTTAATGCGCAATGCCGATCAGGTTGTCACCCGCACCATGCTGCTGGAAAATGTCTGGAATTATCATTTTGATCCTCAAACCAATGTTATTGATGTTCATATTTCGCGATTGCGCGGCAAGATCGATAAGGACTTTGATACCCCGATTTTGGAAACCATTCGCGGTGCAGGATATATGATCCGTGCGCATCAACCTTAAAGTCCTCAAAACATCAACTTTTCGTCTGGCGGCGATTTATCTGACCGTATTTGCCATTTCGATTGGCGCGGTACTCAGTTATGTTTACTGGAACACGGTTGTCTTGCTGCAGGACCAGACCGACAACACCATTGGCGCAGAAGTGCAGGGGCTGGCCGAACAATACCGCCAGCGTGGCCTCAGTGGCCTTTTGGAAGTCATTAAAGACCGCTCAAAGGAAAACACCGGTTCTATTTATCTTTTTACCAATTTTGTTGGTCGCCGCATGGCAGGCAATCTCAACAGCCTGCCGGTTGGGGCAATTGGTAAAAAGGGCTGGTTCGAATTTCCCTATGCTGTGCGTAATCAGACCGGGCGTGAAAAACACATCGCACGAGCCTTTCATCTGGAACTGGCTGGTGGATACAAGCTGGTCGTCGGGCGCGATGTCGAGGAGCGCCGCGAATTTGCCGGGTTGATCCGTACGGCACTTTTCTGGGCTCTGGGCCTTGCCGCGTTATTCGGTGTCAGCGGTTCGTTGTTAATGAGCCGCAATTTTTTAGCTCGTGTTGATACCATTGCTGCCACCAGTCGCACCATTATGAGCGGTGATTTGAGTGGTCGAATGCCGGTTACCGGCACTGACGATGAGCTTGACCGCTTGTCTCAGAGCCTGAATGACATGCTTGATCAGATAGAACGGTTGATGTCGGGCATGAAAGAAATATCGAGCAATGTTGCCCATGACTTGCGCACCCCGCTCGCACGTATGCGCGCAAGGGTAGAGGCGGCACTGCGTTCGGATAAGCCCAAAGACCAGCGTGAGGCTCTTGAGGCTACTTTGGAGGAAACCGATAGGTTGCTGGCAACCTTCAATGCATTATTATCAATCGCCAAGGCCGAGTCTGGTGAGGCAAGGGTTGGTTTCACTGACGTTGATGTTGTTGATCTGATCGAGGAGATGGCAGATTTATATGAACCGCTCATTGAAGATCAGGACGGCAGCTTGCGGGTTCACACAGACCCTGGCACCAGCTTGAAAGCCGACCGGCAATTACTGGCTCAAATGCTGACAAATCTTATTGATAATGTCATGAAATATGGTCTCGACCCCAAAACCGGTCAGCCCCATATCGAGCTGCGGGGAGAAAGAACCGTTGATGGCATCACCATTTCAGTAGCAGATAAAGGCCCCGGCATTGATGAAAAAGACTACGACCGCGTCACTGAGCGTTTCGTCCGTCTTGAAGAAAGTCGATCAGCTCCGGGCAATGGCCTTGGCCTTTCTCTGGTTAAGGGTGTGATGAAGCTCCACAATGGTGAACTGCAACTGGAAGACAACAAACCAGGCCTAAAAGTGGTAATGCGGTTCAAGAACTAGCTTCCCTCAGGCCGCAACCTTATTTATGGTGCGGCCATGACCGAAAACACCTCCGATTCCATATTACAATATTCACCGTTTTTAACCGGGTTAGCTTCGCGTTATCCCGATTGTCTAACGGCTGATCCCGATGATATGATCGCCGGGCTATGCCAGATGCTTGCCGGTGAAGATGTAAAAAGCGGTGATGAAAACCACTTAAAACATGCCTTGCGTATTGCCCGTAACAAAGCAGCGTTGACCATCGCGCTGGCTGATCTTAACAATCATTGGACGTTGGACAAGGTGACAGAAAACCTGACCAAAATTGCCGATGCCTGCCTTAATGCAACGATAGATTGGTTGTTGCTGGATGCCCGGCGCCAGAACAAGCTAACCGTACTTGACCCAGAAAATCCGGCAGCAGGTTCAGGTTATGTGGTTATGGCCATGGGTAAACATGGCGCGTATGAGCTTAATTTTTCATCCGATATTGACCTGATCGTTCTATATGATCCTGAAACTGCGCCATTGGGTGAGGGCGTCGAACCATCGACCTTTTTCGTCAGGATGACCAAACGCATCGTCTCAATCATGCAGGACATGACAAAAGACGGTTATACGTATCGGGTTGATCTGCGCCTGCGCCCCGATCCACGCGCTACTCAGGTGGCAATATCCTTTAACGCTGCCATGAATTATTACGAAAGCATGGGCCAGAACTGGGAACGGGCGGCCATGATCAAGGCGCGTCCAAGTGCCGGAGACATGGAGCTTGGTGCGCGGTTTTTAAAAGAAATCCAGCCGTTTATCTGGCGCAAATATCTCGATTTTGCCGCCATTGCCGAGGTTCATTCTCTTAAGCGGCAGATCCATGCCGTAAAAGGTCATGGCGAAATTGCTATCCTTGGCCATAATGTCAAACTCGGGCGTGGCGGTATTCGCGAAATTGAGTTTTTTGTCCAGACCCAGCAATTGATTGCGGGCGGGCGTAACAAGTTTTTACGCGGCATTGCCACCGTTGATATGCTCGACCGGCTTGTTCAGGCTGAATGGATCAGCCAGCAAGCAGCCAGTGAACTTCAGACAGCTTATCGATTTTTGCGCCAGATCGAGCACCGCATACAGATGATCGCTGATCAGCAAACGCATCAATTACCCTCCAGTCAGCAGGCGTTTGATGATCTGGCGGTTTTTTCGGGGTTCAGTGACAGCGCCTCATTTGCCGACAAATTGCGCACGACATTTGAACTTGTTCAAAAATATTATGATAATCTGTTTGAGGATTCCAGCGACGATGCTGGAAAAGAACAGGAGCTGAATTTTTCCGGCGATGAAGACGATGATGAGACCCTGATGCAATTGCAGCAAATGGGGTTTGCCCAACCGACGATGATGTCAGCAACGATCAAAGGCTGGTACGCCGGTCGCTATCGTGCAATGCGCACCAAAGTCGCCCGCGAACGATTAACCGAGCTGTTGCCAACATTGTTGACGGCCCTTGCTCGCTCCGGTGATCCTGACGGGGCTTTTGCTGCCTTTGATCGCTTTGTGTCCGGCTTGCCAACCGGTATTCAATTGTTTTCCCTGCTGCGTGCCAATCCGCAATATGTTGACCTGATTGCCAACATATTAGGGGCTGCCCCGCGTCTTGCCCAGGAATTGTCACGTCACCCTCGAATGCTGGATGCAGTTCTTGAACCGACCTTTTTCTCAGAACTACCGGGCAAGGCAGAAATAGCCAACACTGTAAAACTTGCAGTGCCTGCAACGCTGGCATTTGATCAGGTGCTCGATCAATGCCGCATCGTTGGACGTGAACAGATGTTCCGTATCGG
>Ga0316189_10003887_pt1 | contig 14462 bp, 13 predicted proteins | sample LowCovwburrow_MG_FD_204930 | JGI IMG/M metagenome (GOLD analysis project Ga0316189, IMG submission 204930) | Coastal sediment microbial communities from Maine, United States - Lowes Cove worm burrow | ecosystem: Environmental > Aquatic > Marine > Coastal > Sediment | place: USA: Maine...
CTGCGGCACCTTCACGCTCTCGGCGTGGTGCATCGCGACCTCAAGCCCGACAACATCATCGTCCAGCAGCTCGATGGTCGAGACCATGCCTGGCTCGTTGACTTCGGCGTGTGCAAGCTGCTCCCCGCCTGGTACGCGGATCTGGAGATGCGCACGGAGCCGGACCTTCGCCTCCACACCGACTCCGGCGCACTCATGGGAACGCGGGGCTACGTCGCCCCCAGCAAAGCGGAGGAAGAGCAGGACAAGCTCCGCGATGTGTTCGGCCTTGGGGCGACCCTCTTTAGGTGCCTGACGGGGCGCTTGCCCTACCCATCCGCTCCACAGGAGGGCGCCGAGGTCAAGTGGAATGCGCGCGATGACAGAATCCCCAACACGCTCAAGTACGCCCTTGAGTTCGCCCTCGCGATCGATCCCGCCGACCGATGCCCGTCGATCGAGATGCTCCAGACGCGTCTACGCGGCACGTTGGAGGACCTCGAACCTGGCGAGGCCGACGACGAAGGGCCGCCCGAGAACGGCGATCCGAGCTCGACTGCCGGCGGAGGGCCACCAACGGCGGGCTCGTGGCGCAACGTCTCGGTCCTCGCCGCGGGAGCTGGGCTGGTTCTTCTCGGCTGGTTTGCGGGCGTCTCGCAGGCCCCAACCTTCAGCGCATCGCGGACCGCGATCGCGTGGGCCTCCCGACTGCCATCGCTCTCGCCGACAGCGGCCCCAACGGTCCCCGTGCCCAAGGTCGAGGATCCGCCGGCCACGGCGGATGTGCCCCCAGAGACAGGCCGCGACGAGTCTGCAACGTTCTCCACGACGCCAGCGCAGCGGGATCCTGTGCGAACCAGCCGCAGAGGTGAGATCTCCGCTGCGGCGGGAGACCTCGGCCGGTGTCTGCCCTCGGGTGAGAGCGCTTCGATCAAGGTCGAGATCGGGTCCGATGGCACAGTCCGCGATGTGTCGGTGGCAGCCCCCAATCTGCCCTCGGTCGCGAAGAGATGCCTGGAGCTTCGACTGGACCGGATCTCCTTCAAACCGGGCACGACAACCACGCATCGACTCAAGCTCTGACGGGAGGCTCCGCGGCTGATAGAAGGGCACCCACAGCTCGTCTCTGTCGCCTCGCTCAAGCGCGAACAGGCGCCCGCCAAGCGTCGGCCTCCTCGCACCCTTCACCAACCTAAACTTCAGCGTCACGAAGGCGGCGCGGTCTCACGGCCGATCCACCCTCGGGTCATGAGGTTGGTACGTAGTAGTAGGAGTCCTTGTACCGAACCCGACCCTGCTTGACGAGAGAGTCAAGATCCTTCTTGTACTGCGGGAACAGCAGCCTCAGCGCTTCCGCAGGATCATAGCCTGTCAGTTTGTTGAGAACCTTGTCCGTGAGGAACCAAATCAGCATTCCCCCAGCCTCGGTGGGGATCTGGCTCTTCTCGAGACCGTACACGATGTCGTGGATAGTGAGAGCGATTTGCTCACCGTCGCAGTCGACAGCCTCCGACAGCAGCCTGAGGATCGCCTCTTCTCTGTCGGAAGGGGGAGGGGGATTGATGAGGTCGCGTACCTTCATACTCAGTTCCGAAGGGTGAGCACGATCCGCAAGAGCGCAAGAGCACATGACGACTTTTCTCGGCAGGTTGGTCTCGACGCCGACGGAACACCTGCAAGCGGCCGTGCCGAATCTGTCGATCTTGGTTCCTCCCAGACCCTCGGGTCGGGGGACGTCAGTGCGTCTGCTCCAAGCCTGATCCGGGCGCGCACGTGGCGCGAGGCGGAGTGCTCTGCCAACACCTTAGAATCACACAAGAATTCGACGAACCGATCAGAGCCTCCCTCAACCTCTCACGGGCGGTTCCCGCAGCGGCTAGCGGGGGGGTCCGTTCTGGCTAGCAGAGACGGGTCCATTCTGACTAGCGCTGAAGACCTAGATGCGGGTGAGCACCTACGGCTCCACAGGTAGGGGAAGGAGGGGTAGGAGGCCCATGTGAAGTTGACCCACCGCTCGAAGCTCACCCTTTGCGAACTCCTCACCGCAGTGCCAGGGGCATCACTTGTCGCGCTATTGGCCAAGCACGGCGTGGGCAACAGTCTTCTCGGTCAACTTGACCCTCATGATCAGCGTCTCCGGGAGCCATTGAGCCTCGTCAAAATGCTGCCGCGAGACGGAACACCCGTGAGCGGGCTGGCTTCTGAACTGTTGCGACGTAAGAACGACTTCAGGCAACAGACTTCGCCTCGATACGTTTTTGACCAACGGTGGGCAGAAGTCGAGCAATCCATTTTCCTCGATGGATACCGGCCAAGCGATAAGGGGTGGGTCCCCATCGATCCTGAAATCGCAGGGCTGGAACCACTCGAGGATGACCTCATCGCGGAGCTGCGGGCATCTGGACTAGGCGATGCGACTGAGGTCATCAACGCCATCAACGGATCAGCAAACCAATTTACACAGGCGGAGCCCGACCATACGGCGTCCATGACCGCCATCCGTATTGCGCTCGATACACTGCTCCGAGCGATCGCCAACGAGCGCGATTATACCGGCCAGCAAAAATGGGGCCACATCCTCGGCTTCCTGAGTGGCAAACAGACCTCATTTGTCACCAAGCGCGAAGAAGAGGGTCTGTCTGGCGTGTACTCTTTCATCTCCGAGGGCTCGCACCGGTGGCTTGATTCTGTTTGGGATCGAGAGATGACGAGGCTCGGTCGCAATTTTGCGCTTGGCATGTGCTATTTTCTCGTGAAGCAGCGTCGCCGCGAAGCCGAGGAGAGCCGTACTTGCTCATCCGTGACCACGTAGGGGCTCCTTCCCCCTCTGAGCGCAGCGTGGGTCGTCGCAGCGCTGCTCGGGATCTACGTCGTCACCGATCTCGTCGGTGACCGGAACGCGGACGACAACGCGCGAGCGAACTCTGGTGCCACGTCTCGGTTGGGTTCGAGAAGGCTGTCAATGGCTTGCGGTCGCGGCCGTCGTGTCGGAGCAGGGACGCTCCACGGGTGCGCCAACCGCGACGCTTCGGCGCGGGCTCAGACGAACAACTCGACTCAAGCTCTGACGGGAGGCTCCGCGGCTGATATGGTGCGGGAATGCGCGTCCTGTCGCTGTCTCTGGTCGCAACCCTGGCCCTCGTATCGCAGGCGAACGCGAGCGAGCCGACCGAGCCAGCGGAAGCCGAGGAGCTCGAGGCCGCCGGAGCGTTCGCGCGAGCTGGTGCGGCCTGGGAAGGGTTGACCCAGCGCGGCGAGCACGACTCGCAGATCCTGGCCGCCTACAGGGCGCAAAAGGCATATCGCGCGGCGACCGATCAGGATCCCGTGATGCTCTGCCGCGCGCATGCCGTGGTCGTGTCGGCGCTGACGCGCGACGACCTTGACGGGGATCAGCGCGCGGACTTCGAGGGTTTTCGCTCCGAGATCGAGGCGTCCGCCGAGCTGAGCGAGCTGTGCGATGCGGGCGATCCTCCATTCTTGCCGGTCGGCGAGACGGAGAGCCCTGACCCTGATGTCGTCGCACCGGAGCTCGCGCCCGTTGAGACGAGCGCAGAGCCAACACACCCGCGACATCCGCGACACCCGCGGCGCTTGCAGATCGCGGGCGCGGTGCTCGTGAGCACCGGCGCGGGGCTCCTCGGCCTGGCCTCCTACGGCGTTGTCGAGGACTACCGGGCCGCGAAGGAGATCCTCACCTTCATCCCGAAGAACGCTTCGGTCGGCCTCACCGAGGCGGAGATCGGCGAGCTGCGATCAGCACAGCGGCGCGCCGAGGTCGGCTCCAAGATCGCGATCGGTGCCGGCGTGGGCGCGGCGGTCGCGGTGCTCATGGGGGCCGTGCTCATCGGTGTTGGCACCCGCCGAGCGCGGCGGCGTTCGGACTCGGAGCTGCCTCACACCTCCCTGACTCCCGACGTGGGCCGCGACTACGGCGGGCTCGCTCTGCGGGGAAGATTCTGAACCCGCCCCCCAACGGCAGAGACATGATGCTGAACCCAAGATCTCTCACGTACGCGCTGCTCTTCCTGCTCCTCTTCGCGAGCGCCTGCTTCGGTGACCTCGCCTCGGGAGCGCTCTCCGAGCCCAACGCGATCGACACGTCGGCGACCGAGGCGAGCGGCACGACCGACACGACCGAGGTCGGCACGATAGGCAGCTCGACCGACGAGGTGACCTCGGACGTCTCGGCCACCACGACCGAGGGCAACGCCACGGAGGACACGACGACGGACACGGACTCGACGACCGATGAACCCGAGATCTCGCCGGTGATCGAAGATGTCTCGATGACGCCGAACCCGATTTTTGCCAACGGATCGATCGGGGTGACGGTCATGGTGACGGACGCTGATGGCGTGACGATGAAGCTCGACGACGGGAGCGTGGAGCTGACCCCCGCCGGCGATGGAGTCTTCGAGGGAGAGATCCTCGCGCTCTCCGGCATCGACAACGGGAACCATGGCGCGACGCTGATCGCGTTTCGAGCCGACAACGGCACCGAAGACGTCCGATATGCGGACTACGACGTGAGCTTGCCAGACCCCGGGGCTGAGGGGTTCTGGGAGACAGGGGACAACGGTACGGGGCCGGGGCAGGTCCGCGCGTTGGGTGTGATCCCAACGGGCGTCGTGGAATTCGGCACCTTCGCGGGCAACGGGATCTCTCGCTGCTACCTGCGGCGTCGCGACAAGGGGGGCTCGTGGGGGCCCGATGATCTGCTCGAGGTGTTGCCTGGGATCGACTGCGAGGCGATCGACCTCGAGGTCGGTGCCGACGGGGAGCTCTTCCTCTTGATGCGCCGGTACTCGCAGGGCGGGTGGTTGTGGTGGCTCGCGGAGATGCCGAGCTGGGGTGCAGACCTCGACTCACGGGGAAGCGGGACCAAGGAGGAGGCTGCCCACGCCCTCGCGCTGCACGGGACGACGCTCGCGGTGTGCGGCTCGGCGCCGACGAATGACGCCGACCTCAGCGACGCGATGGTGCAGATCTTCCGCAAGGATGTTCAGGGGCAAGGGCGGGAGTTTGACTACTGGCCGGACCCTCAGCAAGTCCACAAGTTCGCGGAGGTCGCCCGCGGCTGTGATTTCGTGGACGCGGACACGCTCGTCGTGGTTGGGGAAGCGTACGGGGAGCATGTCTACAAGCAGCAGAAGCGAAACCGACGCTTCGAGATCTTCTACCGATTGTCGGAGAATGCCGGCGAGTACCAGGTCGCTGAGGCTGGCCTTGTGACCCAGAGCGCGGCGACCGACGTAGACGTCGACGCGCTCGGCCGGGCCATGGTCACGGGCTACATCTGCAACGACGTGTGCGAGCCGGAGGGAATGCTGTGGTTGCTCGACGAGGACGGAGATCTCTCCTGGAGTGCCGGGATCGGCCTCTATCAGTTGGAGGCTTTCGCCCCGAACGCGGTTCGTTGGCACCCCCGGGGCTACGCCGTGGTGGCGTCTGGTGGCGTGAAAGGAAGCGATGCCGCGTTCCTCGTCCGGGCCTATGACCCCTTCGACTTCGCTCCGCTGTGGACCTACGCACGCCAGGATCCCAACCTGCTCAACCTCGCGTGGACCGTCGCCGTCGGCGGGTTTGGCGAGGTCTACGCGGGCGGGCTCGGGGCCAACGGCTACCCCGCGGTCGCCTATGTGGGGGGCTAGCAGCTACTGCGGGATCAGCTCTTCGCACGCGGCCTCGACCAGGTCGGTCGCTGCGTCGAAGCCGGGGCTGTAGTCCTCTGCCTCGATGTCGACGACGTGCCAGTACGGGAGCATCTCCGCCATCTTGCAGGGCCGGTCGAAGTCGGGGCACAGCGGGTTGGCGAGGAGCAGCATGACGATGGCCTTCGGATCGCCCCCCTTCGCGGCGACGATGGCCTCGTACCACTCCTTGGGCGTCCCGGGGCTGTCGTAGTCCGAGCCGGTGGTGAGCATCGTGACCATGAGCAGCGCATCGTCGCGGAGGAAGCCGTCGTTGCAGCCGCCCGGGGCGTTGAGCTCGGGCCCGACCGCGTTGACTAGCGCCTCCGCGACCTTGCTTCCGCCCGCGAGACCCGCTCTAGCCGTGCAGGTAAAGGTCTCGCTGAGATTGCTCTGCCCCTTGGTGATGTAGCGCTTGCCGCTCTCGAGCTTGCAGAGCTTGTTCGACGCGAGGTAGCCCGCGGGAAAGATGAGCCCGGCGCCGATGGTGTTGTCGCACTCGGTGACGAGGTCGAGCTGGTCACAGGGGTAGTTCGGGGTGGCGCAGCACAGTTTTCCGACCGGGTTGGTCGCCAGGCAGCAGGGATCACCGACTTTGCACGTCAGCACGTCCGGGCAGGCCCCGTTGCAGAGCACCGAGCCCCAGGTATCGCTGCCGTCGACGACCATGATGTGGTAGTCGAAGTCCGCGAATTTCGCGGCGATCGTGTCGATGAAGAGCGGCAGGGAGGCCACGAACTGCTCCTGTACGTCGTCCAGCAGCCCTGAACGCGACATCACGAAGAGGAAGTCGATCTTCCCTTGGCAGCCGAGCGGGGTGTTACTGCCGGCGTCGCCGTCGCTGCCGACGTCATGCTTCGGCGATGAGCTCGTCGACGCCGAACTCGATCCGGTGCTGACGTCGGTGGGGGTCGTGCTTGCGGTCGTGCTCGTGCCCTCCGCGTTGCTCGAGGTCCCGCCGGTGATGTGTCCCGCGCTCGTGCCTGAGCTGCTGGACATCACCGACGTCGAGCCTGGACCGGCCCCGAGCGTGCTGGTCACAGGCGGACCCTCACTCCGACACGCCGCGGTGAAGCCGAAGAGGACGAGGGCAGATCTCCGCATCATCGCAACCTAGTAGCGCATGGGATCGCCGCTGGCTGTAGCCTGCCTCGCGTCATCGGCGCTCAAAGTCACGCCCCTGGGCGCTCTCGGCCAGAGGAGATCTCCGCGGAACTTCGCCCGCGGGTGCTGGGCTCCCCAACTGAGGATGCATGACCGACGACCGTGCGTGTTCCACACAGTGTCCAGAATGTCGGACATGTGAGCATCGGCTCGCGTGGGGACACAGCCTCAGATGAGCACTTGTGAACCATGAAGAAGTGTGATCCGAGAATCCGAGCGGAGCCGCGAGTCAGGACGGGCGCCCCGACCGTGAATGCGCGGTTGAGCAGAGTGTGACAGCGCGCGCGACCATTCCACGCACCTGAACTATCGAACAGGATGAGGCCGCCTGCCCCCCAACTTCATCCGTGCCCGGCGCGCCGAGGATCCTGGACGATTACAGGATGCTAACCGCATTGGCGCAGGTTGAGGCGTATCTCGATGGCCATTGGCCGATGCTCTGGCCCGAGGCGCACGCTTTGGGCCAGAGTCTCAGCGTCGACTGGCGAGCTCGCCCGATGGATAAAGTCTTCGCGGTGCTCCGCAAGACGAAACGTTGCCCCGCCGACTGGATCTGCGACCTCAAAGAGGCGCTCGCGAACCAGAGTCTGCCCGCGCTCGCCCGCCGCACGGGAATCACACAGCGGCACCTCGAGCGCCTGCGAAAGGGCTCGGTCACGAGCGCAGGCGTGACCCGCCCGACCAACCCGAGCTGTCACACCTACTGCAAGGTGATGTGTGCCGTCGGTCGTGGTGTCCCGCTGCTGAGATTGGACGGCGAGAATTTCGAGCTGACGGGTCCTGCCGAAAATCGAAAGCCCAATTTTCCAGATGAAGTGAGGTCGCTGAAAACTTTGCGACAAGTAAAACGCCGCGGCAGGTCGCGGCACCCCTTTCTACGGAATGATCGGATGTCCTGGCACAAGCCGCGGGAGACCGACGACGACCCCCAGGTCGCTCCTCAGACCAGCGAGGTCGTGCCCCAGGTCGCTCCTCAGACCACCGAGGTCGTGCCCCAGGTCGCTCCTCAGACCACCGAGGTCGCTCACCCGACGGGGCAGGTCGCGCACCCAAGACGCCAGGTCGCGCGCCCCAAACGTCGACGCCAGACCGCGCCGCGAACCGCCTCGAGGGGAACGGTCACTGAGTCGCGAATGCACGCACCGCGAAACCACGCACCAGCCGGTCGTCAGCGCCGGCTCGGCGATCCCCTCGGCGCAGATCGGCAACGATCGAACGACTGTCCCAAGGGACATGAAGCCAATGAGGCGAATCGCGATATCGAGACGAGGAAAAAGATCGAAGAAACTGCCTTGATTTCCGAGATCCTCGGCGGCTACGCTTCAGCCTCTGACCTCTGTGGAGAGGAAGGCGGTGGTGGGATGACAAGGCCGAAGGATGAGATAGCTTCGATGGAAGCGATGATTGCTGGAGAAGCCGCCCCTCCGACGACGGATGCGTTGGCGCTGGTTCTCCAGAAGATGGCTGAGATGCAAGCCCAGACGGCTCGGGAACAGCGCGAGTTCATGGAGCGGGCAGACGAGAGACAAGAGCGGAGCGAGCAGAAGCAGCGCGAGCTGACCGAGAAGCTGGCCGCGCAGCAGCTTGAAGCGATCAAGCAGGGGGGGGCTCTAACGGTCGATCTGGTCGGCAAGATGAGCCAGGACTTCAATGCCGCTGTGCAGCGCATGCAAGCTAACGCCCCCGCACTCTCGAGGGCTGACAGAGTGCTCGACGAGGTCCTTACCGTCGTGCATACGGCATTGAGAGTGTACGTCGAGAAGAACTTCAAGGATTAGGACGGGCGACAAACCACGGGCGGACCTTGCTCCGCCCATGTTTCCGGTGATGGAGGATGAGACATGACTGAAGGGACAGGGGGGCCAGAGCGGCGCCTAGATGATTTGGATGCCGACTACTGGGGGGGACTGCGCAAGAAAGCCTCCCAGATCACGGACACCCGAAGGCGGCAACTCGCGATCGACCTCTTCGAGAGCGGGAGCGTCGAGGAGGTGTCGGAGAAGGTCGACCAGATCCGGCGTGGGAACTGGTTGGACAATCTGATGCTCGGCGGGGCGGCGGTCGCTGGGGCGGTCCTCGGCTACAAGGCACAGGAGATGATCGACATCCGTGCGAACGGGGTCCCCGTGACTGGGCTTCTGGGCTTCGGTGGCGTCATCCCCGGGCTGGCGATGAACCGGACGCTGACCGCCCGGAACGTCGTGGGCCTCGGCGGTCTGCTCTTCCTCGCAGGCGCCGGTCTCTACACATCGGCGAACCCGATCGAGGAACCCGGCGAGGAACCGGGCGAGGAGCAGGAAGGCGAGGGAGCATGAAGACGACGGCATATCGTGTACGCGAGGTCCTGCGAGGTCATTCGGCCGCGGCCTCGATCATCGCAGTGGACACCGAGGGCCGAGAGGTCCGGCTCGAGGTCGGCGCCCTCGAGGGCGCCTCGATCGGCGTGGATGAGGTCTTGGTCCTGAGCTGGGCGACCGTCTCGGTGCCTCAGAGCGTGGCAGAGACGGAGCCGGACGAGCCGGACGAGCCCCTGCTTGGGCGCCCGGACCCGGAGTCGATGGAGGAGGTCGGTGACGACGGCGCGATGCGGACCGTCGAAGTCGAACTCCAAGAGATCAAGGCTTTGATGGGGCTCCAATAGGGGGCCGTGTAGACCAGGTGAATGCGCCCGTGGGCGCGAATCGACACATGTAGTAGGAACGGCCGCCATTGTGGCGACAGAAAGAGGATAGAAACATGGAAAATGGAACGTTGGTGAGTACCCAGGACTTGCCCTCGATGGGCACCGCCCACAAGACCGAGCTCATGCGCCGGCTCTGCGCTCTCACGGGCGTCGACTTCCAAGAGATGCAGCGCTGTCTGCTCCTCTACCAGGATGAGTGTGCGCGGCTCCGAAAGCGGTGCTGTGACATGGAGGCCAAGTACACGACCTTGGAGGAGCTGCTGCGGCGGGCGAACTGTCCCGCGAACGTGCTCTACTCCGAGGTCACCATCGCCGAGGTGAGCGACGACAACCAGGTCCAACTCACGCAGGTCGTCACGGGCCTTGGCGGTGACTACGTGGACGCGGTCCCACTGCCGCCGGGCAAGATCATCCGCTTGGAGCACGCCCCGCGTCCGGGCTACCGGCCGCACAAGATCGCGATCGACATGTCCCTGGCTAATTCTGGGGACAATTACTTGGACTTCGAGATTCAATTTTACTTGGTTCCCGGGGGGCAGGTCGGCGGTAAGCCTCACGGCCCGCTCTTCCGGGGCAACCAGTTTCTCAACAAGAACGGCACGCAGATCCACGTCCCGTTCCCCCCCTACCAGAGCCGGCCGCTCACTATCGGAAGCCTGGAGAAGCTCGCGGTGACGGTGAAGCACATCGGGGGCGTGAACAACCTCAACTCGATCTACGTGACCCTCTACCACGACGCCGACTGCGCCTACGACGCGTGTCGCACTCCAGCCGTCTGAGACGAATCGCCGCCGGGTTGAGCGCATGACGAGGGCAGCGCGCCGAGACCCGGCGGCGGTGCTGCCCCCTGACGAGAGAGCAAGACCATGTCCGCTGAGCCCTACAAGATCACGCTGAGCAAGGAAGGGAACTTCGACGGCACGACGCCGATGGAGTTCGAGCGCAGCTCGTTTGCCGTCCAAGATCAGAAGATCTATTCGAGGTCGATCGAGGGCCCTGCGGGTCTCATCGGCGCAGACTTCTTCGGCCTCCTCTCCAAGTCGAGCGCCAAGGTCGTCGGGATCAGCGGATCGACGTGGAACCCGGCCAGCGTCGCCAGGGTGCTCACCACGGGCGCCCCGGAGCCGTTTCGGCAGGAGGTGCAGCTCACGCCCGAGATGACACATGTGGTCCTCTTCCCCGGCGACCAGCTCGGGATCGTGACGAGCGGTGAAGGGCGGCCGATCGTCCACCTCGTGATCAACGACCTTAGCGAGTCGGAGCATGTCGCGATGGCCCTGCGTCGCGACCTCGGGCCGCACGCGACGCGGTACCGCCTGATCAAGGACGACAACACCGGATTCAGCCCCGGCGTCACCGGAAGCGATCAGACGCCGCCCTTCGAGTGGGACCCGTCGAGCAACATCATGGTCGCGAGGATCCAGACCTCGGGTCGTATCCCGATGGGGCACTTCGGTCACTACCCGAAGCACCAGGGGTGTTTCGCCAGCTTCCGCGTCTCGGGCGGCAACTCGCCCGGCGCGAGCGAGATCTGCGTCATCGAGCCTCAGCGAAACGGGTACGCCATTGTTCAGAGCGGCTTGCCGGACATGGAGTGGTCCAAGGTCGTGTACCTCTCCCACGACGACAAGATCGGCTTCCAGACGCAGTCTCCCGCGGGCGGTGTGCCCGAGGTGGTCATCGACATCGACCTCGTCCGCGTCGAGCCTGGCGACCGCCTGCGCGGACGCTACGACCGGGGCCTCTAGGAGACCGCCATGTACGTCGATCCTTCCAGAGTTGAGATGGCGCTGCACTACGCGGCGCTCGCACTGCGGCCCCCCGCTGAGAAGAGCGCCAAGAACGTCGAGGTGACGCTCTTCATCGCGTCGCTGTGGGCGGACGCAACACCGGCCGCGCGAACGAAGTACAAGGCCACGGTCGCGACCCAAGCGGGGGCTCTCCCGTGGTCGGCGCTCACCAAGCCCACGCAGGTCATGGCCGTGCAGGCAGGGCCGGGCAAGATCGGTGCCCTCGCGCCGACGCTTCGGGGCCCGGCGGTGGTCCTGCTGATCCTCGGTCAAGCGGACCCGGAGGACGAGGGGGTCGACGGCTTCCGGCTCATCGCTGGTGAGCCCCGTGCCGACGCCATCATCGCCGCGCTCTACGAGTGGGACGTCCCGCTCTTGACGAGGACCGCCACGCCTGCGGGGTGGAACCTCGAGGGTGCTGTGGAGCCCGTCGACGATGGCGCTGGGGCTGACAAAGGTGCTGACGCGCCGGAGCTCGACCCGGTGGATGGCGCCGATGTCGATGTTGATGTCGACGCTCCAGCGGACGACGAAACCGTGACCACGACGGGGCCCACGCGCCGGCAGAAGCAACTTGTAGCGGCTGGAGTGGCGGCAGGTTTCGCGGTCCTCGGCGTGGCGGCTTGGCGGCTTGGGTAGGAGGCAGTGATGGCGGACGAATTCACACAGACGGTCGAGATCCTGGTGCGCGGCAAGCCCGTCGTATCGAACCCGGACCTCCCGATCATCGAGACCACGGTCACCGACCTCGGCTCCCAGCCAGCTCCCGTGCGGCGCCTCAACAGGTGGCTTCTCGTCGGCGGTGGGCTGGCGACGGTGGCGGTGGTCGGCGGTGCGGTGGCCCTGCGTCGGAAGGCAGAGAGTCCCCAGGACGAGCCCACGCTCGGCGGTGATGCGGATGCCGGTGATGCGGATGCCGGTGATGCGGATGCGGATGCGGACGTCGAGAAGCCGGAGCCGGATGCCGCACCGCCCAAGGCCCCGGGCAAGGGCTGGTGGACGAGGGTGCCGTCCCTGCCGACCGAGGACGACGTGCCAGGCTTCGACCTCGCGAACAACTGGGGCACGACCCCCAAGAACCTGCGACCGCTCTTCGCCCTGATGGAGAAGGTCTCCCTGATCCGGGGCTCGGCGCGGATCTTCGCCCTCATCGCCTATCGCGAGGCCGGCTTCAAGGTCGCCGCACACAACGACTCCCCGGAGGAGACAAAATCCTCTCGGCTCGCCTACAAGAACGCGAAGGACCGCAACCGGCCCCTCACCTACGGCGAGGCATCCGGCGAGTTCGGCAGCGGTGGTCTCTTCGGGGCCTTGGCGCCCTACTTCCTGTGGACGGGCGTCCAGGAGATGAAGGGCAACGCGCCGCTACTCCGGGCGCCGCCGGAGGTCATGTTCGTCCCACGGATCGCGGCCTTCGGCGCCGTCGTCTACCTCCAGCGGTTGCTCGACTACTACAGGATCGACGACCACGCTGACATCAAGGTCGGTTGGGCGAACCCAAGCCTGCTCAAGAGCAAGCGAGGAAATTCCACGTACAAGACCGTGCGGACGAGATTCTACTCGGATGCGTCCGTGCTCGGCCTCGACCTCGAGGACACGATCACGATCCCCAAGACTCTGAGCGCGAAGTCCTGGCCTGGGGTGGCGACCGCCTTCACGGCCCTCACGACGATCCCTGTCAAAGACACGGCGGAGGGCTGACCGATGGCCACGGAAATTCTCGACTGCTACGACGACGATCTCGACGGCTTCACCGACGACCTCGCCGGTGACTTCGACTTCCTCTCGAGCTCCGAGCGCGAGGGGTGGCTCGCCCAACAGTGGGCCAAGGTCGCCGAGGGCGGCGGCTGGGGGGAGGAGTTCTCGCGGGTGCTCACGAAGCTGCGTCAGTCTCAGCTCGGGCTGGTCTCGATCGAGTCGGCAGCGCTGAGCGCGTTTACGGGCTTCATCACGCGCGAGCGCGAAGAGCCTGGACGGTCGGATCGTGCCCTCGTCCGGGCGAGCGTTCTCGCGTCCCTCCAGGAGACGAATCCTGCGCATCTGTGGCTCGTCGAGACCGACGTCGGGGGGTTGCCCTCGGGCGCCTGCTACGGCCGCGCCATGTGGCGCCCTGCGCCGCTGAACGCCAAGGCGGGGAAGCTTGCGGGACAGGCTGGCGCGGTGATGGGCGAAGCCGCCGACGAGGGCGCGCAACTGACCGTCCTCCCCCAAGCGACGTTCCTCGCCGACGCGGGCCCCTCGTACTTCTGGGATCCGGCCCCATCGTCGATGCTCGTCCACCCCGGCTGCGGCTGGTCGACGCCGCTGCGGCTCAGCCTCGGCACCTTCCCCTGGGTCTACGGGCACCGGCTCCAGGCGCCAGCGCCCGGACTCGCGTGGCGCAGCAACTCCATCAAACACCCGGCGCCCGTGGCCATGCGGATCGCCGCGGGGATGTGGCACCCCGACGGGAACCTCCGCGCCGACGCCAGAGATGTCGTCTCCGCCTGGAAGCACTGGCGGGACGCGACGCGGCCCCTCGTCGCTCCCCTGCCGACCGCCGCAGCGAAGCCCGGCCAGGTCTACAGAGACGGTGAGCGTCTCGTCGCCGATTCGGCCAGCGCTGAGGAGGTGGGGATCAACGGACCGCTCGGGTTTGTCTGCGTCGCCGCCTACAACTTCATCCAGGAGCGCTTTGCGGCGTTCTTCGCCATGCGCCGCGCGCTCCTACGGGGCCGCCGGCACCTGACACCCGAGCTTCGCGAGCTCCTCATGAAGAACAAGGACCCGTGCGTGCGGCAGCAGCTCGGCGTCGCGGTCCTCACGTTCGCCTAGGGAGACACGACCATGATCATCGAAGTCGGCGTGGACAAGTACAAGGACATCTTCGGGACGCGGGACTACTCGCTCCCGTTCACGAGCAAGTTGCCCGCGCTAAACGTCTTGCAGGCGGGGCTGATGGATCCCTCGCTCAAGAACGATGCGATCGACATGGTGCTCGAGTCCGCCAGCTCGGCCGCGGGGAGCCTCTACAGCGCTGGCCTCGCCGATCTCCAGCTCGGCTCTCAGGTCCTCACGTACATGCGCGTGACGGCGTCCCGCGTCGGCGGCCAGCTCTCTCTCCCTGGCAACGGGATGTTGACCTCGATGACGGACGGGCTGGTCCAGACGATG
>Ga0316189_10003888_pt1 | contig 14461 bp, 13 predicted proteins | sample LowCovwburrow_MG_FD_204930 | JGI IMG/M metagenome (GOLD analysis project Ga0316189, IMG submission 204930) | Coastal sediment microbial communities from Maine, United States - Lowes Cove worm burrow | ecosystem: Environmental > Aquatic > Marine > Coastal > Sediment | place: USA: Maine...
GCCGGTACTTGATCTTGATTACGCGGAAGACTCGAAGGCTGAAACCGATATGAACATCGTGATGAACGAAGCCGGCCGTTTTATCGAAGTACAGGGAACGGCCGAGGGTCACGCATTCTCTGATGACGAGTTCAGCGCCATGCTGGGGCTGGCGCGCACGGGTATTGAAACCATTATCGCCGCGCAGAATAAGGCGGTTGCTTCTGCCGGCTAGTGCGCGCGCCGCCGACAAAAATCGTTATGGCCAGCGGCAACGCTGGCAAGCTACGGGAAATCTCGCGGCTGCTTGATGGCTTGAATATCGCGGTCGTTGCACAGACCGACCTGGGCGTTACCGATGCCGAAGAAACGGGACTGACTTTTGCCGAGAATTCGCTGATCAAGGCGCGACACGCAGCCGAGGCAACCGGTTTGCCTGCGATTGCTGACGACTCGGGCCTGTCCGTCGACGCGCTGAACGGCGCGCCCGGCGTGTTCTCGGCACGATTTGCAGGCGAGCACGGTGACGATCAAGCGAACAACGACAAGTTGCTTGCCATGCTTGCGGGTCAGGTGGATCGCGGCGCTGCGTTTCACTGTGTCGCGACCTTTGTCGAGCCGGGCGGTGAACCCCTGGTTGCTGATGGCCAATGGCGTGGCGAAATTTTACAGGCACAGCAGGGGAGCGGCGGGTTCGGCTATGACCCGCTATTCTATGTTCCCGATTGCAATTGCAGTTCGGCCGAACTCGATCCCGAGCAGAAAAACGCGCGCAGCCACCGTGGACAGGCGCTGCGCAAGCTGGTTGAACTGATCAAAAAACAGTACTCGTGAAACTGCCACCGTTATCGCTGTACATGCACCTGCCGTGGTGCGTGAAGAAATGCCCGTATTGCGACTTCAATTCTCATACGGCCGCCAATGGCGCGCCAACTGATCGTTACGTTCGGGCGTTGTTGCAGGACCTCGCGACTGAGGCGCCGCACGCAAAGGGCCGCAGAATCGAGAGCGTCTTTATGGGTGGCGGGACGCCCAGTCTGTTTTCGCCGGAAGAAATCGCGCAGCTGCTCGACGGGGTCCGCGCAAATTTCGATGTCGTCGAAGACGTGGAAATCACCATGGAGGCGAACCCGGGCACCGTTGAGTATGGTTCACCGGCCGGGTATCGGGAGGCTGGCGTTACACGCCTGTCGATCGGCGCACAGAGCTTCGATGATGCGACGCTCCGGTCGCTTGGCCGCATTCATACGAGTGATGACATCGTGCGGGCCGTTGAGAATATTCGTGCGGGTGGCTTCACTAACTTCAATATCGACTTGATGCACGGCTTGCCGGAGCAAACGGTGGATAAATCCCAGGCGGATCTCGCGGCGGCGATTGCGCTTGGTCCCACTCACCTGTCCTGGTATCAGCTAACGCTGGAGCCGAACACGGTGTTCCATGCCCGTCCTCCCGCCAATCTTCCGAACGAGGAGCTGGCATTCGATATCTATGAGCGCGGCCAGTCGTTGCTGGCCGCCAGCGGCTACCGGCAGTACGAAATTTCTGCGTACGCCCGGGATGGCCGCACGTGCCGCCACAACCTGAACTACTGGTCTTTTGGTGACTATCTTGCGGTTGGCGCGGGCGCGCACGGCAAACTGACGACGGATAAGGGCGTGTTTCGCTATCAAAAACCGGCAAATCCGCAGCAGTACATGCTCAATGAGGAGTCTGGTCTTGTTATGGCGCCGCTAAATGCCGTGCCAGAGCACGACCTGGTCTTCGAATTCATGCTCAATTCGCTGCGTCTGAATGCCGGGTTTCACGAATCGATGTTCGTGGAACGTACCGGTCTGACGAGGAGTGCCCTGGAAAAAGCCGCTACGGGTGCCCTCAGAAAGAAACTGTTGATGCGCACTGAGGACGGGGTCTGGCGGCCTACGGAGCTCGGGGCTCGTTTTCTGAACGATTTGCAGGCTGAGTTCGTTCCGGAGCGTCGCCATTGAGTACAGGTTTTAGTCCGGTTCGCGCAGTTTTTCGGCTAAAAAATCAATCCCGTCCAGTTTTGGCGTGACCCGGTGCGTTTTTCATTTATGCACAAGAGAAGCGCATAGTCTGTATTTTCAGTGTAAGACGGCCCCGAACTCATGCCGCATGTTGAAAGTGCCCGTAAGTCATTGATTATTAAAACCTAACGAAAATGGACACAAAATAGGCATTCTGACAACGGCCCATGAAAAACCGCAGCTTAGGGCATTCACTCAATTTTCATCCACAACCTTATCCACAGGTTCTGTGGATAAGATTTGGGGGCTTGCGGAGCGACGGCCTTCCCTATATCCTACGCGCCCTTTTCATAAAGCAGCGCGCTCCGGAGAGCAAAGAAATGAAAGCCGATACACATCCCAATTACGAAGCCATCCAGGTCACTTGTAGTTGTGGCAACGAGTTCACAACACGCTCGACGCTCGGTGAAGACCTCCGCGTAGAAGTGTGCTCCTCATGCCACCCGTTTTACACCGGCAAGCAGAAGACCATTGATACTGGTGGTCGCGTCGATAAATTCCGTAAGAAATACGGAATGGGCTAGAGCCAGTCCCGCCATGGCGGCCGCTGGTCTCGTTTATACCGATTTTCCACGATCCCGGCATGCCGGGAGCTCTGCTATGCTCGATTAGTTTTTCAGAGAACATTTAAGGATAAATATGAGCGACGACGCCTATCGCCTGACAAGCCCGGATGGCTCGTCACTGGATTTACCGGTCAGAACGGGCACAACCGGCCCGAATGTCATTGATATAGCCAGTCTTTATAAAGAGCAGGGCGTCTTCACCTACGACCCGGGTTTTGTTGCGACGGGTAGTTGCGAATCGGACATCACCTTCATCGACGGAGAGGAAGGAATTCTGATGTACCGGGGTTACCCGGTTGAACAGCTGGCGGCGCACTCGAGTTTTATCGAAGTCGCGTACCTGTTGCTGGACGGCGAGCTGCCAACCTCGTCGGAGCTGGCGGAATTCGACAATACGATTCGAATGCACACCATGCTTAACGAGGGCATGCTGAGCTTCTTCAAAGGCTTCCGCTATGACGCGCACCCGATGGCCATGCTGTCGGCGGTTGTTGGTTCCATGTCAGCCTACTACCACAAGGAAATGGATGCCTCGAACCCGCTGCATCGCGACATCTTTGCGCACCGCATTCTCGCAAAATTGCCGACCATTGCAGCCGCTGCTCACAAGCTCAATATTGGCCAGCCGTTTATCTATCCGCGCAATGATCTCAACTACTGCGAAAATCTATTGCACATGTTGTTTGCAGTGCCGGCTGAACCGTATGAGATTGACCCGGTTGCGGCGGAAGCGCTGGATTTGTTGTTCATCCTGCACGCTGACCACGAGCAGAACTGTTCGACATCAACGGTGCGCATGGCGGGCAGCTCGGGTGCTAATCCTTATTCAGCGATCGCTGCTGGTATTTCTGCTCTTTGGGGCCCCGCACACGGCGGCGCCAACGAAGCGGTGCTGAACATGCTTGAAGAGATCGGCGATGTCAGCCAGATCGGCAAGTACGTCGAGAAAGCGAAAGACAAGAACGACCCATTCCGCCTGATGGGCTTTGGGCATCGCGTCTACAAGAACTTCGATCCGCGTGCCACGATCATCCGCGAAATGTGTCACAAGGTTCTGAGCAAGCTCGATCGCAAGGACACACCGTTGTTTGATCTCGCGCAGGCGCTGGAGGAAGTCGCGCTGAAGGATGAGTACTTCATCGAGAAGAACCTCTATCCGAACGTCGACTTCTACTCGGGCATCATCTATCGGGCACTTGGAATACCGACTTCAATGTTCACGGTCATGTTCGCAATCGGCCGTTCAGTCGGCTGGACCGCACATTGGCGTGAAATGATTTCCGATCCGAAAGGCAAGATCGCCCGGCCACGGCAGTTGTACACAGGGCCTGCTGCGCGCGACTACACCGACGTCGGAGAAAGATAGTAGAAGAAGGGACATGCTATTGCGTGTCCCCACTTCTCTTTAGATGTGCTGTAGCAGTTCTTGCACAGCGTCACTATCAGCGCGCTTCATTGGTTTCCCGTCAATCGGTGACATCGGCGCCTGACGAATGCCATCGACCGGAAACACCGTCGCCTGAATCGTTTCATGCTGGTGCCGAAACTCGAAACCTGCGTAGGTTTCGAGTTGGCCGCGGCGACTTTTCAGTCGTCTTTCATAGGGTTTGAAGCGCAGCCCCATGTCGCCAATCTGCATTGCGACCATTTCCGCGCTGTCGGTAAAGACGTGCAGATTGACGGCCGAGTTTTCGTCGGCTGTTCCGGCGAGAACCGGACCGACGAGCCGCGGCGAGAAGTCGATAAGCAACTCCATTGCCGATAACGCTGTCGTGCGAATCATGCGGAGCCTGTCTGCATGCGCTTCGCCACCAAAAATCTGCAGATGCGCCGAAACTGCCGCCTCAATTTCGGCGTTCCTTGGCAGGGCACCGCGGCCGATGATGCCAAGCCGCTCGGCTGCTTTTTGTTTAGCCAGACGGTAATCGCGCACACCCTGATCGACCATGATGCGAGCGGCTTCCTGCGCAACAACTAACCGCGCACGTTCCACATCACCACCGCCGTTTTTTCGTGCCATCGATAGGTCCGCTAGAAGAGCGGTTCAGAGGCCTCGTCGTCCTCTTCCTCGGGGTCCGGGTCTACGCCGGCTGCATTGTTGAATGGGTCATTAACCTCTTCAAGCTTTTCGCAGGTCGGAACATGACCTTCCCGGAAAACCTCAAAAATGACATTGCCCTGGCCGGCACGCGCCGGACAGCCTGACTCTCGGTCGATCCGAACAGAGACGATGCCTTCTGGCATCGGCATCTGGTGTTCGGGCGCACCCTTGAGCGCAATCCGTGCGAACTCAATCCAGATCGGCAATGCCGTTCTGGATCCTTCTTCGCGTGGTCCCAGCGGCAGGTCGTCGTCATATCCTACCCAGACGATGGCGGCGATGTCGGCATTGAAGCCACCAAACCAGGCATCACGCCGATCGTTCGATGTGCCGGTTTTCCCCGACAAGTCGGAGCGGCCCAATTCGCGTCGTGCGCGAACCCCGGTGCCACTTCGAACAACGTCGCGCATCATGTCCTGAATCAGAAAGGCGTTCTGCGCTGTGATGGCCTGTGGCGCGAGATTGATGCCTTCAAACAACTCGGGCGCGGTTGTCGCATCTGGTCGATAGGTGGTTGAGATATCGGCCATTTGTTCAAGCGCGGCCTCAGCGTCAGCCGCCGGCACACGTATGCTGGGTTCGATAAATTCGATTGCATACTCGGGCTCGTCGGGCACGCACTCATCGCAGACAATCGCCGGCTCAGCGCGATAGAGTGGCTCGCCGCTGGGTCCGAAGATCGAATCGATCACATAGGGCTTAACCGCATGACCACCATTGGCGAGTATTGCATAGCCCTGTGCCATATCCAGAGGTGAAGCTTGTCCGCCCCCGAGCGCGAGCGAGCCGTTGCGTATCAGCGTCGCATCGCTGAAGCCAAACTTCTTAAGATGACGTACCGCATTGCCGATGCCGGTCTCAAATAGCAGCAAGCGAACGGAAACCAGGTTCATCGAGCGCTTCAAGGCTTCGCGTAAACGTGTTGGTCCGTAGAAGCGGCCACTGTAGTTAAGCGGTCGCCAGACAGCCTCGAGCTCCGACGAGCTGATGACCACTGGCGCGTCCAGTACGACGGTTGCCGGCGTGTTGCCGTATTCCAGTGCTGCAGAATAGATAAACGGCTTAAAAGCAGAGCCCGGCTGGCGATAAGCTTGCCGCGCACGATTGAACTTGCTGGTTGTGTAGTCGAAGCCGCCGGTTAGCGCTGAGACAGCGCCGTCATAAGGGTCCATAGCAACAACCGCCGACTGCGCCTCCGGAACCTGTGCCAGCGCCCAGTTGCCGCTGGTGGTTGGCATTACATAGATCACGTCACCGGCCGAAAGAACCTCCGCAGCGGTTTCCGGTGCGGGTCCGTACGTTTCGCGATCAATAAACGCATTGGCCCAACGGATCCCCGACCAGGGAATCATTGCCGTTGTGCCGTTACCAAAGACAATCGCAGCTTCGTTCGTTTCGAACACCTCCGTAACGAGCGCAAACGACAGGCCACCGGGCGCATATTGATTCAGCGGCCGCAGGAACTCCGCTGGCCACTCGCTCTTCGGCAGTGCGCGAAGCTCATCGGCAATTTCCACTTGCGCGTACGGACCGCGATAGCCGCGGCGGCGCGTAAATTCGAGCAAGCCGTTGCGCAAGGCGTAGTTCGCCGCCTTCTGCATTCGTGAATCAAGCGACGTTACGACCTGGTAGCCACCGGTATAAATATCTTCGCCGTAGCGCCCGAGCATATCGGCGCGAACCATCTCTGCTACATAGGGCGCATTGAGCTCGATCGCCGCGCCGTGCAGCTTCGACTCCAGCGGGTAGTTCATGGACTCGTCATAGCTTGCTTCGTCAATGAATTGCAGCGCGCGCATGCGTCCAAGCACATAGCTGCGTCGATTCTTCGCGTTCTCTGGCCCGGACACCGGGTTATATCGCGACGGTGCTGGCAACACCCCTGCCAGCGTTGCCGCTTCCGCCGCATTAATATCGGCCAGCTCCTTATTGAAGAAGACCTGCGCGGCGGCGGCGACACCATAGGCGCGCTGCCCAAAGAACATCTTGTTCAGAAACAGCGCCATGATCTGTTCTTTCGTAAATTCCTGCTCGATCTTATAGGCGAGGAAAGCTTCGGTCAGTTTGCGCCCCATCGTCTGTTCGCGCGTGAGGAAGTAGTCCCGAGCTAACTGCTGCGTTAGCGTGCTGCCACCGCCGCCGGACGCATTGCCTGTCGCGGCGAGTCGCGCAAATGCGCGCAGGATGCCGCGATAGTCGATGCCCGGGTGTTCGAAAAAGCGTCGGTCTTCGGCTGCGACAAATGCCTGGACGACATGTTCGGGAATCTCTTCATAGGTGATGGGAATACGCCGCCGGGAGCCGATTTCACTGATGAGGTAGCCATCGCGGCTGTAGATGCGCATCGGCACCTGCAACGGGATATCGCGGATGGTTTCAGCAGCCGGCAGGCTGGGCTGCACGTAATAGTAAGCGCCAATCACGCCCGCGACGCCGCCGATCAGGCCGGTCAGGCCCATTCCTAGCGCAAGAATCGCAATTCGGAGGACTCTTCGGCGTCTTATGTGACGTGGTTTAGCTTTTTTTTTCATTGGATTATGCATAGTTACAGGCGTTTTCGGCCGAACACCCCTGATTTTCAAGGCGTCTGAGTGAGTAATTAGACGTTACGGTGGTGCAGAGCTGGTGCAAGAAAGATGGCTTTTTTGGGGCAGAGGCTCGCGAGCAGAGGACAGGCGGCAGATGATAGACGGCCCGACCTTACCGCCGCAATAACGAGTCTCACTTCGGGTCAACGACTGGTTCACGGTAACTGCCTCTCAAGGTTATTAATATAGGGATGTTCGGATCGTGAACAAAGTCACGTTTTATTTAACATTTTATTGATATATAGTTAAATCGCGTTGCTAAGGTCCGAACTAGATTAGACTCGCAACTTACCGACTTAGAAGGAAAAATACGTGCTTTTTGGCAAAAAATCACAGCCACTGTTGGGCCTCGATATCACGACATCGTCGGTCAAGTTGATAGAGCTTTCCCAAAGTGGAAAGCGCTATCGCGTTGAGTCCTATTCAGCAGAGCCGACTCCCCCAAGTTCAGTGAACGAAAAAGCGATTGTTGACGCGAAAGCGGTCGGCGAAGCTATTCGACGCGCCGTAAAACGCGCGGGGGCCAAGGCCACGGACGTAGCCGTCGCGATTAGCGGCGATGCTGCGATTACTAAAGTTATTCAGATGCCTTCGAGCCTCTCCGAGAGAGATCTCGAGGGTCAGGTCGAGATTCAGGCAGACCAATACATCCCCTTCCCGATGGAAGAGGTGAGCTTCGACTATGAAGTGATAGGGCCGAATGAGAAGGACCCCGAACTCATGGACGTGCTGCTGGTTGCAACGCGCACAGAGAACGTCGAGCAGCGTCAGGCTGCCGTCGTTGCTGCGGGTCTGGATACGCAAATCGTCGACGTTGAGGCTTTCGCGCTCGAAAATGCGTGTCGATTGCTCAGCCATCAGATACCCGATGGCGGTATTGGGCAATCGGTCGCTGTGGTCGATATTGGCGCCAGTAGCACGACATTCAGTGTGCTGGCAGACCTCAAGGTCGTTTATACGCGCGATTTCAACTTCGGCGGGCAACAGCTGACGGAAGAAATTATGCGCACCTACGGACTTTCGATGGAAGATGCGGGTCGAGCCAAGAAACAAGGTGGCTTGCCGAGTAACTACCAGCCAGAGGTTCTTGAACCCTTTATTGACGATATGACGCAACAGGTCAGTCGTTCACTTCAGTTCTACCTGGCGTCTGGCGGCGGCCGTGAGCAACCCGATATGATTCTGGTCTGTGGTGGTTGCGCCAACATCCCCGGTATTGCCGACGTGATATCCAGCCGAGTCGGTATCCCGACCGAAGTTGGTGACCCACTCGGTCAAATGAAGATTTCATCTAAAGCCAAGTCACAGGGCGTTAACAAGGATGCCACAGCGCTCCTTACCGCCTGTGGTCTCGCACTGAGGAGCTTTGACTAATGCCTAGTATTAATCTACTCCCATGGCGCGAGGCGGAGCGCAAAAAGCGCCAACGCGACTTCGGCGTTGCCCTGGGTGGAGCCGTAATCGCAGCAATCGCAGTCATCATGCTGACGATGCTCGTGTATTCGCAAATGATCTCCGGCCAGGAGAATCGTAACGATCGCCTGACCACAGAAATTGCGGAACTCGAAAAAAGCATCAAGGAAATTGATGGCCTGGAACGACAAAAGGAACGCCTGCTGGCTCGAATGGAAATCATTGAGCAGTTGCAGAAGAGTCGGCCGGAGATTGTGCATTTATTTGATGAGCTGGTTCGACAATTGCCGGACGGGGTTTACCTGACCAGCATGAAGCAGACCGGCTCCCGCGTTGAAATCAGGGGCGTCGCTCAATCGAGCACGCGCGTATCGGCGCTGATGCGTCAGATCGATGCGTCTGAGTGGATCGGTGACCCTGAGGTTGATCGTGTAGAGACCAAGCAGTCAGGTAACTCGCGCCAGTCCGAATTTGTTGTCTATCTCAAGCAAAGAAATACGGGCGATGAGCTGGAGGACGAAGTATGAACGTCGTTGAAGAGCTTCAAAGTTTAGACGTCAATGACGTTGGTCGCTGGCCGACAGCGTTTCGTGTGGCAGTTATCGTGCTGGTGTTCGTTGCGGTTTTGGGCCTTGGTGTCTGGTTTACGATCGTCAAGGACAAGCATCCGCAACTGCAGCGTGCGCAAAGTGATGAGCAGGAATTGCGTCTGACGTTCGAGAACAAGCAGAAGAAAGCCGCGAATTATGATGACTATAAAGCGCAGCTTGCAGAAATCGAGCAGTCTTTTGGCACTATGCTCCGGCAGCTGCCAGGCGAAACTGAGATTCCAAGTCTGATTGTTGATATTTCACAAACAGGTCTTGCCGCCGGGTTGCAGGAAAAACTGTTCCAGCCGCAGTCTGAAATTCCTCGCGATTTCTACGCTGAAAAGCCAATCAACATTCGCTTAACCGGCGGTTACCACGAGATCGGTAACTTCGTCAGTGGAATCGCTGCGCTGCCACGAATTGTGACACTGCATAACATCAGTATTACACCTGAGAATGCCGATACCTTTGATTCATTGAGCATGGAAGTCGTTGCTCAGACGTATCGCTATCTTGACGAGGAGGCAGACTAAAATGCGCACTTCTCTAATGACTAAGAACTGTCTTCTCGCGCTGTTCGTCGTTGCCGGCCTCTCGGCTTGCGGTGGTGGCGGTGATGATCTGGATCAATACATCAATGAAGTGAAGGCGCGACCGGGTGGTCGCATTGAGCCGCTTCCTGAGATATTGCCCTACGAAGGTTTCAGCTATGTTGCCGACAAGCAGGGTCTGCGATCACCATTTCGTCCGGATACCCCGCAGTCCGCAGGTAGTGGCGGTCCTCGACCGGATGTCGAGCGTAGCCGCGAATATCTCGAAAGCTTCCCGCTGGATACCTTGGGAATGGTTGGTACGTTGAATATCAACGAGACGATGTACGGTCTAGTGCAAACAGCAGACGGCCTGATTCACCGCGTCATCCCTGGCAATTACATGGGGCAAAATGATGGACGAATTACGGAAATTTCTGAGTCAGAAATTGCAGTTGTAGAAATTATTTCTGACGGTATTGGCGGCTACATCGAAAGAGACGCCGCGGTTGGTCTCTCCGACTAACACCTGAATGGAACTGGGAGTAAAAGGAATGATGCTCAAATTTATACCGGCAGTCGGACAGCGCCACATGGTGAAGCTGACTGTATTGGCACAGGCGGCGCTACTGCTTCTCTTTAGCACTCAAGCGAGTGCTCAGGAAGGCAATCGGCTCCAGGATATTCAGGTGCAAAGCTTGCCCGGCCAGCGCGTCGAGTTGAAGCTGATCATGAGCGAGACGGCGCCGGAGCCGCTCGCGTTCACGATCGAGAACCCGGCGCGAATAGCGCTGGATCTGCCCAATACTGCATTGGGACTGACATCACGTCGTCGCGATGTGAATCTTGGCCCGCTGAACACGGTACTGACGGCTGAAGCCAACGGTCGCACGCGCGTTGTGCTGAACCTCGGCTCAATGGTCGCGTACGAGACCTCACGAAGCGGCAATACGGTTACTGTCATCTTAGGTGACGGCGATGACTACAGCGCAGGCACCACCCAGTTCGCCAGCGCGCCGTCATCCACGGATCGTTCCTATGCTGCACCGGGTAACCGTGCGATCGCTGCTGTTGATTTTCGACGCACGCGCGATGGCGGTGGTCGAGTCGTTGTAAACCTTACAGATCCATCAACACCTGTCGATATTCGTCAGGAAGGCGGACGCGTTGTTGCGGTATTTAAAGACACGAGCCTGCCAGCGGACCTGATGCGTCGATTAGACGTTATGGATTTTGCGACACCGGTTACAACGGTCGATACGCTGCGTACTAATCTTGATACACGCATCGTTATTTCGGCTGAGGGCAAGTATGAGCAGCTTGCATATCAGTCCGATAACGAATTCACGATCGAGATTAACCCGGCACCGGAAACAGCAGACACAGAGTCCAGTCTGTTCTCGGAAACCAAAGAATACGAAGGTCAGCGTTTGACATTGAACTTCCAGGACATCGAAACGCGCGCTGTGTTGCAGCTGCTCGCCGAGACGTCGGGTAAGAACATCGTTGTCTCTGACACCGTTCAGGGCAACGTGACACTGCGACTGCGTAACGTGCCTTGGGACCAGGCGCTCGACATCGTTATGACGACGAAGGGCCTGGACATGCGCCAGAATGGCAATGTCATCATGGTTGCGCCGGCCGAAGAAATTGCAGCACGCGAAACAGCTGATCTGGAAGCCCAGCTCGCAATCAGCGAGCTGGAGCCGATGTACTCCGAGTTCCTGCAGGTCAACTACGCGAAGGCGAGTGATCTGTCTTCACTGATTACCGGTGGCACCGGCGGCAACTCAATGTTGTCAGAGCGCGGTAGCCTTGGCGTCGACGAGCGAACCAACACACTCCTGGTTCAGGACACGGCCGAGCGCTTGCAGGATATTCGCCGCATGGTTCGCACACTTGACGTGCCGATCAAACAGGTTCTGATTGAGTCGCGCATTGTTATCGTCAACGATGACTTCAGTCGTGATTTCGGTGTTCGCCTCGGTATTACAACCAACAACATCGGCGATCGCGATCTGATCGTTACATCGGGTACCGGCACTGGTGCAAATAACTTCCTGTCCTCGATTACCGAAGCATCGAATGATCCGACCGGGCTGACGCCCATCGAGTTTCCCGAGCTCAGTGAGCGGTATAACGTGAACGTGCCGATTGCTAATCCTGCGGGCCGATTCTCGCTGGCTCTCTTGAAGAGTGACGTTTTGGTCGATCTCGAATTAACCGCACTGGAAGCTGAGGGCCGCGGTGAGATCGTTTCAACGCCGCGTGTTATTACGGCTAACCAAAGCGAAGCGACCATTAAGCAGGGTGTGGAAATTCCTTACCAGCAGTCAGCTTCATCCGGCGCTACCACCATCCAGTTCAAAGAAGCCGTTCTTGAGCTGGTCGTAACGCCGCAGATTACGCCGGATAACAACATCATCATGGATTTGCGCGTCAGCAAAGATAACGTGGGTGAAATTATCTCGACGGGTGGCCTTGGCGGCACGGTACCGAGTATCGACACGCGCTCAGTAGAGACGCAGGTTCTGGTTGCCGACGGTCAAACGGTTGTTCTGGGTGGAATCTACGAGACAGAGCGCCGTGAGACGGTCAACAAGGTACCGTTCCTGGGCGATATTCCGTTTGCCGGTAATTTGTTTAAGAGCCGACAGGTCACGAACAACAAGGCGGAACTGCTGATTTTTGTAACACCGCGTATTCTTGAGGAAGGCTCCAGCATTTACTAAGCTGCTAACTTCACCATAAAATTGAAAAGCCAACCCTCGGGTTGGCTTTCTTTTATGAGCAATGGTTACTTATGAATCACCCACGAAACATTTTTCTCATTGGACCGATGGGCGCCGGTAAGTCTGCAGTCGGCCGACATCTTGCGCGGACGCTGCACCTATCATTCGTTGATAGTGACGACGAGATTGAACGCCGCACAGGTGTCGATATCCCATTTATCTTCGAGAAGGAAGGCGAGGCCGGTTTTCGCAAGCGCGAAGTGCTCGCTATCGACGATCTCAGCAAGATGGATGGCGTCGTCCTGGCGACCGGCGGTGGAGCCATACTTGATGCGGAGAGTCGCAGCAATCTGGGTGGCCGTGGTTTCGTGGTGTATCTGTTTACAACGGTCGATCAGCAGGTCCAGCGCACTCAGAAGGGACGCGCGCGACCATTGCTTGAGAATAATGATCCGCGAGAGACTCTCGCCAAGTTGCTTGAAGCTCGCGACCCGCTGTATCGGGAAATTGCCGACCTCGTCGTGGCGACCGACGGGCGCAGAGTGAATGCGGTAGCCGATGAGATTATCGAGATGATCTCCTGAGCATTGATGTAATCTAGGCGTATGGTTAACGCAGAAACCATCACCGTCGAGCTGGGCGAGCGAAGTTACCCAATCGTTATCGGACGTGCCCTCGTCAATGGCGGCTTCGACCTGTCGCCCTATATCAAAGGAAGCGATTGCCTGATTGTCAGCAATGACACCGTGGCGCCGCTTTATCTCGAGAAGCTCGCCAGCGGTCTTGCTGGCAAGCGTGTGAGCCGATGCGAGCTACCCGACGGCGAGGCCTACAAGACGCTCGCGACCATGGCGCGCATTCTCGATACGCTGGTCGAGGCCGGCGCAAATCGCGACACAACGGTTGTCGCCCTGGGTGGCGGTGTTGTTGGCGATATCGCCGGTTTCGCGGCAGCCTGCTATTTGCGTGGCGTTGCATTCATCCAGGTGCCGACGACCTTGCTGGCACAGGTGGATTCCTCGGTCGGCGGCAAAACCGGGGTTAATCATCCCGGCGGCAAGAATTTTATCGGCGCGTTCTACCAACCTGAGATTGTGCTGATCGATACCGATACCCTGCACACCTTGCCCGAACGAGAGCTGAAAGCGGGTTTGGCCGAAGTGATCAAATATGGCGCGATCTGTGACCTGGAATTTTTTGCCTGGCTTGAAGAGAACCTTGATGCGCTCCTTGGTAAAGACGCTGAGGCGATGGCGTACGCGATCAGGCGTTCTTGTGAACTTAAGGCCGAAGTGGTGTCCGAGGACGAGCGCGAAGCCGGGCGTCGTGCAATCCTGAATTTCGGTCATACCTTCGGGCATGCTATTGAACAGCGGCTTGGCTATGGAGAATGGCTGCACGGTGAAGCCGTCGCCGCCGGCATGGTCATGGCCGCCAGGCTTAGCGGTCTCAATGTTGCTGATACGGCTCGACTCGCCAGCCTGATCCAGCGCGCAGGGCTGCCTGTCGAAGCGCCACAGATCACCGGCGATGACTGGATGCGCACTATGGGCATGGACAAGAAGGTCAAAAACAAGCGACTGCGGTTTGTGCTGCTGCGCGCGCTGGGCGAAGCCTACGTGTCGTCGGATTATGACGAGCGCCGCCTGGCTGAAATCGTGGGTCTCGCGCCGGAATGACAGTAACGCTGGCCCCGTATGCTGCCGATGCGTCGCACAGCCGCGGCCGGGAATATGCTGAGCCAGGCTCGCGATATCGCGGCGAGTATCAACGTGACCGCGATCGCATCATTCATTCGACCGGCTTTCGTCGCCTCATGTATAAGACTCAGGTCTTCGTCAATCATGAAGGCGATCTTTACCGAACACGTCTAACGCACTCGCTGGAGGTCTCACAGGTCGGCAGGACGGTAGC
>Ga0316189_10003890_pt1 | contig 14459 bp, 10 predicted proteins | sample LowCovwburrow_MG_FD_204930 | JGI IMG/M metagenome (GOLD analysis project Ga0316189, IMG submission 204930) | Coastal sediment microbial communities from Maine, United States - Lowes Cove worm burrow | ecosystem: Environmental > Aquatic > Marine > Coastal > Sediment | place: USA: Maine...
TGCGCTCGTTTGGGCGGAAGCCGAAGTCACGCCAAATTACAAAGACGCGGATATCAGGCAGCTCATCGAGACGGTTGGAGAAATCACCGGCAAGACGATGATCATTGACCCGCGTGTCACCGGCAAGGTCACGCTGCTGTCTTCAACGCCCATGAAACCGGATGCGCTTTACGAGGCATTCCTGTCTGTACTCGAAGTCCATGGCTACGTCGCGATCCAGTCAGGCGGCATGGTAAAAATCCTGCCGAGCGCGACTGCGCGCCAATACGCCGGATCGATTGGCGGTGGCACGTCCGGGCCCGATGACCTCGTAACCCAGGTTATTCAGGTGCGCAATGTCGGTGCCGCGCAGCTGGTCCCTATCCTGCGCCCACTGGTTCCGCAGTACGGCCACCTGGTCGCTCATGCCGGTTCCAATATGCTGGTCATTTCCGACCGCGCATCCAACGTAGCGCGCATGATCACCATTATTCGTCGCATCGACCAGGCAAGTGACGAGGAAATTGAAGTCGTACCGCTCAGCCACGCGTCCGCAGCAGATCTGGTGCGCATACTGACGACTCTCACGCAGCAACCGCGCTCGGACGGTGTGCCTGTTTCAACCAGCCTGGTGGCCGATGCTCGTACCAATAGCATCCTTATAGGCGGTGACAAGAACGAGCGCGTCCGGCTGCGTGCGTTGATCGCGCATCTGGATACTCCGCTTGAGGATGGCGGCGACACCCAGGTTCGCTACCTGCGCTACGCAGACGCCGAAGAATTGTCCGGCAAGCTGCAGACGCATTTCTCTGAGCAGGTTGCGGGTGCCGCCGGCGCGCCGACCACTGGCAACAAGGGGCAGAACAGCGTCAATGTCTGGGCCGATACCCAGACCAACGCGATCGTCATCAACGCGCCGCCAAAGATGATGCGCTCAATGATGCAGATCGTCGATAAGCTCGACATACGTCGAGCGCAGGTTTTGGTTGAGGCTATCATCGTCGAAGTTATCGCCGACAAGACCAGCGAGCTTGGCGTAACCTGGGCTGTCTCGGATTCGGAGGGCAACAACCCGATTGGTGTAACCAACTTCCCTGACTTTGGTCCGGGCATTGTGCAGGTTGGCGGTGCGGCCGGCGCTGGTGGCGATCCCTCAGGGCTCATTGGTACGGGTATAACGGTAGGGATCGGACGCGTCAGTGACTCGGGCGTGAGCTTCGGCGCTATCATGCGTGCTCTTGAAGGCGACGCAGACACCAATATCATTTCTACGCCGTCGATCGTGACGACCGACAACGAGGAAGCCACGCTCAACGTTGGCCAGGAAGTTCCCTTTGTCACGGGCTCTTACTCGAACTCTGTTGGCGGTGGCGGCGGGCCGGTGAACCCGTTCCAGACCATTCAGCGCCAGCAGGTTGGCGTGAAGCTGTCTATTACACCGCAGATCAACGAGGGCAATTCCATGCTGCTGACGATTTCGCAGGAAATCTCCAGCATTGCGCAGTCTGCAGCGAGTGCCGTCGACCTCATTACAAACCAGCGCATCATCGAGACCACGGTCATCGTGGATGACGGTGAAATCCTCGTGCTGGGCGGTCTGATCGAGGATGCGGTCCGGGAAAGCGATCAGCGCGTTCCCGTACTCGGCAGGATCCCGGTGATTGGCGGACTATTCCGCAGCCGCAAGACAGACAAGGTCAAGACCAACCTCATGGTGTTCATACGCCCGACGATCCTGCGCGATTCCGTGCAAACATCGAGGGAGACGAACGCCAAGTACCAGATGATTCGCGATGTGCAGCAGGGCCTGACGAAGGATGCGGTACCTCTCATGCGCAACGAAGCGCGACCGATACTGCCGCCTTTGGAAACCGACGTTGACGGAGCCAATGCCGACACAATCGATGACAACTGAGACCGCCATTATTGAGCAGCGCGCTCTGCCCTTCTCGTTTGCGAAGAGGCATGGCGTAATGATCCGAGCAGTCACTGAAGACGGTGCGGAAGCTGTGCATCTCAAGGGCGCCTCGCCGATGAGTCTCGCCGAGGCGCGCCGTTTTGTCGGTGTGCCATTGAAATTTACGCGAGTGACATCGGACGAGTTCGATGCGCTGCTGCAAGCTTCTTACGAACAGGATAGCCAGAAGGCCATGCAGATGGTTGATGGCCTGGATGAGGAATTCGACCTCAGTCAGTTCGCACAAGAGCTGGAGCCTTCTGACCTGCTCGAGAGTGATGATGACGCCCCGATCATTCGCTTCATCAACGCTGTGCTCACTGAGGCCATCAAGGACAATGCGTCTGACGTCCATATAGAGCCCTACGAAAACCGGCTTGGTGTCCGTTTTCGCGTTGATGGCGTGTTGCGTGAAGTCCTGAAGACCAGTCGCGCGCTGGCGCCGCTGGTCGTTTCTCGCATCAAGGTAATGTCCAAACTCGACATCGCCGAAAAGCGCCTGCCGCAGGACGGTCGCATTTCTCTGCGTATTGCCGGCCGCGCGGTCGACGTGCGCGTGTCGACCATGCCCTCAGGGCACGGTGAGCGCGTTGTGCTGCGTTTGCTCGACAAGCAGGCAGGCCGGCTCGAACTTGAGTCGCTCGGCATGGAAAACACGTCGCGTGACCTCATGGATGAGCTCATCCACAAGCCGCACGGCATTATTCTGGTCACTGGACCAACGGGCTCAGGTAAGACGACAACGCTGTACGCGGCACTTGAGCGAATCAACGACAACACACGCAACATCATGACGGTCGAGGATCCGATCGAGTACTTCATCGATGGTATCGGCCAGACGCAGGTCAACACCAAGGTCGAAATGACATTTGCACGCGGCCTGCGCGCCATCCTGCGACAAGACCCTGACGTGGTAATGGTTGGTGAGATACGCGACCTTGAGACCGCTGAAATCGCGGTACAGGCGAGTCTAACCGGCCACCTTGTGCTGTCTACCCTGCATACCAATACCGCGGCGGGCGCGGTAACGCGACTGCGTGACATGGGCGTCGAACCGTTCCTGCTGTCTTCAAGCATGATCGGAGTGCTCGCACAGCGACTTGTCCGCGTGCTGGACCCGGCAACACGTGTGCCGCACACGGCCAATGAGTACGAGTGCAACATCCTGGGTATCGACCCGTCGACGCCGCCAACACTCTACAGACCCGGCGATGATCCCAATGGTGGCTTCGCAGGACGAACCGGCATTTACGAGCTCATCGCCGTCGACGACCACATGCGTGAAATGGTCCACAAGGGCGTCAGCGAACACGAAATGGAAAAGTACGCTCGTACGAAGGGGCCAAGCATTCGTGCCGACGGGCGCGCCAAGGTACTCGAGGGCATCACAACACTCGAGGAAGTACTGCGCGTTACGCGAGAGGACTAGTTTCCAATGGGTGCATTTGAATACGTCGCGCTCGACCAGTCCGGCAAACAATCCAAAGGTCTTATAGAGGGCGATACGCCCAAGCAGGTCAGGCAGTTGCTGCGCGATCGGCACCTGCTGCCGATGCAGGTTACCGAGGTTGCAAAGAAGGAAGCGCACCGGCAATCCACGTTCTCATTCAGAAAAGGCATGTCGGCGGGTGAGCTGGCACTCATCACGAGGCAGCTTGCGTCGCTTTCGCAGTCGGGCTTGCCGCTCGAAGAAGCGCTGCTCGCCGTAGGCCAGCAGAATGACCAGCCGCGCACCAAGTCAATATTGCTCGGCGTTCGTTCCAAGGTCATGGAAGGACACACACTTGCCGACGGACTCGCGGAGTTCCCGCAGGCGTTTCCTGAACTTTATCGCGCCACCGTAGCCGCCGGTGAACAATCCGGTCACCTCGATGTCGTGCTGGAGCGACTCGCCGATTACACGGAAGCCAGGCAGGAACTGCGTCAGCGCGTCAGCAATGCGATGATCTACCCGGCCGCACTGGTCATCATGGCGGTGCTGATTATTGGCTTCATGCTCGCCACGGTTGTACCGAAGATCGTTACTGTTTTTGAGAACTCGACCGCCGAGTTACCGGCGCTGACGAGTGCAATGATTGCCACCAGCGACTTCTTGCGAAACCACTGGTTGCTGCTGTTCATTGGTGTTGCACTCGCCATTTATGGCATTTGGTGGGTGCTGCAAAAAGAAGGCCCGAAGCGAAGTTTCCACCGGACGTTACTCAGCTTGCCGATCATCGGTCGACTGACTCGAGGCATTAATACCGCCAGGTTCACGCGCACTTTCAGCATCCTTGCCGGCAGCGGCGTGCCGATCCTGGAAGCACTCAATATTTCCGCGGAAGTCATCGAAAATCTGCCGATGCGCGACGCTGTCACTGAAGCTACACATCGGGTTCGTGAAGGCGCGTCTATCAGCGGTTCACTTGCGGCGAGCAAACTGTTTCCGCCAATGATGATTCACCTGATTTCCAGCGGTGAAGCCGGCGGCAGGCTGGAAGAAATGCTGGCTCGCGCAGCCGCAGGGCAGGAGCGTGAGGTCGACAGTCTCATCGCTGCTTTGCTCGGTATCTTGCAGCCATTATTGATTGTCGCCATGGGCGGCATTGTGCTCATGATCGTGCTCGCGATTCTGCTGCCGATATTCGAGATAAACAACCTCATTCGCTGATTTCAAAAAGCGTGCATAAACGCCTTGCGTGGACTTTTTTTTCACGCTATATAGATGACTGCTTGTTACATAAGGTGGCGACAGTGACCATCGAAAATGGTGTCAAGGTTCCAGCAGCGGACATAGACGACGACCTCGACGATGACGACGTGGATGACACGAGTGTCGATATTGACGATGACGACGTCGACGATGCAACAGCGGAAATTAATGTCGACGAGCTGGTCGCGAAGATCGACTCTACCGATAAGGAAGACATCGAGCACAGGCGTGAGGTACGTCGCCGTCTGGAACAAATTCGCGAAGCTCGAGAGGCAGCAGCCGAACTCGACAGTACCTTCAATTTCAATCTGGACGATGATTTATAGGAACGGCCACAAGACCGCGAATCAACGAAAGTCTCGTGACTTGATCAGCAGGTTGCCCAGCAAATCGCTGTGATCGACAAGCTGTTTTGCGATGACGTGAATCACCTCCCCTTCGATCTGCACCTCACCACGCACCCCCATCAATTTCGCATTCAGTAAAGCTGCGCGGTAGGTTTCGGCGAGCTGCTTCCATATCACCAGGTTGATATAGCCGGTCTCGTCTTCCAGCGTCACGAATGTCACACCACTGGCCGTACCGGGCCGCTGCTTGGTGATGACGATACCTGCAACATTGAGTACCTCTCCGTTTCTCCTTGCGGGCAAAGTCTCGGCAGTCTGGTAGTGATATCGATCGAGATGATGACGGATCAGCTGCAACGGGTGTCGGCCCAGCGTCAGACCGGTACTCTGGTAATCAGCAACCAGGTCCTGCCCCTCGGTAGGCTTTTGCAGCAACGGTGTGGGCTCGTAGCGCTGCATTGAGGTAAACAGACCGTCCGGTCGCTCCGCCCCAGCCACGGCCCAGCGTGCCTTGTGGCGATGCCCTTCCAGCCCCTGTAAGGCTCCCGCAGACGCCAGCAAGCCGAGCTCGCGTCGGTCAAGTAGCGCGCGCTCCAGCAGATCCTGGCTGCTTGCAAACACGGCCTCGGCGCGCGCGTTGACGATGCGCTCCCCGGCCTCATCAGACAGGCCTTTCACCATGCGCAGCCCAAGGCGCAATGCTGCCGCTCCATCTTCTGCTTTCTCCAGCGAACAATCCCAGCGACTGGCGTTGATATCCACGGCACGAACCTCGACATCCTGTCGTCGCGCGTTCTGTACCAGCTGTGAGGCGGAGTAAAAACCCATCGGCTGGCTATTCAGCAGCGCACACGTGAACGCCGCCGGTTCGTGGCACTTGAGCCAGCAAGAGACATACACAAGCAACGCGAAACTCGCCGAATGTGATTCCGGAAAACCGTACTCACCAAAGCCCTCGATCTGGCGAAAGATCTGTCGCGCAAATTCTTCCTGGTAACCGCGCTGGCGCATGCCTTCGATGAGCTTGTCTTCGAACGATCCCAGACCACCACGACGCTTCCACGCAGCCATGGCGCGGCGTAACTGGTCGGCCTCGCCTGCCGTGAAGCCCGCCGCAACAATGGCGAGTTGCATGACCTGCTCCTGAAAGATCGGCACGCCAAGCGTACGTTGCAAGACACTTTTTACGTCCTCGCTCGGATAATCGACGGCCTCCTCACCGTTACGCCGCCGCAGGTACGGGTGCACCATGTCTCCCTGGATCGGGCCGGGCCGAATGATTGCAACTTCGATGACCAGGTCGTAATAACAGCGTGGTCGCAGGCGCGGCAGCATGGCCATCTGCGCACGTGACTCGATCTGGAACACGCCCATCGTGTCGCCTTCGCAAATCATGTCGTACACGATCGGATCCTCGGCTGGCACGTTCGCGAGCGTAAGGTCACGACCCTTGAAGTCGCGTATCAGATCGAAGCTGCGGCGAATCGCAGTCAACATACCAAGACCCAGTACATCCACCTTGAGCAAACCAAGATCTTCAAGGTCATTTTTTTCCCACTGGATAACCGTGCGCTCCGGCATGGCGGCATTTTCGACGGGTACCAGCTCCGACAACGGACCATTGGAAATAACAAAACCGCCAACGTGTTGCGACAGGTGCCGGGGAAAACCGATGAGTTCCTTAACGAGGTACAACAGCCGCTTGATGATCGGACTGTCTGGGTCCAGCCCTGCCTCCAGCACGCGACTTTCGTCAACACGGCTGCCATCCCACCATTGCATCGAACGCGATAGCCGGCTTACCTGCAGGTCACTGAGCCCGAGCACACGACCGACATCACGCAAGGCACTGCGTGGCCGATAGGTAATGATGGTTGCAGCGAGCGCAGCGCGTTCACGCCCGTACTTTGCATAAATGTACTGGATAACTTCCTCGCGCCGTTCATGCTCGAAGTCGACATCGATGTCCGGTGGCTCGTTACGTTCCTTGGAAATAAAGCGCTCGACCAGCATCGACATGCGTGAGGGATCGACTTCGGTGATACCGAGACAAAAGCACACCGCCGAATTCGCCGCCGACCCGCGGCCCTGGCAAAGAATGTCCTGTGAGCGAGCAAACGCAACGATGTCGTAGACCGTCAGAAAGTAAGGTTCATATTCGAGCTCTGCGATCAGCACCAACTCATGCTCAACCAGGTCTATGACTTTCTGCGGTGTACCGCCGGGCCAGCGCTTCTGCATTCCCTCCTCGGTCAGGCGCCGCAGGTAGCCTGGCGCCGTATCCCCGGCTGGCACGATCTCGTCCGGGTATTCGTAACGCAACTCATCAAGGGAAAAGTCGATCGCATCCGCGATACGGCAGGTTTCAGCCAGCAACTCGTCAGGATATATAGCTTGCAGTACCTCGAGCGGTCGCAGGTGTCTTTCGCCGTTCGGGTATAGCGCGAATCCTGCCCGGTCAATCGTCACGCGCTCACGGATGGCAGTTACGGTGTCCTGCAAAATGCGTCGTGATCGCCGATGCATGTGCACGTCTCCGGACGCTACCAGCGGCAATTTCAGTCGCTCACCGATGTTGCGTAGTTCGCGCAAGCGTTCTCGTTGCCGACCGTCAGCCAGCAACTCCACGGCAATCCAGACGCGATCGCGAAAAGTCTCACGAATCCAGTGGTCGTCTGCATCAAGAACGAGACTCTCGTCAGGTGCCCACAAGACCAGGCAATCAGGCAGGCCGTCCTCGAACGCATGCCGGGTCAGTTCATAGTGTCCTTTATCAGCAGCCCGCCGGGCATTGCTGATGACCCGGCACAAGGCGGCATAACCGTTACGATTTTGCGCCAGCACCACGAGCTTGCGGCCGCTCCTTAAGCGCAGTTCTGAGCCAATGATGAGTTTCTTCAGGCCACAGGCTTTCGCCGCCATGTGTGCACGCACGACACCCGACATGGTGCACTCATCAGTTATCGCAAGCGCCTCGTAACCGAGCGCTGCCGCCGTCTCTACCAGCTCTTCGGGATGTGAAGCGCCGCGCAGAAAGGTAAAGTTGCTGAGCGCATGCAGCTCGGCGTAGCGACGTTCTCCTGGCATGCAGACCTCAACCGAAAAAACCGTGCAGGTACCAGGCCGCCTGCTCACGCTGCCGATTACGGAATATCCACAAGCGCATGCCGGCAGGATTCACGGCCATGTAATAGTCGCGAGTAATACCGTCCTTGTCCCACCAGCCGGTCTCCAGCCGTTCAGGACCATCGAGCAACATCAGGCGCCTGCCATCGTGTACCGGATACCCCTGTTCCGCGGATAATACCGCCGGCTCTGGCAGCATCCACAGTGGCCGTCGCAAGCCACGCCCAAGGCGTACCAGGGTGCTGGCTGCCTTGCCGGATAACAGGTTGTGTGGTCGCCAGGCAAGCTGTGGGCGGTGCTCTGCAACGGTCTCGAAGCCACTGACCGACTGTTCGCCGATACGCGCCGTGAGTCGCTCAGCGAGCTGCGTAATGGAATAGCGTTGTGTACTGCCAGCTTTACGCGTGAACTCGAGATGTGCACTTTCAGCCTGCATCGCCTGGGTAGCACCGCCTCGCAGGCGAATTGCAATAACCGCCTCGGGTAATGTCAGTTGCTCAAAACGCAGACGCAACAACTCCTGCCAACAGGCCGCAACGCGTTCCGCTGTCGCACAACCGAGTGTCAACTCAGTAGCCGGCGCCTTGAGATGAAAAAAACTGAAGCGGAGTCGCTGCGTACCAAGCTGCCGCGTCAGTAAAAAACGCTCCTGTCGCAACAGCAGCTCATGACACAACGACAGCAGCAGCTCGCGGTCGCTCTGCTCTTCCGTCATCTCGTAATCACTGCAGAAACGTTGCGGCGCACGCCACGATGATCGCGGGTCCGCAAGGTGTCCCTGTGCACGATCCAGCTGCAACAGGCGCTCGACACCGAAGCGCCTGGCAAAGCCATCGCGCGGCAAACGCAAACACTCGCCGACAGTCGTCACCCCAACCCCGTTTAATGCTTCGCAAACAGCGGGCGGCCATGCAAGACAGGCAAGCGGTAACTTGCGCAAGGCCTGGGCCAGGTTTTCCTTGTCGCGAATGCAGACACGTCGACCCGCACGTGCCAGCCAGGTGGCGCCAAGCGGCGTGGGTGCTATGGCAAGTGCCGCACTGAACCCCTGCTCGAAGAGTTCGATGGCAATGCGCTTGCGCAATTTTTTAAGGCCGCCGAACAAGTGCAGGCTGCCGGCAATTTCCAGCAACAACACATTACGTCCGGCGATGCTGACAAACGAGGTGAAACGCTCCAGCCAGGTCGCCAGTTCCTCGAGCGCCTGCTGTTCACGCAACTCACTGCGCTCCACGACCTTGAGATCGGGCAGCAACGCCAGTGCCGCGTTGGCTGACTGGCCCGGCATGATGCCAGCGCTCGCGGCCTGTTCATTCGCCAGCAATACACGATGAATACCGCGCTGCTCCTCGACGACTACGGACGCCGCACTGCTCCGCACACACGCCTGCAGTGGCAACTCGGGCAGATACACACAAAACCAGAGTCGTGGTGTACCTGCTGCTCTCGTAACGGGCGCTTTGCTCGCTGCCGGCTCGGCAAGCGGCAGGCTTTGCTGCCGTAGGGCCCTGGCCATTACCTAGAAAATACCGCGGATAACGGCCGGACGACCGCCGCGGTTCTTTAGAATGCTGGCATGTGTGCCCTGCTCGTCGGAACGCAATTCGATGCGTAACGCAGCAGCGGAAGGTTCATTACGAGCTGTGAGTGGCCGGAATGCAATTGCCCAGCTGGCGCCTTTCTCGGCCGCAAGTTGCAGGCGCCGTCCGGCCTGGTCATCGAGCCTGTCGGGCCACAACAGAACCGCAGCACAGGTACCCGAGGTCAGCGCCTGTTCGGCTGACCAGAGAATTTCTGCATCACTTCTTGGCCGCACAATCAGCATGCGTTCGAGATTGATATTCCACTGCTGCAAGGCCGGTGGATACGGTTGTAAGGGAGGTGCTACCCAGGCAATCCAGCCGGGATCTGCCCCAGCCTCGAGGTTGCCGTTACTCAGGCGCGCAAGTGCCGGCATCAGTATTTGTAATTCGCCGATACCGTACTGCTCGATCAGGATTTCTGTCAGTGCCTGCTGTGGCCAGCCGCCCCCGGGCAAATGACGGTCCAGTTCAGCGTAACCGCTCGCCAGTCCCGGAACAGCATGTGCCTGCTCACGACCGCGCCAGAGACGTGGATTGGCGAGCAATTCGTCGAGAGAGGAAGCATTGGACCGCATGTGTCTCGTCGTAACTCAGTGCAACGACACGCCGTCGCGAATAATGCCGACCACCACACCTTCGATAACGAGTGGCTGTACCTTAAGGTCAACTTCGATTGGCTCGAAATCCTCGTTTTCCGGCATGAGCCACACGATATGGCCATCCTGGCGATAACGTTTGACGGTCACTTCGTCATCAAGACGGGCCACAATGATTTGTCGGCTACGCACCTCGGGCGTGCGATGCACAGCGACGAGGTCGCCATCGAGAATGCCTGCATTGCGCATGCTCATGCCATGTACACGCAGCAGGTAATGCGGCTTGGGGTTGAAAAGCTGCGGATCGATCTTGTAATGCGTCTCGATGTTCTCCTGCGCAAGGATCGGGTTACCGGCCGCAACCCGGCCAATCAACGGCAGGCCCATCTGCTCGCGCAGTGAGTCTTTCAGCTGGATGCCGCGAGAGGTACCGGGCACCAGCTCGATAGCGCCCTTCTTCTGCAGGGCACGCAGGTGCTCCTCAGCGGCATTGGGTGACTTGAAGCCCAGTTCGGCGGCAATCTCGGCACGCGTTGGTGGCATGCCGGTTTCCTCCATAAATATTTGGATCATCTCGAGAATTTGCATTTGTCGGGGGGTCAGTTCGCGCATTTAAGCAGTCCTGTATGGATTCACAGTACATGTGATTATATACAGTATCGCTTGAGGTGCAAGCCTCTCGAAAAGCCGGTAACGTTTTGCCACGTTTATTCGCTAATCACGGAGATCCGCATGCCTCGCCTGCAACTCATTGCCCTGCTCACAGCCACACTGCTGGCCTTCACTGCCGCGGCTGTACAGGCGCAGCAGGATGACTGGCCTGACTGGCTCAACAAAGCCATGGCTAAAGAGAACAAGAGGCTGAAGTACAAGGAAGTCAGTACCGAAGATGAACAATACAGCTTCAGAATGGCCGGCAAGCCGGGGGATTCGGGCGCATTCGAAGGCGGCTACTACTGGGAATCAGACATCAAGGGCGAAGCCGTACTGGAGTGCTATATATTCACCGAGCCCAGCGACCTCGCGGCACTGGCAAGCAATCTTACGGAACTCGGTATCGAAGCCCAGGCCGAAGCCAACGGCGGATCGGTTGCCACTCGCAGCGTCGCCCATCTCGATGCCGGCGTCATCAACGGCGCTCCGTTTCTCGCCATTGAGTGGGTATACACCATGGGCGAAGCGCCCAACGCACTGGTCGGTTACAGCAAAGTCCGCGCCGCGCGTAACGGCAACATCATCCAGGCTTGTGCCCACAACTTCACCGGCTATCGCGACACCTTTGCAAAAGCCTTCGAGGAATTCGTCAACAGCGCGCAGCAACCGGCAAGCGACATGCCAGCCTATTACGAGGAAGTCGCGCTGATGCGGCTCGGCGAACAGAACATCGGTGTCGCCCACTCTGCCTTCCGCATGGATGACGACGGTGACACCCAGATCATCACCCAAACCGCTTCGATCGTGCCGGTCGCACCCGGCGTCATCAGCAGCGATGATGCAACGACTACCAGCTGGTCAACGGCCGACGGACTGCTCATCAACAGCTACTCCGCCAGCGCACAGAACGGCGAACTCAGCCATAACCTGCAGTTGCGCCGCGATGACGAAGACAACTGGCAGGTCACTGGAGAAATGCAGGGCAAGCCGATCACGGCAACCATCGACAGCACGTTGCAACCCCAGAGCGACATCGGCCAGATGCAAACGGCCGCCGCATTATTTGCTGGCGAGGAACAGCAGGCGACATTCCTGGCATGGTTGCCTGATGCCGACCCGACCAAAATGCTCGAAGGCTCGATCACTCGCGATGATGGCGACGTTGCCAAGCAGGGCACGCTCACAGTGGGCCCGCTAAGTATGAGTGCCCGCTTTGACGAATCCGGCTCCGTGGTCTCTGCCGGCATCAACATCGGCGCCGCCGTCATGACCCTGGAACGTATCTGGAAGAACGGTGAACTCAGGTAACCGAGTGCTCGCCGCCATAGCGGCGATCCTGCTGTGCACAGCAGCCCTCGCAGAGGACAGCCCCTACATGTTCGAGATTCCGGTCGAACGTGTGGCGGGTGACAACGCACCTTTGAGCGGCGCGGTCAGCGCCATGCTCGATGTCCCTGACCCGGCGCATATCGGCACGAGCAGGCAGGTAGCTGCGGTATTCGGTGAGAACAAGACCATGCAATCTCCGCCGGATAGCCGCCACACGGCTGCGAGTTTTGTTGTTGATTACGATGAGCCCGCTGTGGAACAACTACTGCTTGAGCTTCGCACACAGTATGGCGATCGACCGACGGTCAGCGAACTTACGGACTTCGTATTTGCGCATATCGAGGACAAGAACTACCTGCGTGACTTTGATCTGGCCTCACGCGTCGCGGCGAGCGGCGCCGGAGACTGCACCGAACATGCTGTGCTGCTAACGGCACTGGCTCGCGCCACGGGGCACTCGGCCCGCATCGCTATTGGCGTGCTGCTGCTCGAATACGAGGACGATATCGGTGCTTACGGGCATGCCTGGACCGAGATATACGACGGCGACAGCTGGCAACTCGCGGACGCCACGAAGCCGCAATCCGAAGATATTGTCATTCGGCCGCGTTATCTGCCGATGATCACGCTGGATGATGAAGGCCCCGGCTATACGCTCGACTTTATGCGTTTACAAAGACTGCAGCCAAGCAAAGTCAGCCAGATTGCGAATGCATCGCATTAAACACCCGAAAGCGTCGCTACATGACGACAAAAGGCAATAAAATCAGTGATTATGTTTGCAGCTGCGGCTGTATTGGGAAATAATGCGCCTGCAGTTTTTAACTCCAACACAGGAAATAGCAAAAATGACAAAGACAGCACTCAGGGTAGGCGCACTCGTGCTCGCACTCGGACTTGCCGCAGGTTGTGCAACAACCGATACGGAAGCAATGACCGCCGCTAACAATGCTCAGGCCGCTGCTGACGCAGCTGCATCCGCCGCTGAAGCCGCACGCGCTGCTGCAGATCGTGCCGCTCAGGCCGCATCTTCTGCACAGAGCACCGCAGACCAGGCTCTGTCAGCTGCATCTGAAGCTCAGGCATGCTGCACGGCTAACAAAGAAAGCATGGAACGTATGTTCCAGAAATCAATGTCTAAGTAGTCAAGCTACTACAAAGCATTACTTGAACGCCGCGCTTGTCGCGGCGTTTTTGTACCTGCCCCAACCGTATTCGGAATGCCGTTGGAGCGCTCAATGAGCTGCTCGACGATTTGCCAGTCCAGCTGACCTGCACGCTGGTTGGTCGCTGCGATAAATTTTTCCGTAACCATCGTCAGCGGATTCTTCATGACAGTGGCAGCTGGAAGTTCTACGAGTTCGGCTGCGTCCATGCGCTCCAGCAACTCGGGCGACAGATCTTCGAGATCAGGCATTGCCGATTCCAGCAGCGGGTGCGCCTCCATGACCAGCGTATCCCCTTCCCAGCCGAGCTTTATGGGCTCGTTGATAATTCTCACCGGCGTCTTGACGCCAACTTGCTCGAACAGGAACTCGATGTCTTCAGGCAACATGCGGATGCAGCCGTGTGAAACGCGCATACCGACACCCGCCGGCCGATTGGTGCCGTGTATCAGGTAACCGGGCAAACCCAGACGTATCGCGCGCGTACCCAGAGGATTGTCAGGGCCCGCCGGAACCACACGCGGCAAGGGGTCGCCATCGGCAGCGTGCTCGTCACGAACCGATTGTGGCGGATACCAGGCGGGATCTCGCGCCATCGCGACGACACTGGTGTTGCCGAGCGGAGTTTCCCAGTCCATTCGGCCGATGCTGATTGGATAGGTCATAACAAGCGCCGGCTCCCCATCGCGAGGCTCCGGATAGAAGTACATCCGATACTCCGCAAGGTTCAGCACCAGCCCCTTGCGCGCGCCCGGCGGCAGCACGAAGCGGGTTGGCAACACGACCTCCGTGCCCTCACCCGGCACCCAGGGATTGACGTCGGGATTCGCACGCACGATGTCCTGGTAACCGAGGCCATGGCGGCGCGCGATATCAACCAGCGTGTCTTCGTGACGCGCCGTAATCGTGGCAACCGCACCGATAACATCAAAGCCCTCGGGCGGCAGCTCATAAATCTCGGCTCGCGTCGCGGCTGCCAGTAACAGCAGGGATGCAAGCAGCAGGGTTCGCATCAGCGGCCCTTCTCGTC
>Ga0316189_10003891_pt1 | contig 14456 bp, 15 predicted proteins | sample LowCovwburrow_MG_FD_204930 | JGI IMG/M metagenome (GOLD analysis project Ga0316189, IMG submission 204930) | Coastal sediment microbial communities from Maine, United States - Lowes Cove worm burrow | ecosystem: Environmental > Aquatic > Marine > Coastal > Sediment | place: USA: Maine...
ACTTTTTGGTAGAAGAACATCTCGATCTTCCGATGGATTACGATGTGATTGGTAAAGCTGGCAGTCGACTCGGCACTGGCACCATGATTATCTTAGATGACAAAACCTGCCCGGTTGGCATGACTAAGAACCTGGTCGATTTTTTCGCACAGGAATCCTGTGGATTCTGCACTCCCTGTCGAGACGGTCTACCCTGGACCGGACAAGTACTAGGAGACATTGAAAACGGTAGAGGCCTGCCAGAAGATATGCTCACATTGCAAAACCAGGTGAAGTTCATTGGCGCAATTGGCAACACTCATTGCGCCTTAGCACCCGGTGCAATGGAACCATTGCAAAGCGCGATGAAATATTTCGCCGAAGACTTCCAAAATCATATCGACGGTAAGGCCTGCCCATATTGTGATACTGACTCCACCACTTTGGATGTCTCAGCTGCTGCGGGAGAGTTGTAAGCCATGCCAACTATCTACATAGATGACAAAGCCTACGAGGTACCAGAGGGCGAGAACGTATTGAAAGCTTGTCTGAGTGCAGGCATCGACCTACCCTACTTTTGCTGGCACCCCGAAATGGGCTCAGTTGGTGCGTGTCGGCAGTGTGCCTTGGTACAGTTTCGAGATGAGGACGATACCCGCGGTCGCATTGTGATGGGCTGTATGACACCGGTTACGGACGGGGCTCGATTCTCCATGAACGGTGAGTCCGCCAGTGAGTTCAGAGAGAATGTTGTTGAGTCCTTGATGCTCAACCATCCACACGATTGCCCAGTCTGTGCGGAAGGTGGTGAATGTCATTTGCAAGACATGACAGTGATGGTTGGCCATCGTGATCGACGTTATCGCGGCAAGAAGAATACTCATAACAATCAATACCTTGGGCCATTAATCAATCATGAGATGAACCGTTGCATTAGTTGCTATCGATGCACCCGTTATTACAATAATTATGCTGGTGGCACCGATTTGTCGGCGCAGGCAGCACATGACCATGTTTATTTTGGACGTCAAGAAGACGGTGTGCTTGAAAGCCCGTTTGCGGGCAATCTAGTAGAGGTCTGCCCCACGGGTGTGTTTACCGACAAGCCATTGGTTAACGATTACACCCGCAAGTGGGATCTTCAATCGGCGCCCTCGATTTGTACTGGCTGCGCGGTGGGTTGCAATACCCTACCCGGCGAACGCTATGGAAAACTAAAACGAATCCATAATCGTTATAACAATGAAGTCAACGGCTACTTTCTTTGTGACCGAGGTCGTTATGGTGGTAGTTTCGTCAACAATGAAACCCGCGCTCAGTTCCCTGGACTCAAAAACTCTGACGGCACCTACGATGCCATCAACAGTGAGCAAGCTCTAGCGAAAGTCAGAGAGTGGTGCGCTGCAGGTAAAAAAATTATTGCTATTGGCTCACCAAGAGCTTCTTTGGAAAGCAACTATCTACTGAGGAAATTAGTCGGTTCAGAAAACTTCACTTCTGGCCTAGCCGACCACGAATCAAAATTGATCTCGGCTGCGCTTGATCATCTGCGAACAAACTCTGTCACTAGTCCTTCGCTCAAACAAGTGGAAACCGCAGATGCGGTATTTATTATTGGCGAAGATGTCACCAATACCGCACCACGGCTTGCGCTTGCATTACGCCAGTCAGTGCGTAATTTAGCCAAACAAATGGCAGCCGAAATGCGCATCCCTCTGTGGCAAGATGAAGCCGTAAGAGTGCTCGCGCAGGACAGACTAAGCCCCTTATACATTGCCGCCTGTGCAGACACCCCATTAGATGATGTAGCGGTTAGCAGTAGCGCCTTAAACCCAAGCGACATTGCTCGCCTTGGCTTTGCGGTGGCAGCCTCAATAGACTCATCCTTTCCAAATGTGGAAGGGATCGATTCAGATACCCAGGCGCTAGCGAATCAAATTGCAACAGATTTGAGCAAGGCTAAACGCCCCCTAATTGTCTCGGGCACTGGCAGCCAGAATATTGACGTTATTCATGCTGCGGCGGCAGTTGCACAAGCCTTAGCAAACGACAGTTCAAACACTATGTCATCGGCTACCATGCTTAGCTACTGCCTTCCAGAGGTAAATAGCATGGGAGTCAGTATGCTGGCTGACGTCAATGCACCAACCATTGAAGACTTATTGGGCCGCGCGAGCAATAACATGATCGACACCTTAGTGGTGTTAGAAAACGATCTCTATCGACGGGCGCCTAAGCGGCAAATAGACACATTGCTAGACGGCGTTAAAAAACTTATTGTAATAGACGCGGTCGACTCGGCCACCGCCTCGCGTTGCGACCTTCTGCTACCCAGTGCTTCATTTGCTGAATGTGAAGGCACTATGGTGAGTAGCGAAGGACGCGCCCAGAGACACTACCCTGTGTTCTTGCCGGTTGAACAGCGCCAAGCTGCTTGGCAATGGTTGCAACATATTGGGACAGGCTTATCTAAGCCTGATTTCAATTGCATGCAACATTTCGATCAGGTAAGCGAAGCGTGTGCTAATGACTGTGTCGCCGTAGCAAAAATAGGCGAGGCAAGCCCAGCCAGCGACTTCCGCAATAAAGGCATGAAGATCCCGCGCCAAACCCATCGCTATAGCGGGCGTACTGCCATGCGTGCGAACCTATCTGTGCACGAGCCCAAGCAACCTGAAGATAATGAAACTCCGTTTTCTTTCTCAATGGAAGGCGTTAACGGCAAGCAACCCGGCGCACTGATTCCATTTGTATGGTCGCCTGGCTGGAACTCAAACCAATCGATACATAAATTTCAAAGCGAAGCGGGCGGCCCCATAGCCGGTGGTACCGCTGGCGTGAGGTTGATAGAAGCGAACGATTCTCAATCTGCTGAACCCACCTCGTACAGCGTACCTGAAGCGTTTACCGCCAGAACTAAGTGGTGGGAACTTATCCCGCTATACCGAATTTTCGGCAGTGATGAATTAAGCGCGCAATCACCGGCTATTAAGGAGCTGGTAGAAACCGCGTTTGTGCAACTAAACGCCGACGATGCCAAGGCTCTGGATCTGGTTGATGGCGATACGCTAAGCCTGATCTCAGCCGAACAAACCTCAGTGTTAGAACTACAAATCAACAACACTATTCCCAGTGGTTGCGCGGGCTACTCACATGGCTTGCCGGGGGCTAACTACCTGTCACCTGCAACGGCGGTTACTATAGGCAAGCACACAGGAGCAACAGCATGAGCGAAGGTCAAACCATTCTGTTCGCCATCGTGGTAATGCTCGCCGCCGTCGGCGGTGCTGCTGTCCTAACCTGGTTTGAGCGCAGACTATTGGGTGTTTGGCAAGATCGCTATGGCCCAAATCGATTAGGCCCGGGCGGCATACTGCAGGTAGCCGCCGACATGATCAAGCTCTTAACTAAGCATGATTGGGTGCCACCATTCGCGGATAAATGGGTATTTATTTTTGCTCCTACTGCGATTGTGGTCGCCATGTTACTCGGCTTCGCTGTGGTTCCTTTCGGGCCAGGCCTACACATACTAGATATCAACATCGGCTTATTGTTCTTCTTAGCGATGACCTCGCTGGCGGTGTACAGCGTACTATTGGGCGGCTTGGCATCAAATAACAAATATGCATTGCTGGGCGGCTTACGGTCAGCAGCGCAAATGGTCAGCTACGAAGTATTTATGGGCCTTTCTCTGATGGGTGTGGTTATGCTCACCGGTAGTTTCAGCATGGTCGACATTGTTGAAGCACAACGCGATGGCTGGTACGCAATCTCTCAATTCTTAGGCCTATTTGTGTTCATCATTGCCGCAATTGCAGAGAGCCACCGCCTTCCTTTTGATTTGCCCGAAGCAGAACATGAGCTCACTGCGGGTTTTCATACCGAATACAGCGGCATGAAATTTGCCATGTTCATGCTGGGCGAGTACCTCGGCTTAATATTAGTATCATGCATGATCACCACCCTATTCTTTGGCGGCTGGTTAGGCCCTTTTGGTATTGAAATTCTGCCACCCATAGTCTGGTTCTCGCTCAAAACATTTCTAATTATCTGCTTTTTTGTATTGTTAAGAGCGGCAATTCCACGACCACGCTATGACCAACTTATGTCATTAGGCTGGAAGGTAATGTTACCCCTAACACTCATTAACCTTGTTGCAACTGGCGCCATTGCTTTATGGCTACACGGAGGCGCGTAACATGACCCTGTTGAAGGACTTGTTCGAATCGTTGATCAGCCAATTGCGTACTATGTGGCGAATTTTGCTGCATACCTTTACCAAAGCTGAGACGGTTCAATACCCCGAAGAAAAACCCTATTTAGCACCACGCTATCGGGGCCGAATTGTGCTCACCAAAGACCCAGATGGTGATGAACGCTGTGTGGCCTGTAATTTATGCGCTGCGGCCTGCCCGCCAGATTGCATTGCTTTGCAACAAGGCACTCGAGAAGATGGCCGTTGGTATCCTGAATTTTTTCGTATTAATTTTTCTCGCTGCATTATGTGTGGTCTTTGCGAGGAAGCTTGCCCAACCAATGCCATCCAGCTTATTCCTGATTTTGAGATGTGTGAATATGACCGTCAAAACATGGTCTATGAAAAAGAACATTTAATGATAGACGGCCCAGGAAAATATCACGATTACAATTTCTATCGGGTCGCAGGTATGGAGATAGAGGGTAAGGAAAAAGGTGCAGCACAAAACGAAGCGCCGCCGATTGATCCAAGGAGTTTATTACCATAATGGAATTGATTCTTTTCTATATAGCGTCAGGGGTAGCATTATTTGCCACCGTTTTCGCCCTCACTCGCAGCAATGCAACGCATGCATTAATCTATTTGATTGTGTCCATTCTTGCGGTTGCCGTTATCTTCTTTTTATTAGGTGCGCCATTCGCTGCTGCGCTTGAAATAGTTATTTATGCAGGCGCCATCATGGTGCTGTTTGTATTCGTCATTATGATGTTAAACCTAGGCGAAGCAGGCACCGAACGTGAGCGCCAACGAATGCACCCAGCAGTATGGATTTTACCAACCGTTTTATCAGCCGTGTTGTTGGTAGAAATGCTGATTGTTATCACCAAATTTGATGGCGCGCAAACCGGCGCTCTAATCGGTGCAAAACAAGTTGGCCTAACCCTGTTCGGTCCCTACGTATTGGCGGTGGAGATAGCCTCCATGCTGCTACTAGCTGGCTTGGTAGGTGCCTACCATGTAGGCCGAAGATTTAGATTAAGCGAGCCTTCTGAAGAGCAAGACCTGTCTGTAATTGGCCCAGACTCTTCCACAACAGACGAGGTAAATAGCTGATGGACGGATTAGCAATACCTTTAAACCATGTGTTGATTGTTGCCACACTGCTATTTGTGACTGGCTTGGCGGGCTTGATGTTCCGACGTAATATCATTTTTATTCTGATGGCCTTAGAAGTCATGCTTAACGCCGCCGCGCTGGCCTTTGTAGCAGCCGGAACAGCCTGGCAGCAAGCCGACGGACAAGTCATTTTTATGCTAATTTTAGCGGTTGCTGCGGCTGAAGTGTCAGTGGGGCTAGGCTTAGTCCTGCAAATTCAGCGCCGATTTAAAACTCTGGATATGGATCAGGCAAGGAGGCTAAACGGATGATGCAATACATTTGGTTAATCCCCCTATTGCCGTTCTTAAGTTCGGTGCTACTGATTTTGACGGCTGGCAAAATGCCGCGCCGCATTGTGGCATTTATGGGTTCTGGCTCGGTTGGTTTAGCCGCGCTAATTGTGTTGTCGGTTGGTATGGGATATATGCAATCCGCTACACCTCACACCTTGCATTTGTGGACTTGGATGCAGATCGGTAATTTCAGCCCCGGCTTTGCATTTTATGTTGATCATTTGACGATAGTAATGATGTCGGTTATCACCGGCGTGGGGTTTTTAATCCACCTATATTCTACCGAGTTCATGCAAGACGATAGTGACTATAGCCGTTACTTCGCGTACATGAATATGTTTGTCGCAGCGATGTTGGTTTTAGTGCTGGCCGATAATTTACTGCTTCTTTATCTTGGCTGGGAAGGCGTTGGGGTTTGCAGCTACCTTCTTGTTGGGTTCTGGTACAAAGACCCTGCCAACGGCGCAGCATCACGTAAGGCGTTTGTCGTAACTCGCGTTGGCGACACAGCCATGGCGCTGGGCTTGTTTCTACTTTTTACCGAGCTAGGCACCCTGCAAATTCAACCTATGCTGGAAGCAGCCAACAACACCTGGGCTATCGGCGATAATATTCCTGCCATCGCGGCACTACTATTACTAGGTGGCGCAGTCGGCAAGTCAGCTCAATTACCACTACATACTTGGCTGCCAGATGCCATGGCCGGCCCTACTCCAGTGAGCGCATTAATCCATGCGGCCACCATGGTGACCGCCGGTGTGTACTTAATTGCTAGGACTCATGACCTGTTCGTATTGGCCCCAGATGTACAAATATTGGTGGCGCTAATTGGCTTGGCAACACTGCTACTGGCGGCCTTCACGGCGTTAAACCAACATGACATAAAGCGTATTTTGGCCTACTCAACCATTAGCCAGATTGGCTATATGTTCTTGGCGCTGGGCGTTGGAGCCTGGAGTTCAGGCATCTTTCATTTGATGACGCACGCATTCTTTAAGGCCTTGTTATTCCTAGCCGCCGGTGCGGTGATTCACTGCTTACACCATGAACATAATATATTTAAGATGGGGGGTCTTAGAACTAAGCTACCTGTAGTGTTTTGGAGCTTTGTCTTAGGCTCTGCCGCATTAGCTGCCCTGCCTTTCACTTCAGGCTTCTTCAGTAAGGACCCGATTCTATTGTCAGCGTTTTCTGCACATTCTTCAGCCCTAGACAGTGGTTTTAATTTAGGGCCCTGGTTATGGGCTGGTGGTGTGCTTGGTGCATTTCTAACAGCACTTTATAGTGCTCGCTTAGTGTTTGTCGTATTTTTTGGTGAGGCCAAGACTGAACCAGATAAACAACCGGGCTGGCGAATGGCTGTGCCACTCTCAATTCTATGCATACTATCCATAGTTGGTGGTGCCTTTACTTTGCCACTGGCAAGCGTATTTCCCGCTGCATCGGAACATGCGGTCAGTGGCTTAGTACATGTAATCTCTATTGCTACGCCCATCGTGGGCTTGCTTATCGCAACACTGGTTTACTTCAAACCAGTGCTACCAATTAACAAATTTACCGACTCAGGCACAGGCACCGCCTTAAGAGGCTTTTGGCACCGTGGCTGGGGCATTGACACTCTTTATGACTGGGTGCTGGTCAAACCCTATGTAGGACTGTCTGCGGCCATGAAAAGTGAATGGCTTGATACTATCTATCATGGCGTTGTAAGCCTCGCCCGCAGCCTCAATGTGTGGCTGAGTAGCTTACAAACCGGCAAAATGCGTTGGTATGCTACGGGTATGGCCTTTGGCTTAATTGTCCTACTAACCTTAGTTGGGTGGGGCGTCTAATGTTCTTACTCAATCTGATACTTATCTTATTAGTTGGCGGTGCTATCGCTTGGTGGTCTGAACGCTTTGGCAAGCATGTCCCTAAAATGGCCGCTCTGGCAATTGTGTTATTGGATCTGGCTTACCTTCTAATTCACCTAAACCAAGTTTCTGCAGAGCAATTCTCGATTGTCCCAACTGCCGCCGATGCCGCTAGTTGGTTGTTCGCCTATAAAACCGCCTGGATACCTCGTTTCGGAATAAGCGTTGAATTGGCAATGGATGGTCTCAGCCTTATTTTGGTGTTGCTAACCTTGGTATTGGGTGCAATAGCGATCATTTCCTCATGGAATGAAAGCAACGACAGACAAGGCTTTTTCCAAGCCAATATCCTATGGACACTGGCTGGTGTTATTGGTGTGTTTCTAGCCGTTGACCTATTCTTATTTTTCCTCTTTTGGGAAGTCATGCTGGTGCCGATGTACTTACTCATCGCTATCTGGGGGCATGAAGGCAAGGCCTATGCGTCGATGAAGTTTTTTATCTTCACGCAATTGAGTGGCTTGCTAATGCTGCTAGCGATTCTGGTTTTGGCCAAGCTGCATCACACCGCCACTGGCGTATACAGCTTTAGTTACTTTGATCTATTAGGCACACCAATGGACGGCAAGATAGCGTATTGGTTAATGCTCGGCTTTTTTATCGCCTTTGTTGTGAAGTTACCGGGCTTTCCTTTTCATACTTGGTTGCCCGATGCACACACCCAAGCACCGACCGCGGGTAGCGTAATACTGGCCGGCATTCTTTTGAAAACCGGTGCCTATGGTCTAATTCGTTTTACGGTACCGCTATTCCCAGCCGCTGCAATGGAATTTGCCCCCATCGCCATGTTCTTAGGCGTGGCGGGCATCATCTATGGCGCGGTATTGGCCTTTGCACAATCCGATTTCAAACGGCTGGTGGCGTATAGCTCAGTGAGCCATATGGGGTTTGTTCTATTAGGTGTATTTGCTTGGAACTCATTGGCTTTACAAGGCGCGGTTATGCAAATGGTGGCGCACGGTTTCAGCACCGCAGCACTGTTTATGATTGCCGGCGCGTTGCAGCAACGCCTACATACCAGAAACATGGACGAAATGGGCGGCCTATGGCACAACATGCCACGCATGGGCGCAGTCGCCCTATTCTTTGCCTTAGCTTCTTTGGGCTTACCTGGCTTAGGTAACTTTGTAGCCGAGTTCTTAGTCTTAGTCGGCCTATTCAAAGTGAACCCTTGGATGACCGCCGTCGCAGCTCTAGGACTAATCACCGCTGCAATCTATTCGCTGATCATGATGCAGAAAGCTTTCTATGGTAGGCCTAGTGCGCACTTGGAACGTGCGAATCTAAAACTCAATGATTTCGGCTCGCTTGAGATGACCGCAATGGCGGTTATGATTGTGGGCTTGATTTGGTTAGGGCTATATCCACAACCCGTTTTCGATTTAGTACAACCGGTCTTGGATAGCCTCTATCTGCAGACTTCTATTTTTGACAGCACTAGTGCTGTCGGCGAATTTATGGGAGGTGCAAAATAATGGAACTGTCTTTTATGTCTGGCTCTCAAGCCATGCTGGCACCGCTGATACTGTCTTGCGCTGCGCTAATAATAATGATGCAAATAGCATTCTGGCGCAATGCATCGCTATCTTGGATGTTGAGTATTGCAACATTGCTTTTAGCCATGCTGGCACTATCCCCCATGTCCGACCTAGCACCGCTGATCGTGACTCCGATTCTGGTGAGCGATCAATACAGCATCTTTTATAGCTTACTTATCTTGTTTTCGACCTTTGTCATTGCCTTGCTAGCCAAAGATTACTTATTGGAACGATCCGGTGAGAATGAAGAGTTTTATTTATTACTTATTCTTGCTGCTCTAGGCGGTCTGATCCTTGTTTCTGCCACTCATCTTGCCTCGTTTCTGTTGGGGCTTGAACTACTTGGTGTGGCGCTCTATGCCTTGATTGCTTACCCTGAACGTGGGCATTTGCCGCTTGAAGCCGCAATTAAATATCTAGTACTGTCGGGAGCTGCCTCAGCCATACTTTTATTTGGCTTTGCCTTGATATACGCGGCCTTAGGCACGCTTTCTTTTGCCGGAATTGGTGCCGCACTTGCTGCCAATACCGCTGCCGATACGCAACTAATCATTCTCATGGGCACCGCCATGATATTTACAGGCTTGGGTTTTAAGCTGTCTCTGGTGCCATTTCATATGTGGACACCGGACGTGTATCAAGGCGCTCCTGCACCGGTGACAGGTTTTCTGGCAACGGTTTCTAAAGGCGCTATTTTTGCTGGCTTATTGCGCTTCTACGTAGATGCTCAATTATATCAATACCAAGGTTTGATGTTGGCCTTGTCGATGGTCGCTATAGCTTCAATGCTTGCGGGCAATTTGTTAGCATTGCAACAAACAAACCTGAAACGACTATTAGCCTATTCTTCAATCGCTCACATGGGCTATCTGCTTATTATATTGGTAGTATGTGGGGCTCTCAATGAAGTAAACTTGGCGATTGAATCTGCCAGTTTCTATCTAGCCGCGTATATCGCTACTTCGCTGGCGGCCTTTGCCGTACTGACGATTATCTCGCAACACCAAGAGACCGAGGAGCTTGACGATATAAGCGGTCTGTTCTGGCGACAACCGCTGTTGGCCCTAAGCCTGACCATAGCCATGTTATCGCTGGCTGGCATTCCATTAACGGCTGGCTTTATAGGAAAGTTCTACATCTTCACCGCCGGCATTCAGGGTGCGCTGTGGGTATTGTTGACGGCATTAGTCATCGGTAGCGGTATCGGGATTTATTATTACCTTAGAGTCATATTCGCTATGACCAAGAACCGACCAACAGATAAAACAATAAGTTCATTTCCAAGCAAGCTCTCACCAGTTGGAAAATTTGTGGTATGTTTGCTGGTATTATTGATGCTCTATTTAGGTGTGCTTCCACAGGCCACAATGGAGTATTTAGGCGGGCTATTAGTTTAGACCAAGAAATTAATTTTGACCAAGACACAGTTTAGACCACAACACAGTTTAGACCGAGAAAACAATTTAGACCGAGAAACTTAGAGGAGTAAAAAATGCTTAAATCAGTATCGATGCAGGACTATATGCTGAGCAACCCAGTAAAAATGAGTGGTGAGGAAAACGTCTTTGACGCTATCCATCAAATATTGGTCTATAAGGTTTCGGGAGTCTGTGTGGTTGACGACAACGATCACCTTATTGGCGTTCTTTCTGAGCTTGATTGTCTTAGAGCCGTATTAGGCTCTGTGTACAACGATACACCAGTTGGCACGGTAAAGGAATTTATGACAAAGGATGTTATTAGCGTGACGCTGCACGACAATATTGTGGATGTCGCTGCTGATATGCTTAAGCATAAACATAGACGACGCCCGGTTATTCAGGACGATGGCAAATTGATAGGTCAAGTCACCTGCCGCCAGCTGCTGCGCGCAGTAAAAGAGTTTGCCTCTCCAGAAGATCCAAGCGAACACTAAACAAGAAAATTATGGCACACCAACTCTAAAGGTGTGCCTTTTTTACGCCCATGGACGGGCACGCTATACTCCTGTCTAGTCATGAACACGCAGCGAAATATGAGGTTTCTTATTAGAGATCCGTACCCAGCCTTATGAGCCATCGAAAGCTCTTAATTGTGGCACATACGCCATCACCCAATACCAGCATATTGGCTGAAGCGATTTTTGATGGTACCAAAACCGCCGAAATTGGCAGCGTCAAAAGCACCCTGGTTTCACCGTTCGACTGCAATGCAGAAATGGTGCTAGAGAGTGACGCATTGATTCTGTTTACTACCGAGAACTTTGGCTATATGAGTGGCGCCCTTAAAGATTTCTTTGAGCGCATCTACTACCCTTGTCTTGAGCAACCGGATAAAAATGAAGCCACACCCTTCGCGCTGGTAATTCGAGCAGGCTTAGATGGAACTGGCACAGATATTGCGGTACACAAAATCACCTCAGGACTTAAATGGCGTGAAGTTCATGAAACCTTAATATGTAAAGGTGATTTTAAAGACGAATTTATCGCACAATGCGAAACTCTAGGTCTAACCATAGCCGCCAGCCTAGACAATGATATTTTCTAAGCTTATTTTAAACTTATTAATGAGAACCAAAACAACACCATGACTGATCAAGCCACCAAGACCCAAATTGAGGCCGACGTATTTAGAAAGCTAGTCGCTCACTTAGATAACAACAAAGATGTGCAGAATATTGAGCTTATGAACCTAGCCAATTTCTGTCGAAACTGCTTGGCTAAGTGGTATAAAGCCAGCGCTGAGGATTTAGGCGAATCAATTGACTACGATCAAGCCAGAGAGCTTATCTATGGCATGCCCTATTCACAATGGAAAGAGCAATTTCAGACCGAAGCCACGCCAGAGCAATTGGCAGCATTTGCTGCGCGAAACTCTAAGTAGACGGAAAGCTGGATTTTAAGCTGAAGGCTCTTTTAAGCTGAAGGCTCTTTTAAGCTGAAGGCTCTTTAAGCTGAAGGCTCTTTAAGCTGAAGGCTCTTTAAGCTGAAGGCTCTTTAAGCTGAAGGCTCTTTTAGGCTGAAGGCTCTTTAAGCTGAAGGCTCTTTAAGCTGAAGGCTCTTTAAGCTGAAGGCTCTTTAAGCTGAAGGCTCTTTTAGGCTGAAGGCTCTTTTAGGCTGAAGGCTCTTTTAGGCTGAAGGCTCTTTAAGCTGAAGGCTCTTTAAGCTGAAGGCTCTTTAGGCTGAAGGCTCTTTCATATTCATCGAAGCGAGCAACAGTAGGCCAGCGAATATGCCTAGGTTTTTGACGAAATTTTGAGTCTCGTGGGCTGCTTCCAAATCGGTGTAATTCCAGAAGTCATGTAGGTTGAAATTAATCAACAAAACCATCACCGCCAGCCCAAGAGCGCACACCACCACATTTCTATTCGCAAGCAGGCTGATGCTGGCCAATATTTGAGCGGTCGCCGCTATGGCAAGCAGTACTGGCACCATAATCATTGCGTGTTTTTCCATCAAGGCGACATGCATGTCCCATGCGATGAACTTCATTACACCAGGCACTAAGAAATATAGCGCAAGTAGACTGCGCCCTGCGTGATTCAAACTGTTTTTCATTTTCATTTTCCTAATCGAGCTTGATATTGAACCTAGAGGATACGCTTCTCTGTGCCCTTAATTGGCGCAGGCATAAAAAAACCAGCATTTGCTGGCTTTTTTAGAAGAATTCCAAAAACAATCTATTTGATTTTGGCTTCTTTATATTCAACGTGTTTACGTACTACCGGGTCGAACTTCTTAATTACCATTTTTTCAGTCATGGTACGTTTGTTCTTAGTTGTGGTGTAGTAATGCCCTGTATTGGCACTAGAAACCAATTTGATTTTATCTCTCATGATTGATCTCCTGACCTATACTTTTTCGCCGCGTGAACGCAGCTCTGTCAATACTACATCGATGCCTTTCTTGTCGATGATGCGGATACCCCGAGTCGAAACACGAAGGCGAACCCAACGGTTTTCGCTTTCAACCCAAAATTTACGATAGTGTAAATTTGGAAGAAAAGTGCGGCGAGTTCTATTTTTGGCATGCGATACGTTATTGCCAAACGTGGTACCTTTACCGGTTACCTGACATATTCTAGACATTTTACTAACCTTTTTTACTTTTTTAACTTTGCTAAGACCACAATCGATGGTCGATTAAGATGATAATTTCATCATCATTTCGCTGCGCTTGCAGGCTCAATCTGTTACTCAACTACGCCTCGACCTCAATAATGGGATCAGACTGCAATTAGGATGCGATTTATACCAGAAAACCCTTTGAAAATAAAACTAATTTTCACTTTTATTGCCACTCCGGTAGAAAGCCCTGATTTAGTCACAGTATCGCCTAATTTAGAGCCCCCATCTCGGCAAATGAAACCACCTCAGCATCTCCCACCACGAAATGATCCAAAAGCTTAACACCGACCATTCTTATGCAATGTGGTTTTTGTTGACAAAAGCATCTAGACGCTTATAAACACTAGCTTAATGCCAAAATATCCTCAGCCCTACCCTTGTCAACTTTGACCGATAGGTTTCAGGCCGCTTTCTTCCGTAAAAGCACTTCTGCAATTCCCCGAGTTGTGAAAGCTAAATTTGTCAGGTATCGCACCCATGCTTTTTAAGTAAATATCTCTATGTTTTGTTGCCCAAAGCCCCCACACATGAGAACTGAATTTTCCTTTTCTTGCTCCAAATCTTGCGTCTAATACATTTTTCCCCACCTAACGGGCCTTCCAAGTCAACATTAAAAATATCAAGCTTGAGTATTGTCTAGTCGGTCGATTATTTCAAATTCAATTCTTATGTCAGATGGCGGCTCCTTGCCCACAACGGTCATTCGAGAGTTAACTCAACTACTTGATTACCGACAATCTGGCATTGGTTTTGTTTCAAAATATTCTTCAGAAATCATTAGCTGCCCATTAGTGGCGAACTTCAAAATCATGTAATAGCCAGTATCTGTGTAACATTTACGTTCAGGATAGCGGTCAGCTTTGATCTTATAACCAGAATCTAATTCAGTTATAACAATGTTTGAATATGTGCTTATATCGTTTTTAGCTTTTGAAATAGGCATCATTTTGACAATTAAATCTTTCCACTCGACAGCTGTAAATTCCATAGCACGTTCGAGACCATGAGGATAAACACGATAAAAACTAATTTTAGCGTCGTCTGAATAAAATTCTAGAAGTTTAATGTCAAAAGCTTCACCTAACGCCACATATTCACTGAATAGCTCTTCAGGTTTTGTTGTACCTTGAGCGAAGACGACTTTAGATAAAAGCAAAACCACTAAAAACATGACTATTTTTTTCATTTACTTACTCCTTTACAATTAAAACGACATTTGGGTCTCGCCCTTTACCTAACAGCGACTGTCCGCTGCGAGTATGTTTTTGCCTG
>Ga0316189_10003892_pt1 | contig 14456 bp, 12 predicted proteins | sample LowCovwburrow_MG_FD_204930 | JGI IMG/M metagenome (GOLD analysis project Ga0316189, IMG submission 204930) | Coastal sediment microbial communities from Maine, United States - Lowes Cove worm burrow | ecosystem: Environmental > Aquatic > Marine > Coastal > Sediment | place: USA: Maine...
GTGTTCACGGTTCGTCACGTGATGTCATCTGACTTCACATCTTGATGGCACCGTCAGGTCACCTGCGCGTCGCGAGATCTATGCTGCGCGGACAGGCAATAGCTCGATGACCGGTCCGTGGCGGAGAGTGTGGCGGACGCCTCGATAGAGACCGAGAGACTCGTAGACAGCGGCGGTGATCATCACTGTGCGGAGCTGCCCAGGGAGCGACAGCGGGAAACCGTTGTGGGTTAGCGCCGCCGAAAGCTTGAGCTCCGGGTTGGCCCATCCCCCTGCCCCACCCATGCCGAAATGGCCGAATGCGTTCGGGACATCCATGAGGAGGGCATCGGCGCGGTGGTAACCGAGACGCCAGTGCAAAGGATAAAGTACGACCCTATCGGCTCGCTTCATCTGAACCTTCGCCGATTGCCGCACGATATCCTCCCGGATGAGCCGAACTCCGTCGAGCTCGCCGCCGAGCGAAAGCGCGGCATACATTTTTGCGAGGGAGCGCGCGGTGCAGACACCGTTCATCGAAGGGAGGCATGCCTTCCAAAAACGGGGATGGATGAACAGCTCGGTGAGCTTGGCAGGGGTGATCCCTCGACGCACCAGGCTGCGGAGCGGCCCAGGCAACATCCAGGCAGGAGCCCGATACTCTCCCTGTAGTGTGGCGGCACCGTTCCGACGCATGGCGGGCAAGCCCACGAGGTCCGCGAGCCGCTCCATCTGGGCGTCTGCCTCACCGATGTAGAGGCCGTCGAGCGCCAGCGGCTCGACGATTCGCTTCTGCACGAACTCCGAGAACGTCATCCCCGACACGCGATGGACGAGCTCGCCCACCAGCCACCCAAACGTCACGGCGTGGTATCCGTTGGCTGTGCCGGGGTGGAAATCGGGTTCGGTTTCCGCAAGTCGCCGAACGATCAAGTCCCAATCGAGAATATCGGTGAGTTGGTCCACCAGGGGCACGACTTTGTGGAGGCCAGCCTGGTGGGACAGGAGCTGTCGAACCGTGAGCGCTCCCTTGCCGTTGCGCCCGAACTCTGGCCAGTAGCGAGCGACTGGGGCGTCGTAGTCGACCAGCCCATCGGATACGAGGATGTGGACCGCCGTTGCTGCGACGCCCTTGGTGCCCGAGAAACAGACCGACATCGTATCGCGTTTCCAAGTCGCGCCATCGTGTCGCGCCTGACCAGCCCAAATATCGACCACGCACTTCCCGCCGAGATAGACCGCAGCGGCACCGCCGCCGCCGTGGTTTGCAATCTGCTTTCGGAGCACGTTTGCAACTGGCTCGAAGCGAGGCTCATAGTCGCCATGGATTTGGATGTCTTTGATCGGCATGGTGCAGCACTCAACGCAAAAATGGGATCCGCTCTCGCAGCTTGGAAGAGCGGTCCCGGGCAAGTGGTACCTTTGGCTCGTCGGGATGGTCGAGGTGCAGGCGAAAGCTTCGTGCGCCGGCCGGCTCGATGGTGCGAATACGATCTATACGAACGATGCAGCTTCGATGCGACTGAAAGAAGACCCTTTCGTCGAGCTGGTCAGCCAGGTTGGTGAGCGTTCGATCGACCGCGAAACGGTCCACTTCCGTCACAGCCCAGACGAACTCGCCGCGCGCCTCGAAGTAGACGACATCCCGCACCTCGACAACGACGTACCAGTTCTTCCGCCGTACCGCGAAGCGCTCGAGCCCCCTGGAGCCTAGGATAGGGTCCGTGCGTGCGGCGGACAGATGCTCGAGGGCCTGCCGAAGCCGCTCGAGACGCACCGGCTTGAGTAGGTAGTCGGTAACCTGTGCCTCGAACCCGCGGAGGGCGCCGTCGCCGTGCGCCGACACGATGACGACCGCGAGCTCGGGGTGTTTGTTCTGAAGAAGCTCCGCCAGGGCGAGGCCGTCGAATCCGGGCATTCGAAGATCGAGGAAGGCGACATGAGGCTGCTCGTCGTCACACAGCCGCTCCGCTTCCAACGCGAATCCAGCCTCGCCGACGACTTCGATCTCATCGCATTGGCGCAGCAGAAAGGTGAGCTCGTCTCGCGCGAGCGGCTCATCGTCGACGACAATCGCCCGGAGCCTCACGCGCGCCCTCCTGACACCGCGAGCCACTTCTCGAGCGCGCCCGTGATGATGCGCGGTGCATGGCGAAGACCCTCGACTGTAGGCGTTCCGGTCAACAGCATCACAGACCGAAGCTCCTGCACCACCTCATCGAGGTAGTGGCGCACCCCGTCCTCGCCCTCACGGCTCAGTGTCTGAAGGACAGGCCTCGCAATTCCGCCCGCCCGTGCCCCGAGGGCGATTGCCTGCGCAATGTCAAGACCGGAGCGAATTCCGCCGGTTGCGATCGTCGTCAGTGATGCGCGTGCTGCGTAGTACACAGAGGGCGCCGTGGGAATCCCCCAATCCCACAAGTGCTGTCCCATGGAGCGCCGCATCCCTTCGGCCCGAAGGGTCTCGACGCCCACCCAGGACGTTCCGCCTGCGCCGGAGGTGTCCACGCATTGGACACCGGCTCGCACGAGCTTCTCGATCGTTTGCGGGCTCAGACCATTCCCCGTCTCCTTTGCCACGATCGGGAAAGGGAGCTCGTTGCACAATCGTTCCAGGGTCTGCACACATCCACGAAAGTCCCTGTCCCCGTCGGACTGGATCAGCTCCATGGCTGGATTGAGGTGCACGCAGAGTGCATCGGCGCCCACATCCCGAACGAGCGCTTCGAGATCCTTGGTCGCTGTTTCTCGCGCCTGGACGACACCGATGTTTCCAAGCAGCAATACGTCGGGCGCCCACTCGCGCACCCGGTAGGTCCACTCCATCGTAGGGTCCCGTTGCATCGCTCGCTGGCTTCCAAGCCCAAAGCCAAGTCCACGTTCTTGGGCGATCGTGGCGAGCGAGCGATTGATGGTCGCCGCGCGCTCGTGGCCGCCGGTCATCGCCGCGACTACCACCGGAGCACGGAGTCGTCGGCCTAGTAGCTCAACCTCCGTGCTCACCTCGTCCACGCTGAGCTCGGGCAGTGACTGATGCAGGAGTTTCACTCCCTCCAACAGCGTCGTGGTGGAGCGAAACCCGACCGCGTCGCCTTGGCAGAGGTCCAGGTGGTCAGCCTTGCGGGCAAGAATGCTGGACGGTGTCTCCAAACTCCGATGCTCAGGCACTCGCGCGGGCATGGCCTCGAAGCGTTTCGTAACCCGCGATATCGACGGGCTTTCGCGAACTAAGGTCTTGCTCAACGTCTGAGACCCACCCCGCAAACGCAGCGGCCGGCCCGGCGGTTAGTTGCAGGAGCTCCGCTCCATAACCCGACCCATACGAGAATGCGGTGATCGCTGTTCCTTCTCTGAGTCCTACCAAGGCGCGAGCCACGGAAATCCAAAGGCTCGCCGTGTACGCATTGCCAGTGAGTTGGTTCCACTCGAGCGTGTCTTCGACCTTCTCCAGATAGAGACGCTCTGCTTCCCGTGGTGACCAGCCGAGCTGTTCGCCGAAATGAAGCACCGCCTTCTTGACCATTTTCGGGAACGGCACGTGGAAGCACATCGATTGGTATTCCGAGAGCACGGAGCGCGCGTCGCGATCGCCAATGAGCGCGCCAAAGCATTGGGCCACGGCGTGCTTGTAACAGTCGAGGCTGAGTTGCCCGTCCACGGAGGGATAGGAATCGCCGACTGGTCGCCAGAAATCAAAGGCCGGGCTGCTGAAAGGAAACGACGTAGGCTCGATGCTCGCGACCGTGGGTTCATCGATGATCATCGCAACCGCACCCGCGCCCTGAGTCGGCTCACCGGGATCGCCGAGCGCGTAGAGTGCCACGTCAGACGCGATCACGAGAGCTGCCTTACCAGCACCCGCGCCCGACCATTTCCACTCGAGTGCCTGCCGTAACGCGAGCGTGCCGCCGTAACATGCGTGTTTCACCTCGTATGACCGAACCGCGCCGGAGAGCCCGAGCTCTTCGGCGATCCACGCGCTGAGGGGCCGGCTCATGTCCTTCGCGCTTTCGGTTCCCACAGCAATGAGCCCGATGTCTTCGGCAGAGCCATTCCATCGCGAAAGCGCCCTTTTTGCGGCACCAGCGGCAAGGGTTACCGCGTCGTGCCCAGTCGGACAGAGCGCGATGTCCATGCAGCCTAGACCTTTTGTATACTTGTTTGGATCTACGTTGCGAAGCTCCGCGAGTTGCGTCACGGGCATGAACAGCGGAGGCAGTTGAAGTCCGATGGAAGCGATACCTGCTGGCGTTGTAGTCATTCGTTTGTCTCCTGCGTCGTACACATGATTGACGTACTGGGGTGTAGCGCGCTCGACTCAACAATGGAGTTAAAACGCGTGACCTGTACATGAGATCGGATGAGCGGTTGACCCTGCTCATTGAACGGCGAACAGCAAGCGACGCAACGCGCTTAGTCAACGTAAAGTAAACTTCGCAACGCGCGATGCGATCTAACGCAACACGCTGTAAAGATTGTGAACGGCGAAAACCGTTGACGCATCGATTGGGACGATCGAAGGCACGCATCGATCCGTCGAACCGAATGTTCTAGCAACGTGAGGCGTGCTGCCAATACTCGTGTGCAGGGATGCGGGGATTACGGACCAGGGAGTTGGGGGACATTCGGTCGGCGTATGACGCTGTCGTGATTGGCGCAGGGCCCGCAGGGTGCGTGACAGCGTCTTGCTTTGCGGAGCAAGGTGCATCCGTTCTGCTCGTCGAATGCAACCCCAACGCGGCCCGACGTTTCGCAGGTGAGTGGATTCATCCCGAGGGCGCCCGCGTTCTCAATGCCCTTGGGCTCCTAGAAGGCCTTGAAACCAGCGTGATGGCACGTGGGTTCGTGGTGTTTCCAAACGACGGACTGGGCCCCATCCGACTCGACTATCCGGGCCTCGCGACCGGGCTCGCTTGCGAGCACGAAACGCTGGTTAACCACCTTCGATGGCGGGTCGCTGGCCTGTCGTGCGTTGACTACGTCGAGGGCATGCGCGGGCAGCCAGCAGGCCGCCACGCGGTAGATCTCTCAGCGCGCGGAAGGCAAACGCAGCGAGTGCACACGCGACGGGTCGTTATTGCGGCGGGTCGTTCCTCGCGAGATGTGGCCTCCGCCGAGGCGCCGCGGAAGGATCAGGTTTCGATCTCGTTGATGGCGGGTCTCATCATCGCGGACACTCAACTACCGTTTGACGGATACGGACACGTCATCGTAGGAGGGCCGGGTCCGGCCCTCGCCTATCGCATCGACGACCGCCGGATCCGACTCTGCATCGACGTTCCAAACGCAATCCGTCACGGCGCGCATGCGCCGGAATGGATTTGGAAGTCCTTTTCGGACGTGTTACCCGCCTCTTTGCGTCCGGGTGTCCGCGAGGGACTCTCTAGTGCTTCGCTCTCGTGGGCGGCCAACGCGTTTCGACCCCGGTGCTACGAAGCGGAATCGGGTGTCGCGCTCGTCGGCGACGCGGCAGGTGTCTTTCATCCGCTAACCGCGATGGGCATCACCATGTCGCTGCTCGACGCCGAAGCGTTGGCACAGGCCCGCAGCCAGACCGAGTACGCGAACCGCCGGGCAAGTCAGACCTACGTTCCGGAGCTGCTCTCCAACGCAATCTATCAGGCGTTCGTTCGAAGCGATGCAGGCTCTGAAGCGATTCGCGATTCGATTTATCGCACTTGGCGAACCAGCCCGGCCAACCGCGATCGGACCATGAACCTCCTCGGCGCAGCATCTACGAGCCGGGCAAAGTTCGTCCGGGCCTTCTCCGGCGTGGCGATCCGGGCTGGCGCAGGGGCTCTACTGTCGGACCCGCGCACCATCATAGACCTCGCGAACTGGCTCAAATGGCCATGGGCGAGCTTGCACCCGCGGCCGGCTGCGATCCGCTCTCGTTCCTTGTCTTGGGCAGCTCCTGATTCCTGGAGTCGCCCCGACTTCTTTCGATCAACGCAACCTTTCAAGGAGAAACAGCATGCAAACTGACTGGGACTTTTGCACGACCAGCCTTCGCCAAGTGTCCCGGACTTTCTCGCGCCCCATTGAGGTGCTTCCGGGCGACCTGCGAAAGGCGGTTACCTGCGGTTACCTGCTCTGCCGCATCGTCGACGCGGTCGAAGACAACGAAGCGTTCACGATCGGTGAGCGCGACGAACGGTATCGCAAATTCCACGACGTTCTTCAGAACGCAGCAGACGCCACTGCCTTCGAGCAGTCATGGCTAGGCGTCGAAGGCTCGCCGCCACAAGAGATCGAGCTCTGTTCCCAGGTCCACCGAGTCATGGTGGTCCTCGATTCGGTGCCCGTCGAAATGCGTGACGCCGTTCTTCGATGGGTGACTGAGATGGCCCGAGGCATGCAGATCTATAGTCATCGCTCGGCGGACCGGGACGGCATCATCGCACCATCGACGAGCGACGACCTCCAACGCTATTGCTACTTCGTAGCAGGCACGGTGGGGCAGATGCTGACCGAGCTCTTCATCTCGGAGATGGGGCTCGAGGCCGACAGCGCCGGCGCTCGACGACTGGCCGATCACGCGGAGGCGTTCGGCACGGGCCTTCAGCTCGTCAATATTTTGAAAGACATCACCGACGATCTGCATCGAGGTTGGTCGTTTGTTCCTAGGTCTCTTTGCAGAGCGCAGGGTCTTCGGCACCAAGAGCTCACTGATCCCAGCTGTCGTCCAGCGGCGCATCGCGCAGTGGTTCCGCTCTTCGACCTTACCCGGGCCAACCTCGATCGCGCACTCAACTATGCCCTTGCAGTGCCTGTTGAGCATCAACAGATCCGCTTGTTCTGCCTGCTTCCTCTATGGCTAGCAGTGAAGACGGTCGGCCTTGCCTACGGAAACGACGCCATGTTCGTCACCGGCGAACAGGTAAAAGTGAGTCGGGCAGAGGTCGAGGACGTGATCGCCCGCTGCAAGGCTGCCTGCGGCGACGACACGCTCCTTCGTGCCGACTACGAACTGATGTGGAGTCCGGCGTCGAGGTTGATGGTCGCCGGTTCCGCGATGGGCGAGTGGCCCCAAGGAATGGACGCAGCATGAGTGCGAAAGCACTGACGGCGTCGCTCGAACGACCCTCGTCGCGGATCCCGGGCTTCTACCAACTCGACGTCCGGAGCCGACATCGAGAGCTCGCACAGCGATTTGACCTTACCGATGAAGACCTCGAGCTACTCTGGGGTGCCAGCATGGACGGAGTCGCCATCGCAGACAAAATGGTGGAGAACTGCGTCGGAATTCTTCGCTTGCCGATCGGCTTAGGCCTCAACTTCCAGGTCAACGGGCGAGATTACGTCGTGCCCATGGCGGTGGAAGAGCCTTCGGTCGTTGCCGCAGCGAGCAACATCGCGCGGGTGGTGCGGGCATCCGGTGGCTTTCAGGCGCAGGCCGACCCGTCAGTGATGATCGCGCAGGTGCAGGTTCTAGGGGTGAACGACATCGATGACGCGCGCGCTGCCCTGACAGAAGCAGCGCCAACGATTGTGGAAGCAGCAAACGCACGCCACCCGCGCATGGTGGCAAGAGGGGGCGGCGCGATCGGTATTGAGGTCCGTGTGCTCGATTCGGCCCCGCGCATGGTCGTTGTCCATCTTCTCATCAATTGCTGCGACGCGATGGGAGCCAACATCGCCAACGACATGGCCGAGTGTGTCGCACCGCTCATCGAGGAGGCGACGGGCGGCCGAGCGTGCCTGCGTATTCTGAGTAACCTCGCCGACCGCAGGCTGGCCCGCGCGCACTGCACGATTCGAGAAGAGCTGCTCGAGCGTCCGGGGCACGCTGGACCTGATGTCGCAGGAGGGGTGGTCGAAGCCTATCGATTTGCGGCGGCCGATCCGTATCGCGCTGCCACCCACAACAAGGGCGTCATGAACGGGATCGATGCGGTGGGCATCGCAACTGGAAACGATTGGCGCAGCCTCGAGGCCGGCGCACATGCCTACGCTGCGCGAAACGGCCGGTACGAACCGTTGACCCGCTGGTGGCGATCGAAAGGTCACCTCCACGGAGAGATCGAGCTTCCGATGGCAGTGGGCACGGTCGGCGGCTCCACTCGCGTCCAGCCCGTACTCGGCGTTCTCCAGAAGCTGCTTCGCGCCGAAAGCGCGCAGGAGCTTGCAATGGTGATGGCAGCAGTCGGGCTCGCGCAAAACCTCGGCGCGCTGTGTGCCCTCGCCAGCGAAGGGATCCAACGGGGGCACATGAGCCTTCATGCCCGTTCAGTCGCGCTCGCCGCGGGCGTATCCCAGGACCGCATCGACGACGTCGCGGCCAAGCTAGTGCGAATCGGGGACTTCAGCCCGTCGGCAGCCCGCCGCATCGCGGAAACGGTGTGACGACGCATGGCTGCGCACACCCTTAGATCTCAGCCAGCCGTCGGAGGTTCCGCGCTCGCCCGGGGAGCGGAGGCACTAGTTCGGATGCAGCGTTCCGACGGAAGCTGGGAGGGAGAGTGTGTTTGGTGTCCGATGCTCACCGCGCAGTACGCCATCACCGCGCACATCATTGGGTTGGAGATCCCCCTGAAACGCCGTCAGGGCATCATCACTCAGTTCCGCGCGACGCAGAACAATGCCGGTGTCTGGGGGCTCCACCCCTTCGACGAAGCAAGCCTCTTCGTGACAACGCTCGTCTACGTGGCTGCGCGCCTTCTTGGTGTCTCCCCAAGCGCACCATGGCTCCAGGGCGCGCGCCGCATGTTCAGTCACGAAGGAGGTGTTCAGCGGATTCCGACCTGGGGAAAAGTCTGGCTAGCGCTTCTCGATCTCTACGCTTGGGAGGGGATCAATCCTATCCTCCCGGAAGTCTGGGCACTCCCGTCGCGCGTTCCGTTTCATCCGGCGAACTACTACTGCCATACCCGCTCGATCTACTTGGGCCTGGCGGTGCTCTACGGGGAGCGGTTCGTTGCGCCGAGCACCCGGATTCTCGACGAGGTTCGCGGCGAGCTCTACCAAGGCCTCTACGATGAAATCGATTTCTCCGCTTGCGCGAGCGATGTCCGGCAAGAGGATGCCCCGTTCCGCGCGAGCACCGGGCTTCAGGCGATTTTCGCACTGAGTCGGCTCTATGAGCGCTTCCCGCTGAAGATCATTCGTCCACGTATTCTTCGGAAGCTCCGTGAACGAATGCGATGCGACCTGCGGGCAAGCAGCTATCTTTCGCTTTCGCCGGTGAATGGTCTTCTCACGGTTCTCGCGCTTTGGGCCGACGATCCGGAGGACATCGATCTGAAAGGCGCCGTCGAGAAAATCGACGCGTGGTTTTGGGAAGACGCGTACGAGGGGTCGCGAGTCGCCGGCGCAGGAAGCGTCTGCTGGGATACCTCCTTTGCGCTCCAGGCCCTTTCTACCCTTCCAGGCGCCACCGATCTCGACGCGCTGACCCGAGGAGCGTCGTTTCTCGCAAGTCAGCAGATCGAGCAATCGAGCTTCGATTACCGCGCCGCGCACCGTATCGACCCTACCGGTGGTTGGTGTTTTTCCGAGGTCGGGCACGGGTGGCCGGTCAGCGATTGCACGGCCGAAGCGGTGCTCGCCCTACTGCACGCCCGACCTGAGTGTCTCGGTCGGGAAGGCGCTGCGCGGGCCGTTCGATTCATTCTCCGGTGTCAGAATTCCGACGGAGGCTTTGGCAGCTACGAGCCGAGCAAAACGTCCTTTCCGCTCGAGTGGATGAACCCGTCAGAGATGTTTGGTCGGTGCATGGTGGAGCGGTCGTACGTCGAGTGCACTGCGTCGTCTCTCATGGCACTACGCGAAATTCAACGCCGCTATCCCGACCTTCTTCGACATCGGATCGAGCGGGCCAGCGACGGTGCCCGCAGCTTTCTCTTCAAAACCCAGAACCCTGACGGGACTTGGGATGCGGCCTGGGGCGTCCACTACATCTACGGGGCGATGTTCGGGGTGCGCGGCTTGCTCGCAGCCGGCGTTGCACCCACCGATGAGCCAATCCGAAAGGCCTGCCGATGGCTGCTAGCGCGTCAGCGTACGGACGGCAGCTGGGGCGAGCACCACGGCAGCTGCACAGAAGGGCGCTACGTGCCAGCTGCTGCGGGGCTTTGCGTTCAGACCGCGTGGGCACTGACTACGCTCGTCGAGGCCGATGACCCGGACAGCGCGGCAATGAATCGCGCCGCAGCGTTTCTCGAGCGTTCCCAGCTCGCGACGGGCGAATGGCCCAACGACGAGTTCGTTGGTGTGTTCTTCGCCACCGCCCTTTTGAACTATCGAATGTACGGACAGTATTTCCCGGTCTTGGCTCTGGCGCTCTGGAACGTCCGCCTGTCCGAACATCAAAGAACAGCGGAGACACCATGCAACCACTGAAAGCAACGCTCGAACTCGGGGCTAAGGAGAACGAAGTCGCAGCAGCGGCGCCAAGCGAAGCGGTGCCCCAGTGGTTGCGGCAAGTGCGCGCGGGCGCGGATGAGTGTCTCGTCCGGTTCTTCGAGGACAAGAGAAACGAAACACGGGAGATCTCCAGCCCTACCCTGGAGCTCGTCGATGAGATCGAGGCATTGACAATGCGCGGCGGCAAGCGTCTGCGTCCGGCACTTGCCGCAGCTGCGTACCGATGTGTTCGCCCGGGGCACGGGATGGAACGGCTGGCCGAGCTCTGCGCATCTCTCGAACTGTTGCAGAGCTACTTGCTGATCCACGACGACTGGATGGACGGGGATGAGGTGCGACGAGGAGGCGCCGCGGTTCATGCCAGCTTGGAGCGGATCCATGATGATAGGCACTTAGGAGCTGCCCTGGCCGTATTGGCCGGTGACCTCGCGTCTGCATACGCCTGGGAGCTCTTCATGCGGGCTCCTTATCCCGTGCAGTCTTGGTCACGGGCCGCCTCGCTGTTCCTTCGCACGCAAAAGGAAGTGTACTGCGGCCAGCACCTCGACTTGATCGGGGACGCCGACGTGGCCCGAATGCATGGCCTCAAGACCACCAGCTACACGGTTCGCGGGCCGATGTTGCTTGGAGCGCTCCTGGGCGAACCGAGCCGTCGCCAGACAGAAGCGCTGCATGGATGGGCCACACCCATTGGCGAGGCGTTCCAAATCCGCGACGATCTCCTAGGGGCCCTTGGGTCGACAGACGCGACGGGGAAGCCTGGTCTGGACCTTCAGCACGGAAAGCTCAGCAGCGTTCTGGCCGAGCTGCGGCAATCGACCGATCGCGGCGCGCGCGAGCCGGTGGAATACATCGTCGGGCGCAGTGAGGTTTCGGATCGAGAGTTGGGCCGTGCGCGTGATCTTCTGCACGATCTGGGCATCGTCGATCGCCTCGAGCAACGGATCAAGGCGCTGAGGAAGCAGGCCGACGCAGTCTTAGATGACGCTCCTTTCAGTCCGCAAGGCATCGGCATGCTTTCCCGGCTCGCCGACAAGCTGACGGTTCGTCAATCGTAGATGGTTGATTCACGGATGGGATTTGGCAGAGGCAAAGTGATCTTGCTGGGAGAACACTCCGTCGTTCACGGCTCTCCGGCGATCGCGGTGGGGATCAACAGGGGCATAAGCGCCGTTGCGCGCGTTGCCGACGAGGACCTGCTAACAGTGTCACCGTGGAACTCGCGGGTACGCCCTCGCGACAACGGCGAGCAACCGCTCGAACGTGCCCTTGCGATCGCTCTAGCCACCTATGCCGGTCGCCCCCGCCTGCAGATCGATGTACGAGTGGACCTCCCGTCGGGGGCAGGCCTCGGTTGCTCGGCGGCCCTTGGAGTCGCTGTTTTCGACGCCATCGACCAGGCTCTCTGCGTCGACCGATCCCGAGAGAAGCTTGGGAGGTTCGCACTCCGATGGGAGGAAGTCTTTCACGGAAACCCCTCTGGCATCGACAATATGGCGGCCGCGCTCGGAGGCGTCTTGCACTACCAAAAGGGGGCACCTCTGAAGCGGATACCGCTAGCACGGCCGCTTCAAGTGGTCGTCGCCCACAGCGGAGAAACGTCGAGCACGAAGGAAATGGTCTCACTTGTGGCCTGTCAGCTAGCGAGTAATCCGGCGCGTGTTCGGGGCAAGTTCGACGAGGTGTGCGACCTGGTAGAGGCAGCCGAAACGGCGCTGTCCACGGGCGACGTGCACACGCTCGGCCGCTTGCTCAACTTGAATCATGGCATCTTGAGCTCGCTTCTCCTGTGCACACCGAAAGTCGAGGGGCTCTGCCGCCTGGCCAGGGCTGCGGGGGCGCTCGGCGTGAAAGTCACGGGGGCCGGCGGAGGTGGGTGCATCGTGGCACTCGCGGAGGATCACGAACACGCTCATCGTATTCGCGACGCCGTGGGATCTCGCTCGTTCGTGGAGGAGGTCCACTAATGACTCCTAGGACCATGCAGGCACGCGCCTCTGCCCGGGCCAATATCGCCTTGGCAAAGTATTGGGGTAAGACAGACCTCGAGCACAACGTTCCAGCCGTTCCAAGCATCTCTTTGACCCTTGATCAGCTCGTGACCGAGACGGAGGTTTGCTTTGTCGAGAAGCTCGAACACGATGTCGTGATGCTGGACGGGCGGCCCGCCACGGCGAGCGAGGCTCGGCGTGTAACAGCCATGCTCGATCGCGTCCGCAGGGCAGCACACGTTCGGTGGAAGGCCAAGGTCACGAGCTCCAATCACTTCCCCACGGCGGCCGGCCTCGCGTCGAGCGCCTCGGGCTTTGCAGCCCTCGCCGTCGCTTCCACACGGGCCGCGGCCCTGGAGCTGGACGCAGAGGCTCTCAGCGTGCTGGCGCGCGAATCAAGCGCCTCGGCTGCGCGTTCGATCTTCGGCGGATTCGTCGAGCTCCCAGGAGGCGGACCTGGCGAAAGAAGCCTCGCTGCCCGTCAGATCGCCCCCGAACGTCACTGGGACGTTCGCCTGCTCGTCGCGCTCACCGCTGCAGGACCGAAGTCAGTGAGCTCAACCGAGGCGATGGAACGGTCCCGCAAGACCTCTCCTTACTATCAGGCTTGGGTCGAGCGAGCGCCCCACTGGGCAGCGGCGATCAAACACGCAATCCGCGATCGCGACTTGGTCGCACTTGGCAGCGCCATGGAGCACAGCACGTTCTCTTTTCATTCCTGCGCCATGACCTCAGAACCAAGGGTCCTGTACTGGAACCCAGCAACTGTCGCGGTGCTCCTCACTGTCACCGGTCTCCGCGAGAGCGGCGTGTCGGCCTGGAGCACGATGGACGCTGGACCCCACGTCAAAGTGCTATGTGAGGCAGCGGACGCACCCCACGTGCAACAGGCTTTGCTTCGGACACCCGGGGTGCTCGAAACGCGTATCGCCAGACCTGGGCCCGGAATTGAGGTGCTACCGTGAGCGTCGGAGGCACATCGGCACCAGGCAAGGCGTTCTTGTGTGGCGAGTACGCGGTTCTGTCCGGGGCGCCGGCGATCGTCGCTGCAGTGAGTCGACGGGTGACCGCGAGGTGGACCGACCTGCCATCTGAGCCAACCCCGTTTCCCCTCGAAGCCCGAGCGACGCTCGAGGCTGCGCAAGAGCACTTTGGCCAGCCCCCATCTCATCTCAGCCTCGATACCAGCCGTCTCTATGACGGCCCAAACAAGCTCGGTTTGGGCTCGTCCGCTGCCGTGGCTGCCGCGAGTGCTGCCGCCCTCGTCGCACTCCACGATCACGACCTCCGCGAGCGCGAAGTGCGTAATCAGGTGTTCGCCGCGGCGTTACGTGGTCACTCGGTGGTTGCACCACAGGGGAGCGGGGCCGACGTGGCAGCGGCCACGTACGGTGGCTACCTGTGGTTCCAAAAGGGCTCAGGAGAGCCGTTGGTCCAGCAGATCAAACCTCCAGACTCGCTCGTGTGCATACTCATCTGGACCGGCGAGTCTTCACGAACCAGCGATCTCCTAGCGCAAGTGAGTCGCTTGAAAGCAACGGCGCCGAAGGTCCATGACCGATGCATCGCCGCGCTGAAGCAGCAGGCAACGGAGTTCGCGGAGGCATTCCGCAATGAAGACGGCCGCGGCGTCATCGGTACCGTACGCGAGTACAACGCCTGCATGGCCGCACTGGGTGTCGCGGCACAGGCGCCCATCGTGAACACCGAGCTCCGTCGCGTCGCAGAATGGGCGTGGTGGCATGGAGGTGCCGCGAAGCCGTGCGGCGCGGGAGGCGGAGATCTCGCCGTAGCCTATTTTCTGGATCGAAACGCCGCCGATGCCTTCGCAGCGGTATGCGAGAACGATGGGCTTGCCCAGGTGCAGGTGGAATGGGGCGCGGAAGGAGTTTGCGCCCTCCAGGAGAGCGCGAAGGCACTTCAACAGACATCTTCAGGAACCCCATCATGACCTCGCACGCACAAACCCGTTCGCGCCACCTCACCACAGCGAAGCTCAAGAACCCTCCCAAACTCAAGGGCGGGCTGCCCCTGGTCGGTCACACCAGAGCCTTCATCAGCGACACGGTCGGCCTGCTGCAGAGAACGCACGACGAGTGCGGCGCCGTGGGCAAGTTCAAA
>Ga0316189_10003894_pt1 | contig 14454 bp, 8 predicted proteins | sample LowCovwburrow_MG_FD_204930 | JGI IMG/M metagenome (GOLD analysis project Ga0316189, IMG submission 204930) | Coastal sediment microbial communities from Maine, United States - Lowes Cove worm burrow | ecosystem: Environmental > Aquatic > Marine > Coastal > Sediment | place: USA: Maine...
TCAATTCTTATAGTGAAATCTTGTATACTGCGTGACGATTCTGGGGAGCACTGCTTAATTACTCTGCCTGTTGTCCACTACCTTCTGTCCACTACTTAACCTGACCCTGATTTCGCCTGATCGGTGCGACTAAAAGTATAGCCCGCCATCGATAGCTCACTTGTTATGATTCAAACCGCTTCGTCGACATTGTCCGATCGTTCTCGTCTAGTGCGATTGCTTACTGACTTGTCTGATATTAAATTCAGTTCAGCTGAATACAATCTTGCCGAGCACTTAGGCCGTCTGCTAAGCGTATCGGATTCGATTACGCTTTCTCGTTCATTGGGCCAGTTGCCGAATAGTTTAGGTAAGCAAGTTTCGCTTAGTGCTGATGCTGTTCGGGATGATGTTTTAGAAAGCCGCAAGCAAATGGTGCAGATTATTGTTCGGAGTTTTGATGCAGAGCATGAAGGCACTGGCATTCAGGCTCCAAGCGTCAGCACCGGTACTCGTGCTGAAGCGTTAGAGACCTATGAGCCGTATCAGCGCTTCTATAGTATGCACCAGGCTAACATGGCCGGAGCAGCTAACAGTTTACGTCTACGAGTGCGGGCTGCCGTATCGGGCTTTTCAGTGGAATTACATCAACTGGCTGAATTAGATCGAATAATAGGCGAGAGCTTGAGTACTCATAGTGCAAAACTATTTAATGTTACGCCAAAACTATTACAGCAACGGTTTAATCAGCTATTAGCTGCACACCGGCTTAAAGAGAGTGATAGCAGCAACACTGAGCTGCATCATTGGCTTAGCCCTGGGGGCTGGCTGGAACTGTTTTATCAAGACATGCAAGAACTATTATTAGCCGAATTGGATGTGCGTTTACAGCCAATACTGGGCTTGTTAGAAGCACTTTACGAACATATGAGCGATACAACAGCATGACAAAAATGTTATTTAGCGGTGCCTTTGTCCTAGGAGCCTTGGCGATTCTTTGGATCGGGCGCATCTTTCTAGGTGCTGATAACCTTGGTCTTGGCGTGACCGTGTTAATTGCGATGGCTTACATCATTGGTACGCTAGAATTAATGCAATTTCGGCGAGCCACAACGACACTTAATCAAGCGCTTAATGCCTTAGTGCAACCGCTCGACGATCTGCATAAATGGTTGCTGAAAATAGACCCTAGTCTGCAAAATGCAGTGCGTTTACGCATAGAAGGTGAACGAAATGGCCTCCCGGCTCCGGTGTTGACACCGTACTTGGTAGGACTATTAGTCATGCTCGGGCTGCTTGGAACCTTTGTCGGCATGGTTGATACGCTCAAGGGGGCTGTTGTGGCGTTGCAGGGTACCAGCGAGCTTGAAGCAATTCGTGCAGGTCTGGCTGCGCCTATTGCTGGTTTGGGGCTGGCTTTTGGTACCTCGGTCGCGGGGGTCGCTGCCTCGGCTATGCTAGGATTGCTATCAACTATTAGTCGACGTGAGCGTTTGCGAGCAAGTCACTTACTTGATACCCACATCGGCACTACGCTGCGGCCCTTCTCGGCTAAATATCAACAGCATCTTGCCTTTCAAGCAATGCAAGATCAGGCGGCGGTGATGCCCGCAGTGGCAGAACAGTTGAGTGCTTTAGCGAATAGTCTAGAGCTGTCTAACAACACAATGACGGAGCAGATACTGAAAAATCAAGAGCACTTCCAGAACAAAATAACGGGCTTGTATCATGAACTCAATGAGTCAGTAGACCAATCATTGAAAGTCACATTAGTAGAAAGTGCCAGTCTTATTAACGCTAGCGTTAAGCCAATGGCCGAAGAAACATTGTCACAGCTTAGTGCCAGCGCGCTGGAAACCCAGCAGCAGTTGATAAAGATCAGTCATGAACAACTCGCCGCGATGAATCAATCGACGCAAGAAAATAATGAGCTATTGAGCAGGTCTTTAGCGGCGAGTCTTGCTCAACAGGCAACGTCGACAACTGACTTAATGGCTGAGGTAAATAACGCCACTTCAAGTGCTCACGAGCAATTGAGAGTTAATAGCGCTGCTTTGGTGCAAAGTTTTAGCGTTACTACTGAGCAATGGGCAGAGCAGCAACGTGAGCAGGCAACACAGCTTAGTTCTACCATTGCCGATGAACTTACTAGTTTGCGTCAACTAGAAAGTGACCGAAGCAGTTCCGCAATCCAACATTTGAGTGAATTACAGGCAGCTGTGACGACGCATCTGACAACCCTAGGCACAGCGCTTGAAGAGCCGATGATTCGTTTAATTGAAACGGCATCTCAAACACCTAAGGCAGCGGCCGACGTTATCGAAAAACTACGTGGCGAGATGAGTAAGAATCTAGAGCGTGATAATGATCTCTTGCATGAGCGCACCAGTTTGATGGCGCAATTGAACACGCTGGCAGAAACCTTAGGGCAAAGTACTATTAATCAGCGTGACGCGATTGACTTGATGGTTGAGCGTTCGACCGAGACCATGAGTAAAGTGGGCGAGCGGATTGCTATCAATTTAGAAGGTGAGTCTGAGAAAATGTCTGGCATGGTTGACCAGTTTGCCAGCAGTAGCAGTGAGATGGCCAGCTTAGGTGATGCCTTTAATAGCGCCGTGATGATGTTTAGTGAGTCTAATAATTTACTAATTGAAAATCTCAGCAATGTGCAAGCCTCGCTTGAGCAATCGAATAGCCGCAGTGATGAGCAGCTCGCTTACTACGTGGCGCAAGCACGTGAAATTATTGATCATAACCTGTTGTCTCACAAGCAGATCATCGACGCCATGAATGCCAGCTCTCACGGTCAAGCTTCAATTGCTAGGGTGGCTAGTTCGTGAACGAGTTTGATGAAGATGGTTCACATGCGCCACCGATATGGGCAATTTTTGGTGACTTAATGTCTGGCTTGGTGGGCGTGTTTGTATTGTTGTTGATCTGGGCGCTCGGGTTTCAGTTGGAGCTAGCACAGTCTTTAAAACTTGAAACAGCAAAACTAGAGGCCGAGCAGCAACGGCGTATTGCTTTAGAAGAGGCCTTGGCCGAACCCTTGCAGAATGGTCGTGTGACGCTAGAGAATGGCCGCATCGGGATTAGCGGCAGTGTATTGTTTTCGGTCAATTCAGATCAACTTCAGGCTGAAGGCCGTGTTTTATTGGGTAGCCTTGTAGCGCCGTTACAACTGTTTTTAAGTGAGCGAGATCAGATGCTTATGATTAGCGGTTTTACCGATGACCGGCCTATTCGTGTTGATAACCTCAACTTTACTGACAATTGGGAACTATCGGCACAACGTGCGCTGACGGTTACTCGGGTGCTGATCGAAGAAGGCTTGCCGGCTAGTATGGTCTTTGCAGCCGCGTTCGGCGCTCAGAACCCTGTCGCGAGCAACAATAGTGAAGCTGGGCGTTCTATGAATCGACGCGTTGAAATGGCGCCTGTGCCCAGAAATTCTCGAAATGAACAACTTAAACCCAACTCATGAGCATTCCTAAAATTGACGACTTGGCCGCTAAACGGTTAAAACTTAAACAGCTGATGTCCGATTTAAATTCAGGCTACATGAAAAACTCGGATCCAGTGCGATTTGACTATATTCAAAGCCTGTATCAACGATTAAGTAGTCATCACAACGACGCCAACGCTGACTTGATCGAGAAGCTTCAAACTAACGCGGACTTGTATATGGCCAATCTTGGTGAGGCACGTAGCGTGGCGGCAGACACACTTGAGAGAGTCTCAGCTGATTTTCCTGAGCAGGCTGAGGCGGCGAAATTATTATTTGATCAATGCCAGTTTAGACAGCTTGGGCAGTTGAGTACTAGCTTGATTAAACATCAGTCGGGCGAGGCTAGTGTCGAAGTGCTTCGCGAGTTGACCAAGAGTATTAACCAGCAAGTGGATCAGAGTGATGTCACGGATGAGGATCAGCCGATGTCATTTGATAAGGTGCTTTATCAGCAAGAACAAAGCGCTCGTCAAGTTCCGAGTGATTCGGTGCCAAGCAGTTCCGATGGCAGTGGCGAGCAATTGGTAATGCAATCAATGAAACACTTTAGACAGTCGATGAAGCATTTTAACATCGATAAAATCATCGCACGGGCAATTGATGAAGGCCCTGAAAATCCAGGCCCACTAAACCCACAAATGTTGGCGATTAGGTCGTTAACACAGATGCGTGATTTATCACCTACGTATTTGCGTCGTTTTGCTGGACAGATTGAGACTCTGCTTTGGTTAGAAAAGAATGCATCCAAATTGCTTAAAAATCAGTAAATCAGCGTTAGTAGAGATGCCCAATCTAATGCGGTAATGGAGTAAATTATTGAGCTCTCTTCGAGCAAGATTAGTCTTTTAGGACTATTGAGCATTTTCACACACAAGCATATTCTATTTGATACGGGTCGGTATGCCGCAGTACTAACAGTAATGGCTGTTGAACATCATTAAATTATGTGATTTCGTGTCGGAGGCGGTAATAAATAGAACGTAACTATCATAGAATAGCGATAGGTGATGAGAATATTTTAGCGTGTGCTAAATTAATAAATAGGTACTGGCAAGCCTATCTCAACTGAATCTGTACGGGGTTGTTAGCCGGTGGCAGGCTGATTTTTCTAGCTCTCGCGGAGCTAAAAAAGTACTTATTAAAGTACTCGGGTAAAAAATAAAATGGGAAATAGAATTTCACTTAGTAGGGGAATGTTTGGTTGTTCCAGCTGCAATGACCAAAAGGCTATGAAGCGGTGTTGGTCAATTGATGCTATCAAAATAGCCGCTGTATTGGTCGTTGGAAGTCTATGTGTGGTACAGCCAGCGTCAGCACAGTCCGGCACTGATGTCGAACGCTTGACTCAACAGCTGTCTGAAAGAATATCATTCGATGTCGTTCGGTACCAAATTGTGGGTGATAATCCTATCAGCGAGTCGAGAACAAGAGCGATTTTGGCACAGTATGTTGGCCCGAACCGTGGTATTGACGATATTGAGAGTGCCGCTGGTGCACTCGAAACGGAGATGATATCTAACGGTTTAAGCTTTTACAGAGTCTCGTTTCCACCGCAAGAACTAACTGACGGCGTGGTAGACCTGCTTATAACTCGATACCAGATTGGTAATGTTAATGTTAAGGGCAATAGCTTTTACAGTGAACAAAACATTCAGTCTAGTTTGCCTCTATTAAGAAAGGGCGAGTCACCAAGTACTAAGGCGATAGCTCGCGCGTTACGAGTCGCCAATCAAAACTCAGCAAAACGTGTTCGTATTACATTAGCGCCGGGTGAAGAAAGTAGCGAAATTGACGCCAATATCGTTGTTAAAGATCAACAGCCATTAGTATTAACCAGCTGGCTAAACAATACAGGCACCGACGCTTCAGGCGATTTCCGCGTAGGTGCCAGCATCGCACATCGCAATATTTTGGGGCTCGATCATAATGGTTCTCTAACTTTCATTACCTCTCCCGAGGGTGTTAGCGATGTGCAGCAAATTGCTGCCAGCTATCGCATACCCCTGTATTCACTGGGTGGTAGCTTAAATTTTGTTGCGGTAAATTCAAATGTTGATACTGGCGTTGTCGCTGGGGTCTTCGATGTTGCCGGCAAAGGTGAAGTCTACGGCATCGGCTATTCACATGTCTTATCGAGCATCGGTTCGTATAATCATGGATTACAACTTCAAGCCCAAGATAAATTATTTGACAATGATGTTCAGTTTCTAGGTCGCCAAGTTCTAGAAGATGTTCGTAGCCGCCCACTTTCCGCTACTTATCAGGCAAGCTGGGGCAACGGCAAAGGCTTTCAATGGTCAGGCACGATGTCGCTCACCAGTAACTTGAGCGGTGGCTCATTCAATAATGCTCGCTCTTATGCTGTCTCGCGATCTGGAGCGACTGATGATTGGAGTAAATTAAACCTCGGAGCCAATTATCAATACAAAGCAAAAGAATGGCTCTATACCGCCGCGCTGAACATTGCTTTTTCTAGTGACCGGCTGATTACTGGTGAGCAGTTTGCGGTTGGTGGCGTTAGTAGTATTCGAGGTCTCGATGAGCGTGAGTTGCGCGGCGATGAAGGTTATCAGCTTAATCTACAAGCATGGGCGCCACCGGTCTCTAAAACTCTGAGGCCTGTCGCCTTTATTGATATTGGGCATGTATCGAACAACGAGCCTATTGAAGGCGAGTTTCGCTCAGAAGATATTATGTCAATCGGCGTATTACTTAACTGGAATCCGACCAATAAAATAGCCGCGTCGGCAAGTTATGGTTATCTGATTGACGGGATCGATAGTGACAACGCAGTTGAAGGTTCGCCTGAAGATGGTGACGGAAAATTGCATTTTAATCTAACTTATCGATTCTAAGAGAGCTGAGACAACATTATGAAATTACATTATCTAGCGCTCAGTACTATTGTGATTTGCGCATTATTATCATCGAATAGTTACGCATCCAGCGGCACGGTTATTCTCGCTAAAGGCGTGGTAACGGCAACTTCGGCTGACAAGAGCAATCGCGTACTCGCCAAGGGTGCCGCGATAGAAGAGGGCGATATTATCAACACCGCCAACAAGAGTTTCGCGGTGATTCGTATGCTCGACAATACCAAACTAACCCTCAAGCCTGGAACAACCATAGCGATTGGAAAGTTTAGCGTCGAGGAAGGTAAAGAAGAAGGCTGTATTAATCTTGTTAAGGGTGGCTTACGAACCGTGACTGGCCTGATTGGCAAGCGCAAGCCTGACTCGTTTCAAGTCGACACGCCAATTGCATCGATAGGCATTCGTGGAACAGATTTCATCACTCGTATTTGTGCTGGTGATGAATGTATCGCCGATGAGCAGGAACTTTCTTTAGGTGAATTTGGTGAAACTGCAAAGCCGCAAAGTTCTGAGATAGCTGAACTGATCAACCAGCAATTGCCTGAAGGTCTGTATGGTAGTTGTGAAACCGGTGCGATTGTGATGAGCAAGTGTGCTGGTCAGTCAGAGAGCTTTGAACTTGGTTCATGTCGTACTAGCCAGCAAAAAGATTGTACTGAAGTTGGCTTAAGCGCAGGCGCGGCAGGCTACACCAGTTTTACCCCAGCCGCCGGGACTGTCCCTGCCGCTAGAGCTAAAGCGGGCAGCTTAACGGCATTGCCTCAGCGCCCCGTTGTTCTTTCAAGAACACCACGAATTTTAAACAAAGACCCCTACTTTCAGCTATCCGATGCAAGCGATGCGGAGCTTGAGAAAGTAAATAGATTTCCAGATTCCTTTAATACTGATGGACAATGTTCTATCTATGGAAGTTAGTCTAAAACGTTGAATATTAGGTCGGTGATAGTCCGGCTGTATAGGCGAGATATTATGGTTCGATTTAAAAATACACGGTTAGCAAGTATTGTCTTAGGCAGTGCCATTGGCGTACTAATCGGAGCGGGCTCGGCATTCGCAAACCCACTAGACCCGACCGTCGTTGCTGGCACCGCTAGCTTCGATACGCTGGGCTCTGAGCTCAATGTGACAAACAGTTCTGGCGCTATTATTGATTGGAACAGCTTTTCGATTGGTCAGGATGAAATCACTAGGTTTATTCAACAGTCGTCGTCATCGGCGGTATTAAATCGCGTCACTGGGGGTAATTTAAGTGAAATTCTAGGTGACTTGCAGAGCAATGGCCGAGTCTTTCTGATTAATAGCAACGGTATATTGATGGGTGAGGGCGCGGTTATTGATACCGCCGGTTTTATCGGCTCTACTCTCGATATTAGTAATCAGGCTTTTTCGTCAGGAAACTACACCTTTAGCGGTGATGGCGGCACGATAGAAAATCGCGGTTTGATTCACGTTAACGGCAATGGTGACATAGCGCTGATTGCTAGTTCAATAGAAAATAGCGGTGTGTTAAGAAGTGATAATGGCGACATTTTGCTTGCCGCAGGTAAGTCTGTTTCAGTTAGTTTTGATGACCTTCAGAATCTCAGTTTTGAGGTTCATGCACCACAAGGCGAAGCGGTTAATCTCGGTGACATTATTGCTGGCGGTGGTAACGCATCAATACTCGGCGGTCAGGTATCCAACAGCGGCACTATAGAATTGGTAGAAAGCTCAGATGGTCGAATTTTTCTGCAAGCAGCAGATACGTCGATTGTCAGCGGCAGCCTCAAATCAAACGGTGGTGACATCCACGTAGAAGGCCGACAAGTTGAGCTAAGTAATGTAACCATTGACGCCGATAGTGATGGCGTAGCCGGAGATATTGAGTTACTTGGCGATAACGTTGGTATTTTCGCTGGCACTAAGGTAAGCGCAAGTGGCAATGGCGGTGGTGGCACGATATTAATTGGTGGGGAGCAGCAAGGTCGGGGCGATACTCGCACTAGTGAATTCGTTTACCTAGACTCAGAGGCATCAGTCAGCGCCGACGGTGGCACTAGTGGTGACGGTGGTAGAGTAATATTGTTCGCTAAAAACAGCGCGCGAATACACGGTGCCGTTACCGCTCGCGGTGGCGAACTATCGGGTGACGGCGGCTTTATTGAGACCTCAGGCTTACTCGGCTTAGAAGTTGGAGTAACTCCTGACGCAGGGGCCTCGAATGGCATGGCTGGCAACTGGTTAATTGATCCAAACGATATAACGATCGTCAATGCCAGCGGATCAGATGTTGGCGTAGATCCGACCCCCATTGGTGCTCCAGAAGTGTTTACGGCGGTGGCGTCGGGAGCCACTATTACTAGCCAGACGATTGTTGATGCATTGAATAATAATAATGTAACCATTGATACCGGCACTACTGGAACCGATAATGGCGATATTTTTATTGACGATAGTATTGCTTTCATTTCTAACAATACCCTTACCTTTAATGCTGCACGTGATATCGTTTTTTCTCCCGGCGTAAGCGTGGAAGGTGGGACAGGCGTTATAGAACTTGGTGGGTTTGTTCCTAGTGGCACGATAGTATTTAATTCGGATCACAATAATAACGGTGTTGGCACCACTCGCCTAGCAGACGGAGTCAGTATAGCGGCCGAGTTAATTCGTTTTATTGGCGGTGGTGTTACCGCTGACGGGGTCATTGATTCTCTTGGCATGCTGGGCATGCAGCTAGAGGTAGAGGGTGGATTTGAGATTAACGATTCGGAGATTTTTTTAGATTTTATCGGCGCGGACATTGATCAAATCAATCTTACTGGCGGCGATAATACCGGTGGTGCGATTTTCGCCAGCCCGGGAACTGTCTTTACCGTGGGCATGCTTAACATAACTCACGCATCCCCTGGAACCTTTCCATTTCAGTCGACCATTCTAGATGGAGGCTCTTATTTCTTGACTGGCGGCGGCACTTTCAATATAGCAGAAGCTGTTGGCGGCTCACCGTTGCCCGGTGCTCAGGTGGAAATTACGGCTGACATAGTCAATGAGGGAGTGCTAGATATCACTGGTGACGGCGCACTTGATTTTGGTTTTTTGTTTGGAATGCCTAGCTCTGGCGGGTCGTTGACAAATGATATTGGCGCAACGCTTAATGTAGCTGGTGGTGTTATTATTGGTAGCAACCAATCGATTGTTAATGATGGCACTTTCAATGCCATAGGGTCAATGATGGGGCCGCCGATTGAGATTTTTGCTGATCTACAGAACTCTGGAGTTATTAACGTTGGCCTAGATGCTGGGCTATTCGTCGATTCTGTTGAAAACTCTGGGCTGGTGGATATCGATGCAGGTGGATTACTCCAAACCTCGTCATTCATCCTAAATTCAGGTGAAATTCATCTTGATGGCGGCGGCATTTTGGATCTTTTTGATGCCAGCCTTATGCCCGCTCCAGTAGACCTAATTGTTGATGATGGTTCATCAATAACAGGCAACGGTAGAATTCAAACTGACGGCACCGTGTTTGTCGAGTCTGGCGGTATAATCGCGCCCGGTAACTCTCCCGGCCTATTGGAGATTGCTGGAAGTTTGACCTTATACGATGGCGCAATATTAAATATTGAATTAGCCGGCCCCAATCTTGGTGATTTTGATTTTATTGATGTTGCCAACGACCTCACTGTTGGAGGTCCAGGGAGCACCACGGCGCCTGCTCCTGGCGTAGTGCTAAATGTTATTAATTTGGGTGATTACGACCCTGACCCTGCGCTTTCTCACGATGTGATTCAAGTAGGCGGTAGCATATTTCAATCGGGCACACCATTTAATCAATCAGCGGTCGGTTTTGATACACTTGATGTTGGGTTTACTGGCAATGCCTTAAGTTTATTAGTGAGCGTAACGCCACCGCCGGCACCGACACCTCCCCCTGCGCCGACTCCACCCCCGGCTCCACCCCCGGCTCCAACACCAGAACCAGCTCCAACACCAGAACCAGCTCCGGCTCCAACACCAGGGCCTGAGGAAACGATTGAACCTCCGCGCGACATCATTAACGATGTAGTTGCCTTTGATATCGATGTTCCTTATGCCGGAGGTAATGATGTTGAAGAGTCGGATGCTGACGAAGAGATACGAAGCTTTAACTCTCAGTGCCGATAGTGCTCAGTGTCAGCTTATTGTTAACGTCACTGCGCTCACCGGTCGGAAAAACAGATAAATTGAAAGTCGCCCTCGCCACTAAAGGACGATCTGCAATTTACGCAAGCTAGTCTAATTAGTTGCACACCAGGTCAGCAAAATGCCGATCGAATAGGCGAAAATATTATGTCACGATTTAAAAATACACGGTTAGCAAGCACTGTTTTAGGTGGTGCTATCAGCGTACTGATCGGCGCGGGCTCGGCTTTCGCAAACCCGCTAGACCCGACCGTAGTGGCTGGTACCGCTAGCTTTAATGTGCAGGGTTCCGAGCTTACTGTGACCAATAGCTCTGGCGCCATTATTGATTGGAATAGCTTTTCAATTGGTCAAGATGAGTTAACTCGATTCATTCAGCAGTCATCATCCTCAGCGGTTTTAAATCGTGTGATTGGCGGTAACCTGAGTGAAATTCTAGGTGATTTGCAGAGCAACGGCAGAGTCTTTCTGATTAACAGCAACGGTATTCTGATGGGCGAGGGCGCGGTTATCGATACCGCTGGCTTTATCGGTTCCACGCTCGATATTTCTAATCAGGCTTTCTCATCCGGAAATTATGTTTTTAGCGGTAACGGTGGCGCGATAGAGAATCGCGGCTTGATTCACGTTACTGGCAACGGTGACATAGCTCTGATCGCTAGCTCAGTAGAGAATAGTGGTGTGTTAAGAAGCGATAACGGTGATATTTTATTAGCAGCGGGTAAGTCAGTTTTGCTCAGTTTTGATGACCTTCAGAACCTAAGTTTCGAAGTTCGAGCGCCACAGGGCGAAGTGCTCAATCTAGGCGACATTATCGCTGGTGGTGGCAATGCGTCGATCGTTGGTGGTCAAGTAGCAAGCGGCGGCAGCGTAGAGTTAGTCGAAAGTCCAGATGGACGAATTTTTCTACAAGCAAGCGATACTTCCATCGTCAGCGGCAGTGTTAAATCAAATGGTGGCGACATTCATATAGAAGGTCGTCAGGTCGAGCTTCGTAACGCGCTTGTGGATACTGCCAGCAAAGGCGTTGCTGGAGACATTAAATTACTCGGCGACAATGTTGGTTTATTTTCAGGTACTAAAGTCAACGCCTCTGGTAACGCTGGTGGAGGTACCGTGTTAATTGGCGGTGAGCAGCAGGGCCGAGGCGACACTCGCACCAGTGACTTTGTGTACCTAGATGAAGACGCCTCGGTTGAGGCCAATGGTGGTATCAACGGTGATGGCGGTACGGTGATTCTGTTTGCTAAGAATAGCGCACGTATCAATGGAGCGCTGAGTGCCCGTGGTGGTGAACAAACGGGTGATGGTGGTTTTATTGAAACTTCCGGTTTGATTGGCCTGCGCGTTACTGCTTCCCCTGATGCTGGCGCCAACAATGGTGCAGCGGGAGAGTGGTTGATTGACCCGAATAATATTACTATCCAATCGGGTGCATCAGAGGCCGGAATCGACCCAGCGGGTGACGAGGGTATATTCACGGCGATTGCTGGGGGTGCTGTTATTGATACCAGCTCAATTGAAACTGCGCTTCAAACAAGTAACGTGACAATCGACACTGGAACCACCGGCACAGAAGATGGTGATATTACCATTGTAGATGGAATCACGTCGTTTTCGACTAACAGTTTGACCTTCAATGCCGCACGCAATATTAACGTTAATGCTAGCGTACGGATAAATGTTGAAGAGCAGACTACGGGTGCCCCAGCCGTGTTGCAATTTAACTCAGACCAAGCTGGCACTGGTACCGGCACTACGCTGTTCAGCGGTACCGGCTCGTCGATTGGGATTCTGGCCGATAATATCGAGTTTAACGGCGGCGGATTAACAGTGGATAGTCGCTTTGGTGTGAGTATCCTCGCTAACCAGACCAACATAAGCGGCGGTTTAACACTGATCAATGCCGACTTAGACTTTAGAACTAATTCGATCATTGATGAAGTTAACATCACTCCTGGAGTTGATACTGGTGGACAGATCTCTGGTGGTATTGACCGTGATGGAGATGCGGCGGATTTAACCCACGAAATTGGTACCTTGACAATTAATTTACCACCGTTAGAACTGGGAAGCCCGATTGATCCTGGCTCGGCCTCAGGCTTCGTTAATGGCGGTATTTATACCTTAGTGAATGGAGGCTCTGTCATGCTTGATAGCCCAGAAATGCCGCCAGAAGGACCTACTATTACTGTTGGGGATAGATCAATTCGTGGACCAGTGTCTAACTCAACGTTAGTTTTTAACGCACATGTTATAAATCAAGGAACCTTAACAATCTCTGGGGGAACAGCTGTCGAGATTGGGATTGATATGTTTGAGCCTGCTGATGGCTCTTTACACAATGAACAAGGCGCTACTCTAAATCTTGATGGCTTCCTGACTGTGATTAATAGCGAAGCATTACGCAATGACGGCACCTTGAATATTCGCGCTGCAACCGGCCCTGATGCGCCTCCAATCGCCGATATAGCTATATTGGGAGAGGTCGAGAATAGCGGGGTGATTAATATTTCTGCCGACGGCTTTCTACTGCTTTCCTCGCTTATGCTCAGTCAAGGAGAAGTTCATTTTGAGGGTGGCAGCACTCTCAGCCTTTTTAACGATATCGGTGGGCCATTGCCTTTGCCTGTTGACTTGGTGGTTGGCGAGGGTTCGATGATCACCGGTAATGGCGTGATTCAAACCGATGGTTTAGTGTCAGTTGAATCTGGCGGTATTATTGCTCCAGGCGATTCACCCGGTGCAATCTTTATAGAGGGTGATTTAACGCTCTTTGATGGGGCAATCTTAGATATCGAATTAGCCGGACCGAATCCGCAGGACGTCGACTTTATCGGAGTCTCGGGTGATCTGACGGTCGGTGGGGCGGGTTCAACAACGGCTCCAGCCCCTGGCGTGGTATTGAAGGTATCTAATTTGGGTGGCTATGACCCAGACCCAAATTTTTCTCATGAGGTGATCCAAGTTGATGGCAGTGTATTCCAGTCCGACACGCCATTTAATCAATCGGTCACTGGTTTTGATACACTTGACATCGGTTTCGTTGGCAACACACTAGGCCTATTAGTTAGCGTTACACCGCCACCGCCACCGCCACCGCCACCGCCACCGCCACCGCCACCAGCACCTCCAGCACCTCCAGCACCTCCAGCACCTCCGACGCCACCAGCAGCGCCGACGCCACCGGCACCAGAGGAAACTCCAGATGAAGGGGTGATGAATATTGATCCCCCGGACGGTATTATTAACGATGTGTTGGCATTCGGTGGTAGTAGCTTAGAATCCGGATCTCCGAAGATGGGGCCTATCGATCAGCCAAAGGCTGACAGTGATGATGAGGATGGTGAAATTAAAAGCTTTGAGAATCAGTGCCGCTGAATCTCTGATTGTTGCTTAATCAGAGGCTCCTTAGCGGCGATAGGCGTTACGCTTTAAACGTTTTATCACTTGCAGCGACGAAAACAAGAGCTAAAACGAATAGCAAAAAGGCTAACCTTGATCAATGAGGGTTAGTCTTTTTTGCTTAAGTCAGTTATCTCAATTGCTCCTAATGCTGGGTAGTTGGCTTACTCAATAAGTCGCAGGAGTATTCTTACTTGGTGGTGAAGGTATAAACTCCATCCCAATTAGGTGCTGGAGGTTCGGCTATAAAGTGTTTACAGCGGCTGATGTATAGTTGATGTACAAAACGTTCTGAAAAATCTTGGTTTAGGCGCTCAAGCATCGTAACCGCCTGTGAGAATTTTTGCTGTTTGTACAGTTGCAAAGCCGCATGAAAGCGATCGCGTTCGTCTATCTCTCCATCGCTTACTTCTTCGCTTAAACCCATCGGCTCAAGAATCGTTACCGGTTCGTCTTTACCTTTGACTCGAACATTGTCTAGGATTCTGTATTCGTATTCCGGCGCTTCAATCGCGGTAAATTCAG
>Ga0316189_10003895_pt1 | contig 14453 bp, 17 predicted proteins | sample LowCovwburrow_MG_FD_204930 | JGI IMG/M metagenome (GOLD analysis project Ga0316189, IMG submission 204930) | Coastal sediment microbial communities from Maine, United States - Lowes Cove worm burrow | ecosystem: Environmental > Aquatic > Marine > Coastal > Sediment | place: USA: Maine...
AAGAAACATTTGGAGTAGATGCGTCCGCAGCAAGTAGTGGTATGGTAATGACGGCTGCCACTACTGTTGTAGAAGATGTTGAAGAAAAAACAGAATTTAATTTGATGCTTGACGAAGTTCCTGCTGATAAAAAGATTGCAGTATTAAAAGTTGTACGAGGATTGACTGGGTTAGGTTTAAAAGAAGCTAAGGAATTGGTAGAATCAGCACCAAAACAAGTTCAAGCAGATTTAGCTAAAGATACAGCTGAAGACGGGAAAAAACAAATTGAAGCAGCTGGTGGTAAAGCTTCTCTAGCATAATTTTTGAGATTAGAAACGTGAAAAAAATATTTTTTAAATCTCATGAATTAATTGTTGATTCTATGTTGCTCGGTTTTTAATCATCTGCTTTGAGTAAAGTGACCATATCTTAATAGTTCTGAAGCTAAAAGATTTTATCTCTCTTGTTAGTAGCTAATGTATATTATACATTAACTATTAACAGAGAGCTTTTATGGTTTTTAAGAAACATCGAAAACGTAAATTTATTCGAAAGAAAAAGGTAATCACTCGATAGAAATTAAGAATTTAATACCTAAGATTTTAAAAAATAATAACAAGATTTTCTTTAGAGAATCATTGAAATCCAGTAGAGATGTAAATTTGTAAGATTATTAAAATATTATGTAAACTATGGTAAAATCTGTGATTCGTCTACTAGTAATTATGCTCCTTATTGTGCTTTTGGTCTTAAACCCTATTCCATTTGTTTCATTTGAAGACATTATTAACAATCAATCTATTCAACAAACTTTAAAGATTCGTGGCGGGTTTGATCCTCTACAGAGAAAAGCAAAAAACACATTAGGTCTGCCTAACCAAAATAAGCCAAATAAGTCAGCTGTTGCCAAACCTAAACCTAAACACGGTTCATCAAGTAATTCAAGTCAAAAAAAAATAACATATAAACCTTTGCCAGGCTCAAGTCCTAGAGGTTCTGGGAATTATGATTATGATGAAAATTTGTCTGAGAATGTAGATCCTGATAAAACAATAAGTGACCCAGAATTTTGGAATTCTATCGAAACTTTAGGAGAAAGCGATGCGGAAGACGAATCTGCACCAATACAAGCTCCAAAAAACAGTCCGCCTACAAAAAAATTAACTAAAGAAGCTATTAAAGATAAAAAGAATAATGCTCTAACAAAGATAATCCATCCTACTGCATTCACGGACTGGGAAGGCGAAAATAAAGTTATAAAAAGTAAGGAAATTAAAAAAACTGTATATGCTCATGGATATGAAGCTGGGGTAGTACCTGCTGAAGATCTGATTCCATGTCCAGTCCAAGAGGATAAATTTAAATTTCAGCGAGAAAACTGTGCTTTGATTACAGACGAAAGTGTAGATAGAATGACAAATAAAATTATCGATCTTGCAACATCTACAAAACCCAATCGGGTCAAAATCGAGTTGCCGACTATGCCCTATGACGACAGGGAGAAAGCCATAGGTTACATGGATACCAAGACCGGAGACTGTGCTTTCTTCCATGAAGATGGTAAATATTGGACCTATAAAAAATACGAAAAAGATGAGATTTCATCTACACTTGCTAAATCCGACTCAATTAAATATGCTAAAGATTATAATACAGAATTATAATTTTAAAAAATGAATTTTTAGGAGTATTATGATATTTTTCAAAGAAGACCGTAAACAATCAATTGAATCATTGGAATTTTTTTTCTTTCTAGGAGATTTTTATTCCTATTTATTGGAAAAAAATGAGACTGAAAATAGTGCCATAAAAGAATTTGTCGATGTGATAAAAAGCCATTACGATTGGCAGTTCTATAAAATTCAGAATTACGCAAACAGCCTAATGGATCATGTTTTTTGGCAATCTCGTGATTTTTATCTAAACCGCATGCAAAAATTTGTTTCTCACGAATTGACTGGGAGAGAATTTGTGAATGACTTTTTTTTTAAGCTCTTAAATGATAGAAAAGAGTATAGTATTTTAAAAAAAGATTTTAAAAAACAAGAAACATTAGAGTTAAATCCAAAAAGTCATCAATTATCAAAAATTATTGATGACTTTTATTTAGCTTTGGAAGCCTTTGATGAAGAACCAGAACCTGACGATTCAGGCTTCTTAACGGAAGATCAATTACGCCATTCTGTAACTACTTAGTAACATATTATTAAATAGAAGTAACATTAGCACCGGGAATCATCGCTTCTGCTAAGACAAATGAAGCAGTCGCAGCATGTGGACTACCTGTACAAATGAAAGCAGTAGTAGTACATGCTAAGGACGCACACAATAGTGGGTACTTAATATTGGGAGGCATGCAGTTAATTGCAATTTTAACTCCTGTTTTACAAACTACAGCGGTTGGATTCGTACATGAACCTGCATTAGAGATAGACTCTGATGAAAATGAAGCGGCAGCACCAATAGTTGGCGCTGATTTAATTAGGAATCCTATATTCATAATTATTTAGTTAAAAATTTTATACCTATCATAGATCCAACAAAAAGTGGAAATAGTTTAAGTTTTCCAATAGGTGAAAATCCTAAAACTATACCAATTATTATAGACATTATTGTTAAACTATAATTTGGACTAATTTTAATCATATATAATAATATTAAATATATTAATAATTTTAAATGGTTGGTGACCTGCGTTGAATTTGAACCAACCTACATTAACTGACGTATAATGTAATAACCAAAGTCAACTTAAATAAGTGACCGCAGGCCAACTACTTAGTAACATATTATCATACATTGACTTATAAAGCAAGAGAATTTTTCTAAATCAAGTTGAAGAGTAAAAATGCGATACTAAGTGAGAAAACTGTTTAATAACTTCTTTCCACTAATTGATCCAAGTTGTTGACTAAGATAAGTTTCAGTAAGATGAAATAGAAAATATTTGGTTAAGAATAATTTTTTTTGGTAAAACAAAATTAATATGATCTTCAAAAAACGGAAAGATCGTCAAAATAAAATTAAATCTTCTGGTAGAAAAAAAAGTATTAACGGCTATAGCATTAATATTAAGTTTATTGTTTGGCAAACCACGATTGAGTTTTTCTCGCTCATCGAGCTCAAATCTTGATAATCAAGTAGTTCAGGAAAGAAGTGCCTTCAAATCAAAATAGAAGGGTTCTTGGTCGAAAAGATTAAATCTAATTAAAATCTAAAAAACTATTGTGCTCAACTATAAAATTCTGTATACTTGGATTAGCTAACAAATTACCAAGATAAGTTTTATGTCAGAATTTTTAAAAGAACTCTTAAAAATCCTCATTAAGCACATGATTCTATTGTGGTTTGAAGTCAAATATTTTATAACATTATTTTGTTAGAAAATATTTGACATTAATAAAATTTGAACTTTATACTTATTCAGTATGATAAAACACGTATAATATTTAGTAACTAAACACTTAAAACTATACAAAATGAGTTTAATTGATCTCTTTGCCGATTCTTTGACGAATTATTGGCAATCCCAGGTGAATACAATAATTCATAACATAACAGATGTTACAAGTCCTGGATATACATGGTTGTTTCTACTGATTATGATTAAAATTTATAGAAAATTTTTTTTATAGAAATTAAATTAAAATTATTATGGATGACTTTTACACGGAAATGCGATCAACGTTAAAAGACATTGAAAATTCTCAGGCTAGTTTAAAATCTCGAGATTCAGGAGTTTTAACATCCTATTGTCCGGGTCTCTTCGCAGAGGCCTTAGTCCCGATTAACCCTCATCGATGGCCAACCTTCGTTGCTGGTAGTGCTCTAGCAAATGATATGCCAGATATTGGTGACAAGATTAAAACTCCATTGGATAACTTACTTGTTGCTAAGGAATACCTCGAAACCTCTCAGAGTGATATCCAATGGCGTGATAGATTCTGGAAGCTAACGGAAGATACAGTTACAATTAATTCATACTGTGAATTCGGAGACGATTCTGGATCATTTTTAGCAGGAGCTATGTCGAATAAAATCGCCGATGGTTATATGGATGAAATGATCGAAACTTGCGCTATGTTAACTAAACAAGAAAAATTAAACAATGAATTTTTTAAACTAGTGGCTAAAGATCAAGGTATGGATCCTAGTAGTGTTCGAGGAACTGGTGTGACTCGCGAATTTGTACCTGACTTCATGCGAGGTGATTTGTGTGATCGACCTGAACGAAATGCTAGGCCATTTGATGATGACCCTGGTCAGGGTCCAGTGGAAGATGGAATTATTTTAAATCCCAATAATAATAACCTAAATCCATTGGGTGATTCTACTTTTGAATCAATGAGTTCGTCAACAGAAAATCATAAAAACTTTTTGAGTCGCTTTTTTGATTTATTTGGGGGTATAAATGATGATACTATGTGTCCTGTTAATGGTTCAGAATACAATTCTGGCGACTCACCATTCATGGATAAATTCTGCGACATGCTAGGCTTTTTTATCCCTGAAAATGGAGGAACTTATCATTGCACCGATCCTTCAATGGTAGTACCTCCATCACCATTTCTAGGAGATTGTGGCGATTTTTGTGGTTCAGATCCTTAAATATTTCAAAAAAACTGTCCGTGGTGCGGACAGTTTTTTTAACGGTTTTCTGTCTATTCTCGTATATTTTATAGCACTATCTTGGTATAATTAGCATTGTATAAGAATTTACTAGGATTTATCCTATATGTATATTTGGAAATAGCATAATTTTAAAGGGCATAGTAAAATCCTCCATATTCTATTAGATAAACCAGCTGCTATGCTGCATTCTTCTCAGTCCAACAATCGATAACGGATTTTAATGAAAATTCTTTTAAATGGGACGTTGATAAAAGCAAGTTTTTGATGAGTAAAAATTATTAAATTTTAAATTTATAATAACCGCTAAGAGAGAGGACGAAAAATCTGGTCTGAAATATTCTTAAAATGTTCTAGATGTTTTTCGAAAAAACAGTCCGTTTTGGTTCTAAAAAAATTCGAAAAAGTGTCCGTTCAACCCTGAAAAACAGTCCGTCATGACGGACACTTTTTTCGAAAAAATCCATTGAAAAGCTTGTATTAAAAGGATATGGCAAAATTAAACTAAATTAGTTTAGAGAGTTTGTACTTTTAGCACATAACAAACTAAGATGACTATATCGTCATTTACTAAAATATTTTTTCATAAAGAATGAAACCATCGGAAATATTAAAAGTGGTTAAATCTTCAATATCTACATAATCATTATGCAACATAAGTTTAACTTTAGAATTTATTAATCCAAATTGATAGAATTTCTGAGTTAATTCAATAAAGATTCGCTTAATATTACAAATTCGTTTATTCGAAACTGGATGCTGTTGAAAGAATTCTCGTAAATAAAAATTTTTAGTAACACTTTTCGAACTAAATACTCGAATAATTTCAAATCGAACCAAATATTGGTCTTTGTTCAATTTAATACTTTCTGTGTCAAACAAATCAGAGTATACAAATGGATATTGATAATCAAGTAATCCTTCCAATAATGATATTCGAGCTAACCAACATTTTGATTTCTTACACTTATATACTTCAAGTTTAGGGATAGTGACAAGGCTCTTAAAGTAATCATCAGTAAAACACCTAATGAATAAATTCTGTTGTGTTGGAAAGCATCTTAAAATAGTGTCCTCCGTCCAAAGACTCATTAAATTCCCATTGTTTTATTCTTTAAGTTGTTGATACAATTTAGTACGGCGTATACTTTCGTATTTAATACTATAACCTTTAAGCTGAAATAAGCTGTGTGTTTCCGTGCCTTCATAATACTTTTTCAAAGATATTTTGCCTTCCGCTTGACGTTGAAAACCTGTTTTAATAATTTCAATCTTCTGTTCTTCTGGAATCCTTGCCAAAGTAATGAAATTTGCCTCGCTCACGCCTTTCTCTTGATTTGAGGATAAATTATACTGCTGAGTCTTTGAAAGTAGATATAAGGGGCTTTTTAAGGCCTTTGAGAGCATATTTGAATCTAGCTTATCTACTTCAGGTGACTCTAAAGTGCCTCTGCGAGCATATTTTAAGTCTATTATTTGATTCTGTTCTAATTGAATTACTTTTTGTTGAAGAAAATTGACTTGATTCTGAAGTCTTTCAATTTTCTCGTTCAAATGATTTTGTGTATCTGGCTCAGCAATTGAATCTTGTGATCCAAATAAAAATTGAAGAAGAACTATTTTTTTATTCTGTCTAATAATACTTTTGAGTTTTCGCCAAAAGGAAGGTTGAAGATTAGTTTTTAAAATTTGATAATCTTGTCCGTTTTCCATAATTTGTAATACATATAGAAAGAAACCTCTAAGAGATCTTATTTTGCGTTGTTTCCGATCTAATTCATCAAGTATATGAATGAGTGGCTCAATTCGATCAATATCAATGGATTTTTGTTGATAAAAAAACAAGTAATATTTTTGATTTACTTGAAAATAGAAAAAATAAACTTGTTGGTTTTTAAGTTCGTCAAAAATCTTTGAATCCTCTAGAATTTGTTGAATTTCAAAAAAGAATGCATTTTGTGAACTATTCATATTTTTTTATTTTAGTGATGTTAAGATAAATAGCTTATACTAAAAGAGTATAACATACAGTAAGATAATTAGCAATAATTTCTGACTCCAGTAGTATTAAATAGCTTAACTTAAAATAAATAGTTTAATTTATTTTAAGTTAAGCTATTTAATAAGATAGAAGGATTCAGTCTATCTTTGGAAGGTAATTTAGTTATATTAAAATTAAAGAGGTCATTTATGGATTAGATTTGATCTATTCGCTTTTGACGTTCTAGATCACTTAAGTTTTTAATATAAGCAGAAGTAGTATCTAAGTTTCGATGACCCATGGTTTGTTTGACAAATTCAATATCTTTGGAATCTTTCCATAACTGTGTGATGTAGCCAATCCGAAAGCTATGACTAGTGATATTGAGTTTGCCGGGAAGTTGATTGGAAACCTTCCGCATCACCTTATTGACATCTCGGGTAATTGCTACACGATCTAATGGTTTGCAATGATTCGCTTCAGGTGTAAAAACATAAGAATCTGATTCTTTGATTAAAAAGATGAGTTGAAAATCTTTTTGTCGGTCCTGAATAATTTTTTTCCCCTCCTTGGTAAGAAAGGCTTTATGATTACTGGGCCCACGTTTCGATCGATCAATGGCAATCCAATTTTCTTTGAAGAGTGTTTCAAGCTGGCTGACCTTTAAAGACAGTAATTCATTGATGCGGATTCCAGTCACTGCTAAAATACAAAGAGCCATTCGTGTCCGCAAATTAATGTAGGTAGGTCCTTCAGCAGCTCGGATTAATTCAGTATAAATTTCGGCTGTCATCGGATCACGCTTTGGTAAACGCTTCCGATTTGTCCAAGCTTCCTTCCGAGCTGCCTTTTCGTCGCGTTCTTGTTTGATTGTATTTAATTCCTTAAGAACTTCATCTAATTACTGCTTCAGTTGGTCGTTTGACTTTAAAAGCTCTTCATTTCGTAAGGCTAATCCGATAAAACCTTTTCGAAGATCATTTCCGATACCTTTGAGTTTGTTAGAATTGCTCTTTTGTCCTTTTAATAGAAAATCTAGTTTAGATTCCACTTCTAAAAGTAATGGATTATTTTCTTTGTTAATTTTTTGTATTTGATTTTTCTTTCCCATTTGAATTATTTAATTTTTTTAAAAGTAACATTAAATGTAAAATTAGAACATTAAAAAAGTGACTTTTGAATGTCATTTTTTTTATGTTCTGATTTAAACTTTTTTCGCGTCATTAGGGGTTATGTCCAAAAATATTAAAAATAAACAGTCGAAACGTCCTTGTTCTTAACAGGCACAACTTTTTTCTTTAGAAATTTACTTTTTAATTAAAAGATTCCATTTTTACACTTCAAAATTATTTCAGTAAGACTAGAATTATTCAACAAAGTTAACCTGAAGGACTTCAAATATAACAAAGGGTTCCATTAAACATTCGGCGTTTAAGTCAGAGATTTTAATTAACCGCTTGGGATTAGGCATACTAAGCAAAGGGAAAACAACTTGTTCTTGAATTTTGCCTTCCTGCTGTAAAATTTTTATATAACGTATAAATAAATCTTTAATTTTCTTCTTTCGTGTGCCATTTAGCTTAGAAGGGTGAGAATCCAAGAATCTAGGAATATCAAATTCCTTCCTAAGGTTATGAACACTGAAATTCTGGATGATCTGAAATAATACAGAGAATTCATCGGTTGTCATTTTTTTTTGTCTGAAATGATCAGTGAATAAAAATGGTTCCAAATAGTTGAATAATTCATCCGCTATCCAAACCTCAGCAATCCATTGATTTTGAACCTTGTGTGCGGAAGCCTCAGGAATTGTTACCAACATTCGATAGCTTTTATCTGACAAAAATTCGAATACTATGTTGTGCTTTAGATAATTAAAAAAGCGTGTCGCTTTGTCTAACTGGTAATGATTCACTGTTCTCCCAGGATGAGCAAATTTTAAAAATTCTCTTACCGGGAATTTATACTGCCTATACTTAGACGTTAAGTTTGCTGTTTTATAGTCATCCAAGGATTTGAGATACGCTAAAAGTTGAAAAAGCTTGATCAAGTCTACCTTTTGAAGTTTTTCAATTGGGCACTGATCAATATAGTGCATGTTAATTGTTGTGTATGAGTAATCTACGCTGTTTCTAATTTGAAAAGGGCGAAGGCGTTGAGCTATCCACTCGACCTTTTCAGGTTGCTGAGAGTATCTAAACAGCTGATAGGTTTGCTTGAAAAACTCATAAGAAATACGTTGTTCTAATTGCTTAAATTGTTTTGTTTGTAATAAACTGTCGTACAGATTTAGCGTTTGTCGGTGCTTGTGTTCAAATTCAAACCGTAAGCACTCACCTTTCAAGTAGACACGATAATATTTATCGCTAGTTCTGTGTCCGACTGCTGTTAGTTGGCCATTCCTATTTTTTCGATATTCAAGATTGTTGTTTGGTAAAAAACTTTTAAAGTGAACTAAAGTAGCTTCAATAAATGTATCATTGCTTATTTTGTCAGTTGATTTCTGAATACGATCATAATAGGTATCAATACGTCTTAGAAAAGCCCCGTACTCTTTAAGTTGGTTCCAGTTGAATTTTTTTTCTTTGATAAGAGAATACAGCCGATTTGCAGATTCTCCTGCGAATTCTAAATGGGTTCCTTCATAATAGGGGGTGCGTAATACAAAAGTAACCTCGAAATACTTATCATCGAAGATTGAAGTGCGCTTTTGAATCGTGTCACGTTCTTTTAGATAAGAACTAAATCCTAAACGTCTAAAATAAACTGCTAAATTGTTAATTTCACTGTCACGTAAATATGACTTCAAATTAAACCGTAGATAATCAATACTAAATGACTCCGTTTCCAATGAATCAAAATCTTCAGCATAAATTTTATTGTTCATTTGATTTTTTTGCATTTTGACTCTTGATAAAAGAATTTAAAAAAAGGGAGTCGAACCTCTTTTATTGAGGTTACAGAAGACACATTTTGTTATATCTAACTAATATTATACAACACAATTAGTAAAATCTCAACAGTTTTTCTTAAGAAATTAATGGGTTTTAATTTTTCTCAGAATATTAAATATCATTTAAATTTAGATATCAAGGGTTAATTTTTATTATTTAATTTACAAAATTAATCCTTATTGGTAGGGTTTACTCCAAACCAACATTATATTTCACATTCGGATAAATAATATTAATAAATATTAATTACGCTTAATCTATAAATATCCATCCAAACTCTTCCAAAATAAGCTTTCCATTCAATAGAAAGAATTCATATAAATAATTAAGCTAATAAATACTTAGTTACGTAGACTGCGCGATATTAGGACAAAACCCTTAGTATTCAAGGCTTAAATTAATACTAACAAATATACTCTTCCATTCAAATACCCATTATAATATAAGTACGCTTAATTAATAATAAATAAGTGTATACAAAATATAATAACGCGTAATATACAATATTAGCTAAAACCCCTTATTATTATGGTTCGCTGCGCTCACCTGGGTTCATTACAGTTCTACAAAGCTCTGGTTGAGCTTTTAAACTCCAACAAATATTATTTACAAGATTAATTACTAGAAAATATTATTAATTAAGATTAATTAATGTATAATACAGTATTAGTAGAGCGTACATTAGAAAAATAGTTCCTAAATCCTTTACAAGCTTAGCTATCATATATTACTATTATTTACGCTTATTAAAATATACATACAAAATATTATGAATAATGTCTTCTTTTTTCAAACACAACAAATTCCAGATTCTTCTTCTATTTTTAATCAGTTGAAAGAACAAAAGATTTTCTTTTCTTATTTTCAGGTTGATCAAAAGTATTATATTTTCATCTATTCTCAAAAATCCATCGATATCAATTTTCTTTATCAATTAATCGATGTGATTCAAGAATTGGATTCCAAACAACGCAAAATACGTTCTTTCCGAGGTTTTTTTCTCTATGGCTTAGAAATTATGCAAATGGGAGAAAATTATGAAATTCTAAAAACTAATCTTCAACCTTTTTTCTGGAGAAAAGTCAAAACTATTATCCGACAAAATCAAAAAGGTGCTCTCCTTGAATTTTTATTCGGAAAAGATGAGGTTAATCAAGAGCAAACAGATCTTTGCTCCGCAGGTTTGATTCCTCACATGCAAGATCAAATCCAAATACTTAAGAATGAAATGAGCTCTCTTCAACAAAAAATAATTGAATTAGAGCAAAATCAAACTCTAACAATCAAAAAGACTCTGAACGAGCTTTTAAAGCGCTCACAAGCGTCCAAAATTGATCAGCAAGCTGATTATACCTTCAAGAGTGAAGATAGCCCTCAGAGCACTGATTTGCTTGAAAATGATAGTGAAGTTAATTTGGAAGTTCAAGAACCAAGGAGTGAAATCTCAAAAACTGTCTCAGAGGCCAAAATAAAGCCCGTTACACAACTTTCAAACAATCAGCAGTATAATATATCCTCAAATCAAGAGAAAGGCCTTGATGAGCCAGATTTTAGATCTCTTCCCGAGGATGAGCAAAAAGAAATTATCAAAACAGGGTTTCAACTTCAAGCTGAGGGGAAAATTTCGTTTAAGAAATACTACGAAAGTACAGATCCATATAGTTTATTTCAATGGAAAAGATACAGTTTTAAATATGAGACTGTTCGAAAATACAAGTTGTATAAAGACTTGAAGAAAGACTTTAAGGAACAATTGAAAGATAACTAATTCACCTCAAAAAGTGAAACGTGAAACATATATGTTTCACGTTTCAATCAAGTATAAGTAATAGCGACATTTTGCCGAAGGCAAAAGGAAAAATATCCTTGAATAAATATTCTGAGAGTACAGATCCAAATAGTCTATTTCAATCGAAAGGATATTCCATCAAATACGAAAGTATTCGACGGACAAAATTTTATCAACAATTGAAACTCTCAAACAACTAGAGAAATGTCCTCTGAGCGGGCTCTAATCTGTTATTTTAGACCACTTGATAAGTTGAGGAGGGTGATACTAACTTAAAGTAAAACGAAGTCGTGAATAAAGAGGTTTGAGTGATGAAGCTGAAAGATAAAATAATTTAGTTTTGAAAAAGTAAAAATAAATTTCCTTCTTCAGAACTACATAATCCATCAATTCAATTTTGTTATATTATTAGTCATTACAAAAATCCTCCAGAATTTCACTTCCAGTTTCTAATCTATATTCGCGATTTAGATTTTAAACAGGAATTTTTAGGATCTACTTCGTATCGATGTGTTCATTTTCCTGTTCGAGATTTTTTAAAGTTTCAAAATCCTGACAGAGAATATACTTATTATCAGTTTAAAAAAGTAAAAGATTTTATTGAAAAATTACAAACCAACTTTATTATTAAAAAATTTAGTGATAGTTATTTTAAGAGTCTAGTTTCAGTTCCTCAAGTAGAATTATTTAAATTGAAGAAAGAAATAATTGCAAAAGTTTGGATTGTAGAAGAATTATTTTATTATTCTTATCCATTTCAATTTCCAAATGTTTTGACAGGAGAACTTAAAAAGCATGAATTCTCAGTTTTATCACATATTTTAACAAATTTTAGCCAATTGTCTCTGGAAAAACGTTTTGATATACATCAGTTTTTAGAATCCTATAGTCATTTATCAAATGCGGATTCTAAAAAAATAAAGGAATATTTTATTAAATATATTCAATTATTAGCCGAATATAATCTGATTGAAAAAAGAGTATTGATTCTTAGTGATAGTTTAGTGGTGAAGGTGAGAGATAAAATAATTCGGTTGGAATATGATTCAATATGCTCTGAGAGGCTTAAAGTAGTCGATTTAATATTGTATTAACTTTTTAATATTTTAATAAGTTAATACAATATTAAAAATTTAAACATCAAGGAAATCAGTATGATTACTAAACAAATTGAAACGATTTGAAGCACCGATTGGAATTGGTTGACCAAATAACGCTAGGTCTATTGGTAAAAAAGCTAAATTTGTTGAGTCTTCAACACACTCAAAACAGAATGCAGCGGTGCTATGGATGCTTTTTGAAATATTTACAATTTTTGATGCATTAGTAAATACAACTACAGCAGGCGAAAGAACATAGGCACCTGCGTTAATACAGACAGCAGCTAATTTACGTTTACTATAATCAATAACGATACCTTTACCAACATCAGTAGTTATGCCAATTACTCCGGCACCACTCATCCAAGCATAAACACAACGTATTCCGCCAGCTTTAGCTTTAGAATATTGCTGGGCATATGTTTTGTATTGTGTTGAATTTAAATTACGAAAAGCAAATCTACCATGCCCCGGTATATCTGGAATAAATGCCATAATAAACTCCTTATTTTACAAATTATTGATTTAATTTTTAAAAATTTCATTGCTTTCATACCTTTAAAAACAAGTGAATTACAAACTATCACCTCCCTTACTGTAAAATGAGCTACAATTACATTTATTATATATGGAATGTCCAAAATTTGCAACTAATTCCACTAATAATTGCTAACGACTCTCTAGTTCATCTTTCTTATCGATCAAAACCCTGTATTTTTCTGGGATTTCTTTAATTACTTCTTTTACCTGTTCATTTCTTAGTAATTCTTCGAAATTAAGAATTACCCGACTGAAATAACCCGGATAAAAATCAGATTTAGGAATCGAGAATAACTTTTCCCTTTCACATTGTTGAAAATTATCTAAAGGTCTGATACGAATAGTAGGATCAATTGAATTCTTTGTCTTTAATAATTTTTTGGAAATTGCTCTCGCTATACATCGTGATGTTGTCAAAGTTTTAAAATTATTAAGCCTTGTCGAATAACTAAAAAAAAACCGTTAGTTATTCGACAATTTCTAGAGCTAGAAATTATTAGTTATTAGTAACGGCCACCTTCTGGATTAGCTTGAACACTATAGCTTTTAATAGTATAAGCAATACGACGAGCTTCCATTTCTTGACGTTCTAAGTAGAACCCAGGTTCGTTCGAAGGACGGTTTACGATGAAAGACATAACACAACTTTCAGTACCGTATGCAGCATTGAATGCGTTAATACGGATGTATCCAGCTGCGCATGATTTACGAGCTTCACGTAATTCGAACATTACCGATCCAGGATCTTTAACGTCGAATAATGGTAAACCCCATAATTCCCAGTAACTATTACGCGGATGTGGATCATCTGTCCATTCAACATTTAATGCCCAACCTTGGCTAATGCAATAAGCGATTTGTTTTTCAATTTGTTGATCAGTTAAATCTGGTAAAAACGAGAAGCAACCTTGTGTAAGTCTCACTATTCAAATACTCCTTTGATTTTTTAAAAGTAATTTATTTAGATGTTTGTTCTAGATATTATTGGTTAGCTGTTGGTGTAACCGCGAAATCAGCTGTATCTGTAGATGTATAGTTGAAGCTAATATCTTTCCATAAATCTAAAGCTGTTTGTAAAGGACCACATGTTTTCGCTGCATCGCGTAAAATTTGAGGACCAATATCACTGTTGAAGTAATCAGCACCTTCGTTACGAGCTAATACCATTGCTTCTAACGCAACACGGTTAGCTGTAGCACCAGCTTGAATACCATCAGGGTGACCAATTGTACCACCACCGAATTGTAATACTACATCATCACCTAAATAGTGAACTAATTGGTGCATTTGACCACAGTGGATACCACCAGAAGCAACAGGCATACACTTACGTAAACTTGCCCATGACATTTCGAAGAAGATACCGTATGGTAAGTTAACATCTAAGTGTGTTAAACGTAAAGTATCATAGAAACCTTTAATCATTAAAGGATCGCCTTCTAATTTACCTACAACTGTACCAGCGTGAATATGATCTA
>Ga0316189_10003896_pt1 | contig 14450 bp, 12 predicted proteins | sample LowCovwburrow_MG_FD_204930 | JGI IMG/M metagenome (GOLD analysis project Ga0316189, IMG submission 204930) | Coastal sediment microbial communities from Maine, United States - Lowes Cove worm burrow | ecosystem: Environmental > Aquatic > Marine > Coastal > Sediment | place: USA: Maine...
TGTAATGATAAAGGATCTGTTCAAGAAATACGGAATCTACTTCGGGTTCATCCTGATCGTCATTATCTTTTCCCTGTTGAGCCCTCATTTTCTCAAAAGCAAAAACATATCCAATATCCTGGTACAGTCATCGATTCTGGCCATTATCGCGGTCGGCGAAACCATCGTCATTCTAACCGGCGGCATCGAACTGAGCGTCGGCTCTGTCGTCGCTTTCACCTCCCTTTCGTCAGCATTCATGATTGCAGATATGGGGCTTCCCATCGGCGTCGGCATTTTTCTCGCTCTGGTCTGCAGCGGGCTCATCGGTCTGATCAACGGCGTCATCATCAGTTATGGCCGGGTCCCGTCTTTCATAACAACGCTTGGTATGATGAGCATTGCCAGAGGCGGCGCCCTCGCCTTAAAGGGCGGTCAACCGATTTCGGGGATCCCTCGGGGCTACGAGATGCTGGCGACAACGGAATTATTCGGCGCCATACCGATTTTTATTCTTTACACAATTGTAATTTATTTGCTTGGGTATCTGTTTTTGGAGAAAACCAAAGGCGGAAGGTATATTTATGCCATTGGCGGGAATCGGGACTCGGCTCGCCTGTCCGGGGTCAAGGTGAAGGTCTATGAGACCCTGGCTTATGTCATCTGCGGGTTGCTGGCAGGCGTCGGCGGCATTCTGTTGACTGCCAGGCTTGACTACGCCACACCGATTGCGGGGATCGGGTACGAACTGGATGTCATCGCTGCAACGGTGATCGGAGGGACCAGTCTAGCCGGGGGAGAGGGGTTTATTTTCGGCACGCTTCTGGGCGCCGTGATGATCGGGACCCTTCGCAATGGGCTGACGCTGCTGAATGTCTCTGCCTACTACCAGCAAATCATCATCGGCATGGTGATTATCGGCGCTGTTTTTATCGACCGTATCAAAGCGTTCAAGGGGGATTAGAAATTATAAATCCACAATGAAAGGAGGGATGGGACCCGAGGATCGATCGACGCTATAATTTCTTGTCCATGTTGGTACATAGAAATGCAAATAGGAATAAGGAGGGTTAAACATGAAAGGTAAAAAAGTTTTATTCATCGTGTTTTGTCTTTTGCTCTGTGTGAGTATCGGCACGATTGTTAGTGCTGCGGAAAAAAAGGTTATCGGTTTCATCCCCATGACGATGAACAACGAATACTTCGTTACGATGGTTAATGCCGCCAAGATAGAAGCCGAAAAGCAGGGTGTTGATCTGCTGGTACAGGCGGGTGAAAGACACGGCAGCGCAGATGAGCAGCTTCGCATCATTGAGGACATGATCACCCGCGAGGTTGATGCCATCTGCGTGGTACCCAGTTCCTCAACCGGTTTGATCAGCGCCATTAAAAAGGCTCAGAAAGCGGGTATTCCGGTGGTGAATCTGGACACCCGGATCGATCCTGCGGCCGTCAAAGAAGCGGGTTTGCAGCCGGTGCCTTACATCGGAACCAATAATTATGACGGGGCGAAAATGGGCGGCGAATATGCCTTGAAGAATTTGAAAATTGATGGCATGGAAGTGGCCATTTTAACCGGAATCAGCGGTCAACAGAATGCCGCTGACCGGCGCAACGGTTTTGCTGATGCGACCAAAGGCAAAGTAAAAATTGTGGCGGAGCAGACGGCCAATTGGGAGGTGGAACAAGGCTTCAATGTCTTTCAGAACATCCTGCAGGCCAATCCCAATATCGGTTTTGTTTTCGCCAGTAATGACAATATGGGACTCGGCGCTATTCGGGCTTGCAAGGCCGCGGGGCGCAAAGATATCAAGGTGCTGGGCTATGATGCCGTCAGCGGTGCCTTGCAGTCGGTCCAGGAAGGGGAAATGGTCGGCACCGTGGCCCAGTTCCCGGCGGAGATGGGGATTCAGGGTGTCCAGGTGGCCCTGAAAATGATCAGCGGGGAGAAAGTTACCGAGGTCACCTTCACCAAGACCGAGGTCATCGATTCCAACAACGTTGTCGATTTCAATAAATACCTGAACCAATTCAAATAGGATCACGTCTGATGGGATGCCCCGGTACCAGGGCATCCCATGCATCATTCAGATATGTCGGATGTCGGAGAAGAATCGTGGATACTATTCTAAGCATTGATGTGGGAACCACCGGAATCAAGGTGGGCTTGGTAGATACTTCGGGTACGGTGATTGCCTCAGCCGGTTGCGAATATCAGATTGTCGCATCTCAACCGGGATTCGCGGAACAGGATCCCGCTGTTTGGTGGCAAGGCTTCCTCGACTGCTGCGGCAAGCTCAGGCAGTCCCATCGGCGGGAGTTTGAGCAAATCGCTGGGGTGGGTATCTGCGGACAAATGCACACACAGGTCTATCTGGACCAGCACAACCAGATTGTGAGGCCGGCCATTACCTGGATGGATCAGCGGAGCATTGACGTCGTCAACGAGATCAACCGGGATCCGGAAAAGAAGCAGCTGGTGTTCCGGGAAACCCAGAACGTTGCCACAACCACCTACACCGCACCCCAGTTGCAGTGGGTCCGGGAGAACCAGCCGGAGATCTGGCCCCGGGTCAGTCATGTGCTGATCGCAAAAGATTTTATGAAATACCGGCTCACCAATATTATGGTGACCGATTATTCCGATGCCAGCGGGACACTATTGTTTAACAGTATCGAAAAAAAATGGTCTGAGACCATGTTTGAACTTTTTGAAATTCCGCATCATTTGTTCCCCGAAGTCATGCATTCCGACGAAATCATCGGGACCGTCAGCCGGGAAGCATCGCGATTGACGGGAATCAAGGCTGGAACCCCGGTCGCCAACGGCAGTGCCGACTGTTCGACGGCCGCCCTAGGTGCGGGAATGATAGATTCCGGCCAGGTTACCCTCATCATCGGCACGGCCGGTGTCGTCGCAGTATGTTCCGATCAACCCCTGCCCGATTCCCGTGACCGAACCCTGTGCTGGCATTACTGCCTGAGGGACAAATGGGTTATTCTGGGGATTACCCAAACCGCCGGTGAATCACTGAATTGGTTTAAAAATGCCTTCGATCAGACCGCCGACAGTGGTCAGGGTTCGGATGATATTTTCGAGCAATACAACACTGCCATCCAAGAAGTTCCCGACGGTGCCGATGGTTTGATTTTTTTACCTTACCTGAACGGAGAGCGGACACCATACTGGGATCCCGCAGCTCGTGGGGTATACTTCGGAATCAATTTGGGCACTAGCAAGGCCCATTTAATCAAGGCGATCATGGAAGGCGTATCATTTGCCCTGCGGCATTGTGTTGAAACGGTGGAATCACTGGGTATTGGGATCGACCAGATCATGGCGGTCGGCGGAGGGCTGAAAAGTAGCAACTGGTTGAACACGCTTGGCCGGATCATGCGCAAGCCTATTCGTACTGTCAGTTTACCGGATACCGGCCTGGTGGGAAATATGCTGATTTGCGCTCAGGCACTGGGACTCATTGGGTCGATCCCCGAGGCGGTGGGTCGGATCGTCAATTATAACCAGGAGATTCATTATCCCGAGGGCGATGCCGTGTATGAAAAGCAGTATAGCCAGTTTTTGGCTTTGTACGATGACCTGAAGGAAAGATTCCAGATAGCTTCCCGCTAAAGCGCAGCAATAATGAACTTGTGTTCCCATGGCTCATGAGAAAAGCGGTCTGATTTTCGACATCGAGAGGTTTGCCACCAAAGACGGGCCCGGGATCCGTACGGTGGTTTTTTTGAAAGGCTGTCCGCTGCGCTGCCAATGGTGCCAAAACCCGGAGTCGCAGCTTTCACGGGTGGAGGTAATCTACGATGCTGAAAAATGCGCTGACTGCCGGCGCTGTATCGAGCATTGTCCCAGCCATGCGATTCGAATCGATTCTTATTTCGGATTGCTGTCCGATCCTGAAATTTGCGAGGGCTGCGGCCTGTGCACAGAAACCTGTTATTATAACGCCCGTAAACTCGTGGGGCATGCCTATTCCGTGCCAGAGCTGATACATGAAGTGTGCAAAGATAAAAGCTACTATGAGAATTCCGGGGGCGGCGTTACATTTTCCGGCGGCGAGCCGTTGCGGCAATCGGATTTTTTGTTACATGCTTGCCGGGCCTGCCGGCAGGAACAGATCCATACCGCCATTGAAACCTGCGGGAATGTCGCCTGGCAGGTGTTCAACAATCTCATCGACGAGCTCGATCTAATTTTCTATGACCTCAAACACATCGACCCTGATCTGCACAAACAGCACACCGGCGCGACCAACGAGTTAATCCTCGCTAATTTAAAAAAGCTCAGTGCCGCTTTTTCTCCCCTCATTGTTCGTATTCCGGTGATTCCCGGATTCAATGATTCCTTGAACACCCAAAAGGACATGTTTCATTTTCTAAAAAATGAATTGACACGCGTCGAGGCTGTTGAACTGCTTCCGTTTCATCGCCTCGGTACCAGCAAGTACAAGGGCTTGGGAAGACGCTACAAAATGGAGAATATCCATTCTTTAAAAAAGCAGGACCTTATCCCACTGGTGACTCTCGGCCGGGAGATGGGCCTTCCCGTCCGGGTGGGGGCTGTCTAAAAAATTTTTGAGAAGCGGCGCAACGCACATCCCTGATTCCATTTCCGATAGGGCCGATACTTGGTGACTTTTTATTCAGAATCGAAAACCTGGTCCCCAGGGCCAGGTCAGAGATAACCGGCTCTGCCATCGGTCAAATCTGATACCTGAACGCTGTTGGTAAAGGTTATCAGCCATATCACCCCTCTGGGGTCGGATTTTTACTTCGGTGAGCAGAGCCAGGGGAAAATATGTTTATTTAACCAATAAATTTAAAAAAATGTTCATATTATGGTTATTTTTCTTGACATAATCATAAAATTGTTCAATACGATGTTTAAATAAACAGATTTAACTATTCAATTGTCGCTGATAAACCCCCCAACCCCTTTTGTATTATGTCCTACGAAAGAAGAAAAAGGCTGAAAAATATCGTCACACTGCTTCTCCAGAAGGAAACGATGGCGGTGATGGAAATTGCGAATACACTCAATGTTTCGGGTATGACCATTCGACGAGATCTCCAGGATCTGGAAAATGACGGACTCGTTAAGCGTACGCATGGGGGTGCGACAATTATCGATCCGCAACCGCCATTCAATGATCTGTATAGAGTCAGCGAGCAGACAGAGAAAAATGTACCTGAAAAGAGCAAAATAGGCCTGAAGGCCGCCTCTTTAGTAAAACCAAATGAAACCATTTTTTTTGACTCAGGCACAACAACGCCGTTTATCGTCAAATCCCTCAACAAGGAGCTTCCGTTAACCGTCCTTTGCTATACTTTTCAGACTGCCGCTGAATTTTATTACCGCGAAAATACAAATCTCATCCTTTCCGGAGGGTATTTTAATCGAGATTCGAACGTGTTTCACAGCCGTGAGGGCTGTGACCTCATAAAGAATAACAGGGCCGATAAGGCGTTTATTTCTGCAGCCGGTATTGACGAAGGCCTTGGCCTGACCACCTATTTTTATTTCGAAGCGGACATAAAAAAAGCGATGATCGCTTCGGCCAAACAGATCATACTTGTTGCGGATTCAGGCAAGTTCGGCAAGATCAGCATCACGTATTTTGCCAGTCTTGGTGAAGTGCAAACGATTATTACAGATGGCGGCCTTTCAGACAGCTATCGAGAAATTGTGCAAAACCTCGGCATCGAGCTTGTGATTGCCGATTAATAAATTCGGGATGGACATCTATAGCGAGGATTACGATGAAGTTTGATTTTAAAGATAAGACGGTCATTGTGACCGGAGGTGCACGCGGGATTGGCGCTGCCATCAGTACGCTTTTCGCCAGAACCGGGGCAAATGTAATGATCGACTATATCCCGGTCAAAAGGGATATCGAGGGATTGAAAAAACTCGAAGGCCTTCTGGGCGGGATAAAAGCATCCTATGCAACATATGCCGGAGACATTACCTCTCCGGAGAATATGGAAAAACTGTGCAAGGATACAGTAGATAAATTTGGCAGCCTGGATATTCTCGTCAACTGTGCCGGCTTCACAACACCGGCGAATATTGAAGCGCTTTCCTGCGACCTATGGAGAAAGGGCATAGAGATCAATCTTTCGGGTGCATATTACATCACCCATTTTGCTGCAAAGTATATGATATCGCAGCAGGCGGGTCGCATTATCTGCATCGGCTCGGCCGGTTCAATCACCGGTGGCGGCGGCTCGGCTTTCTATTCTTCATCCAAAGCCGGCATCAACGGATTGGTGCGGGCGCTGTCAAAAGAGCTTGCGCCGCGTGGTATTACGGTGAATGCCGTATTGCCGGCCCTGATTGAGACGGATCTCCTTCGAGACCGCGAGCCGGATCCCGCTAAACGAAAGGAATATATAAAGAGAATTCCTGTCGGCAGATTCGGTTTGCCGGAGGATGTGGCCTATGCCGTTTTATTCCTGGCTTCCGAATACGCCGGATACATAACGGGACAAAACATCATTGTCGACGGGGGCGCCACGTATACCTAGCAACCTATTAACAATACTTTTTTTCAGGAGGATTATTATGGACAAAAAAGAAATGATGCAGAAGGCCTATGATCTCGGGTTTAAGTACGAGCAGGAATACCGGGGATGTGCCCAGTGTGCAGTCGCTGCCATTCAGGACACGCTGGGGTTAAAAAATGATTGGGTCTACAAAGCCAGCAGCGGCTTGGCCGGTGGTGCCGGAGAGTGCATTGATGGCATATGCGGCGGATACTCAGGGGGTGTTATGGTGATGAGCACACTCTTCGGCCGAACACGAAAGGAAGAGGCGACCACATTTGGCAGAAAAGAAAAGTATGACTCGTTTTATATGGCTGCGAAACTTCACGATAAGTACGTTGAGAAATACGGCAGTGTAATTTGTGCCGACATTCACAAAAAAATATTCGGCAGACCCTTTCATCTGAGAAACGACGACGACAAACAGGCATTCAGGGACGCAGGCGCCCATGAACTTGACGACAAGTGCTGTGCTGTCGTCGGGGACGGCGCGCGTTGGGCGGTTGAACTCATACTGGATGAAATCGAAAGGCGCGGTATGTCTCTTGAGGATTTTAGGGATGTCAAATACGAAGCCGAATAGCACGCCACCTATCAATTTTAAATCACCTTTAGCCGGTGATCCGGGACCCATTGGTTGACGGATGCAGTTGTTCGAATTAACGGTACCATCGATGAAATTCAAAATTGATTAAATAAAGGGCCAACAGATGAAAAATGTGGAAAAATATGAAACGCAAGTCAAGGACTTTTTGGCTGTCTGCAGGCTGCTTGGCAAAAGAGTTTATGTGACCAGTCACGGCGGCAATTTGTCTTATCGGCTCGAGGAGGATCTTTTATTAATTACGCCGACCCGGGTGTACAAGGGCAATCTGAAAGCAGACGATCTCGTTTTCATCGATCTCGCCGGCAATATTATTGAAGGGTCGCTGAAACCGAGTGGTGAGACGCCCATGTATCTCAATTTTTTCAAGGAGCGTCCGGATATTAATTCGGTAATCCACTGTCATCCACCGGTTACGAATGCCTTTGCGATCACGAAAGGCAGAAATTGGCTCATGCGGCCGATCTTTCCTGAGACGGTGGTTGAAGTCGGACCGGTTCCGGTTGTCCCTTACGGCGAGCCCCTCACCCAGCGACTCGCAGATAATTTCAAGCCTTATTTGCAGAAATACAATGCATTTCTGATGGAGAGCCATGGTCTGGTGATCATGAGCTCTGGCGATATCGTAAGAGCGTTTGAGCTCACGGACATTCTGGAAACCTCTGCGGTTTCGATTTTGCAGGCCCTGGCCGTCGGAGAAATCAAGGAGATTTCAAAGGAAGATGTGAAGAACCTTGAAAATACGATGAAAACACGACATCTGCCGATGATCGGAAATCCCGCACTCAAGAATGATCTGTTGAGTTTATATTTTTCAAAAAATACATAGGGCGGCGAGGGCCCGTTGAATTCGGGTGACGTTGCGCTTGACCCCACATGATTAGCAGCCGGTCTCAGGCGATGCCTGCAAGATAGGCCCTGAGGTCGTTTTTAACCATCATACACCGGAAAGGAGGAAAGGAAAAATGAAACAGCGTATTACCTTGAAACATCTCGTGTTGTTTGTGTGTGCTCTGGGTTTTATTTTCCCGAGCATGGCCATGGCAAAAGATGCAGAAATCGCGGTCGTGGTCAAAATTACCGGAATCCCCTGGTTTAATCGTATGGAGGTGGGGGTCGATGAGGCTGGCAAGAGCCTCGGCGTAAAGGCCTATCAGGTGGGTCCCTCCGAAGCCGATCCGGCCCAGCAGGTCAAGATCGTTGAGGATCTGATTGCAAAAGGCGTGGATGCTATCTGCGTGGTACCCAACGACGCCACCGCCATGGTTCCCGTGTTTCAGAAAGCCAAAAGCAAAGGAATTATTGTACTGACCCATGAATCTCCCGAACAAAAGGGAACCGATTGGGATATTGAAACCATCGATAATGCCAAATTCGGCGAAATGAACTTTGAAAAACTGGCCCAACTCATCGGGGGCCAAGGCGAATTCGCACTTTTCGTAGGGTCGCTGACCGTGCCCCTTCACAATTACTGGGCCGATGTCGGTCTGGCCTATGTAAAAAACAAATACCCGGGCATGAAGCTGGTCACCAAACGGATTCCCTGCGGGGAAAGCGCCGAGGAGGCATACAAACAAACCCTGGGGCTTTTAAAAGCCTATCCGAACCTCAAAGGAATTGTCGGTTTTGGCAGTTTGGGTCCCATCGGGGCTGCTCAGGTTTTCAAGAAAAAGAAACTATGCGGCAAAGTCCAGGTCGTCGGGACTGTGATCCCCAGCCATGCCGTACCCTATCTCAAACAAAACTGCATGCAGCACGGTTTTTTATGGGACCCTAAAGATGCCGGTTATGCCATGGTGGCGGTGGCCAAGAAAATGATCGACAAGGCGGAAATTAAAAATGGTATGGAGGTAAAAGGGCTAGGTTCAGCGAACGTGGATGAGGCAGCGAGGCTGATCAAATTCGACGCCATCCTCGATATCACGGCAGATAATGCGGATAAGTTGGGGTTTTGATTCCAAAGTCCGGCAACGGGACGATGTGTGGGACTTTTCAATTTTCGTGCTCGGTTCTAAAATCGGATATTGTTGGGTTTCGCATTGCACAACAGAATTAGCAAAGTGTAGGTTGGGTTGAGTGAAACGAAACCCAACATAACCCGAGATAGGCTCAACCTAACCTACACAATGCAAAGTCGGCCGAAGATAGAACCAACCCCAATTTTCTGACAGAATCAACAGCCTGGACAGGATGGATATACTAAACCCCAAAAATCCTGACAATCCTGGAAATCCTGTCCAAATAAATGTTCACACAAGAACTATTTGTTTTCGTTATAGATACCTATGCGGGGGGACATCCGAGGCCGTAGCTGCGGTAATTTCGGCAAGTCCGAAGGGTTTCAAACTTGAAACGATCAATTTAGGTATGATGGCGGTTTTATAAAATGAGCCGGAACAGCTTTTTAGAACTGCACCATATCAGCAAACGCTTTCACGGTGTCCAGGCACTGCAACAGGTGGATTTCAGCCTGCAGACGGGTGAAATCCATTGCATCGTCGGTGAAAACGGATCCGGCAAAAGCACCCTGGTCAAAATCATAGCAGGGGTCCATTTGCCTGAACCCGGCGGCAAGATCGTCATCGACGGGGCGGTTCAAAGAGATCTGACACCGGCTCGATCCACTCAGATGGGCATCCAGGTAATCTATCAGGATCATTCTCTATTTCCGAATCTATCCGTGGCTGAAAATATCGGTATCCATCAACATCTTGAAACCGGGCGTGCTTTGGTTAATTGGAAAAAAATCCGCCAAACAGCCGAATCAGCCATGGCAAAAATCGGCGTAACGTTGAATCCAAATCATCTGGTAGAAAATCTCCCCGTAGCAGATCGCCAGATTGTTGCCATTTGTCGGGCCATCGCGGCAGATGCCAGGCTGGTTATCATGGATGAACCCACAGCCTCCTTAACGCGTCAGGAGGTTGATGCGCTTTTTCGACTCGTCAAGGATCTACAGGATAAAGCCATCACCACAGTTTTCGTCAGCCACCGACTTGACGAGATTATGGAAATCGCAGAAAGAATCACCATATTGCGTGATGGGGAAAAAGTCGGGACCTATAACGCCTGTGATATTGACGATCGCAAGCTGTCATTTTTAATGACAGGACAGGATATTTGCTTCCAACCGATTGAAAGTGAATACAGTCAAGAAAAGACCATCCTCGAAGTGGATCGTCTCAGCAAGCGAGGAAATTATAGCGATATTTCCTTTAGTCTCCACGGGGGAGAAGTCATTGGCATTACAGGGCTGCTGGGATCCGGCAGGACCGAGTTAGCCTTGTCTCTGTTTGGCCTGAATCCGCCTGAATCCGGTCAGATTCGCTTAAATAGCAAAACGGTACACTTGGCTTCCAATTGGGAGGCCATCGCCGCAGGCATCGGCTATGTTCCCGAAGATCGAATGACCTTGGGCTTGGTGATGCCGCAGCCGGTGAGCAGCAATATTACCCTTGCGGTTTTGGACACCCTTGTGAACAAACTTCATCTTATTGACCCCATCAAAAAGCAGCAGTTTATTGAACAGCGGATTGCCGAATTAAATCTCAAAGTTGCGGATCCGGAGGTTGCGGTCAATTCGCTTTCCGGTGGCAATCAGCAACGGGTGGTCCTCGCCAAATGGATCGCCACCGAGCCGAAAATTCTAATTTTGGATTCTCCCACTGTCGGAGTGGATATCGCGGCTAAAATGGGGATATATGACATCATCAATCACCTGGCTTCTCAAGGAATGGGCATCATTCTGATATCTGATGAAGTTGGCGAGGTGTATTGCAACTGCCACCGTATCCTGTTAATGCGCAAAGGAAGGCTTGCAGGCGCATATACGCCGTCCGAAATTTCAGAATATGACCTGGGACAGAAAATCAATGCGAGCTAAAGCGATACAGTTTCTGAGAAGCGCTGAGTTTTATCTACTGCTGATTATCATCGGTCTCGGGGTTTTGTTGACCTTCCTAACCGATGGGTTTTTTACCCTCGAGAATCTCTTCGACATACTGGTAAGTTATTCTTTTCTGGGCATCATGGCCGTTGGATTGATGGTGGTTCTCATTTCCGGCGGGATCGATATTTCTTTTACAGCCACGGCAACCGTTGCCCAATATATTATGGCGACGATCATAATAAAGCTTGGTGGAAATTGGCTGATTGCTTTTTTACTTCCCATTTTAATAGGGATTGGCATTGGGGCGATCAACGCGTTGCTGGTATATTATCTTCGCGTCCATTCGATAATCATCACCATCGCAACTTTAAATTTGTTTTATGGCGTTCTAATTTTTGTCACCCGCGGGAAATGGATTTATAATTTTCCGGATTGGTTTGCTGAAGGTTTCAGTTTGTTTGAAGTCGAAACTGCAGACGGTACCATATATAGTTTCTCTTTATCCATAATTGCATTGTTGGCAGTCATTGCGTTAGCTGCTTTATTAATGAACAGAACCTCGGTGGGCCGCCAGATATACGCCATGGGCAGCAATATGGATGCTGCCGGGCGAATGGGATTCCACCTGCTCAGGCTTCACTTTTTTGTATATTGCTTCATGGGCATGTTGGCCGGAATCGCAGGAGTTGTCCAGGCCCAGCTCGTTCAGACCGTCGCTCCCAACAGCATTGTGGGCCGCGAACTGGAAGTCGTCGCTGCGGTTATCCTCGGCGGGGCCAGCCTGGCGGGCGGGGCCGGGACTGTGCTGGGGACCGTGCTGGGCGTTACCCTGATCGCCGTCATGCAAAACGGGCTTGCCTTGCTGGGTGTCTCTTCCTACTGGCACAAAGTCGTGATCGGGTTGATTATCCTCGCCAGCGTCAGCATTACGGCATACAATCAGAAGCTTGAAGAGAGGCGGCATGCGAGAATTGATGTTTGATCTGAAAAGAATTGCCGGATTATTGGGGATTAGAGCAGGTTCGACCCGCACCTACCTGGTGGTTTTGCTTCTTATGCTGACGGGAATATTTTCGATAGCACTTCCGGATCAGTTTTTTCGAATCGCCAATTTACAGTCCATGGCCAGTCAGATCCCCGAGCTTGGTATCCTCGCGATGGCGATGATGATCACCATGTTGAGCGGCGGCATCAACCTGGCGATCATTGCCTCCGCCAACATGGCCGGGATCGTGACGGCCTATATTCTTACCCACTTCATAGCGATAGGTACCCCGGCAACGACTGCGGCGCTTGTCATGATGGGTGCCGTCATTGCCGGTCTGGCGGTTTCTATGATGATCGGGCTGCTAAATGGCTGGATTATCGCCTACCTTTCTGTTTCTCCCATCCTGGCCACACTGGGAACCATGACGCTTATTCAGGGGTTGAATGTCTTACTGACCAAAGGCTACGTGATCTCCGGCTTTCCCGAACCCATCGTATTCATCGGAAACGGACTGGTCCTGGGCATTCCGCTGCCGATCCTTATTTTTGTTGCCTGCGCTCTGTTTATGAGCCTGCTCCTGCGCAAAACTGCTTTCGGCGTAAGCGTCTATATGATGGGCTCCAACGAGAAGGCGACCCTATTTTCAGGAATTCGGGTCAAGCGGGTGACATTGAAAATTTATGCCCTTTCCGGTCTTTACTGCGGGATTGCCGCTTTGATCATGATTTCCCGATTCAACTCGGCCAAAGCGGGCTACGCATCCTCATACCTTTTGGTTACCATCCTGGCCGCAGTGCTGGGCGGAGTAGACCCTTTTGGCGGATTTGGCAAAATGATGGGTCTGGTGCTGGCACTTCTAATACTTCAGGTCATCTCGAGCGGTCTTAACCTCCTCGGCATGAGTGCGCATCTGACCATGGCGTTGTGGGGGGGGATCCTCATTTTTATTCTATTCCTGAACCAGTTAAGGGATCGGTTGGGACACGCGAAATCATAGCCCAAGGGGGCATGATCTCATCGACCGAAGCACCTATAGCAGCCGCCTTGCCTGACGGTCTGGCGAAGGGTTTCATGGCGTGTCCGTTGGAGTTCCTGTAATGAAGGGTCTTGATCTCGCCGAAAAGTATTTTAAGGCACATGGCTTGCCGCTGATACAGGAAAAGTTCGGCGATTACGCCAATCGTATAGCTGCCGGGCTCGTAGGTCCCGGATCTGAGTGTTTTGGCTATGATGATAAATTTTCTAGAGACCATGACTGGGGGCCGGGATTTTGTCTCTGGTTGGTAGAAGAGGATTACCATCAAATCGGCGATGCCCTGGAAAAAGCATATCGGAATTTGCCCCGAGAGTTTGCCGGCTTCGGGCCCAGAAAAATAAGTGCCGGGGAAGAGGGCCGGGAGGGGGTAATTGAAATCAAAGCCTTCTACCGGATATATTCAGGCTTGGATCATCCACCGCAGAACCTGATGGAGTGGTTAGGGCTTCCGGAACAGGCCCTATCTGTATGCACAAATGGAAAAGTGTTTTATGATCCCAGTGGCATTTTTACAGAGTGGCGAAATCGGTTATTATTGTTTTATCCTGAAGATATCAGAATCAAGAAAATTGCCTCGAGATGTATGACCATCGGTCAGTCAGGCCAATATAATTTTAGGCGCTCCTTGCAAAGGGAAGATTATTTTGCAGTTCGCCACGCGGAAGCCCAATTTTGTTCTGATGTCCTATCTTTGGTTTTTTTGTTGAACAGGATTTATAGCCCCTACTATAAGTGGATGCATCAGGCCGTTGAGGAATTGCCGATATTGGGAAAGGCCATATATACAAAAATTTCTGAAATGGTAATGCTAATGGATTATAATGCAAAAATAGGGGTAATTGAAAATATTTGTGCGATGCTTATCGATACACTTAAGGATGAAGGCTTAACTAATTCAACCAGTGATTTTTTGGTCGAACATGCTCCCCGAATACAAAAAAAAATTAAAAATTCTGATCTGAGAAATCATTTTGTTTTAACTGCTTAAATTTTTTCACTCCTTATGTCTTTCTGCAGCACAGTTCACCGCCGGGAAATATCTTATGCAAAATACTGAGGAATTTAGAAAGAAAAAAACACTTATTTCTGCGATAATAAACATCGAACTGGATATGTTTATCAGGGTACCAACAAATGGTATATGCAGATGCAAAGAGGATTTGGACAGTTTGCGCATCCATAGAAAGGCTCAATTTATGGCGTGGTCCTTGAGAACATTGGAAAGCTACTTGGATGATCTTGAAGTTGCCCAACGGACAGGCCTGAATTTGATGCATCAAAAATATGCGATTATGAACAAACAGATAGATGGACAGATGGACGATCATATTTTTGATAGAATTCTGGATATTCAACTCAAGTGGCAAGTTGCGGTGATAGAGAAATATCCCCA
>Ga0316189_10003897_pt1 | contig 14448 bp, 10 predicted proteins | sample LowCovwburrow_MG_FD_204930 | JGI IMG/M metagenome (GOLD analysis project Ga0316189, IMG submission 204930) | Coastal sediment microbial communities from Maine, United States - Lowes Cove worm burrow | ecosystem: Environmental > Aquatic > Marine > Coastal > Sediment | place: USA: Maine...
ATCCGGCCGATATGCCTGATGTGGTCAAGATCGACCATATTAAAGAACCGTGGATATCGGCGACCATTCTGGTGCCGGACGATTATCTCGGCTCGGTTTTGAAACTGTGTGAAGACCGGCGCGGGCGGCAGAAGGAACTGACCTATGCCGGAACGCGGGCCATGCTGGTTTATGAATTGCCGCTCAATGAGGTGGTGTTTGATTTTTATGACCGGCTCAAATCGGTCAGCCGCGGTTATGCCAGCTTTGATTATCATATGATCGGCCATGAGCAGGGCGATCTGGTGAAAATGTCGATATTGGTCAATGGCGAGCCGGTAGATGCCTTGTCGATGGTTGTGCATCGTGGTCGGGCCGAGCAACGCGGGCGCGGCATGTGCGAAAAACTCAAAGACCTGATCCCACGCCATCTGTTCAAAATTCCGGTGCAGGCGGCCATCGGTGGCAAGGTGATTGCCCGTGAAACCATTGCCGCCATGCGCAAGGACGTGACGGCCAAATGTTATGGCGGTGACGTCTCGCGCAAGCGCAAATTGCTCGACAAGCAAAAAGAGGGCAAAAAGAAAATGCGCCAGTTCGGCCGGGTGGATATCCCGCAGGACGCATTTATCTCGGCTCTCAAGATGGATGAGAATTAGGGGTTTTCGTCATCCCCGGCAGTGTGGGGCGATAAGCCCCATCACGTGATCGGGGATCCAGCGCAAGAAGTGCCGTCAGGCTCTTTTTTAGTGTGCGTTCAAGCGCCACGCAGGCTGCTCACCTCAATGGTGCTAGTCGTTCGCGGACATGAATGTCCGCTCCTCCAATCACATTGACAATACGGGTGTAAGTTCCCTGTTTTAATTGAGGTTAATCCACAGGCTTCATCGCGGCGATCATATAATTTACCGCCGTATCGCCAGAGCGGTTCCAGGTGTTGCTTATGGGGTTGAAGGTGACACCTGAGAGGGTTTTTTGCTGCATGCCGGCGGCTTCAAGCCAGGTTTTAAGCTCTTCCGGTTTGATGAATTTTTCCCACTGATGGGTGCCTTTGGGCATCCAGCCAAGAATATATTCAGCCCCGATGATGGCCAGTCCGAAAGCTTTTAAGGTTCTGTTCAAGGTGGCGACAAACATCATGCCACCCGGTTTGACCATTGAGGCGCAGGTGGCCGTGAACCGGGCCGGGTCGGTGACGTGTTCAATAACCTCCATATTGAGGACAACATCAAATTTTTCACCAGCTTCGGCCAACTGTTCGGCGGTGGTGGCGCGATAGTCGATTTTCAGACCCTGCTGGTCGGCGTGGACCATGGCGGTTTTGATGTTTTTCTCTGACGGATCAGCTGCGACAATATTCGCGCCCAAGCGGGCCAGCGGTTCGCTTAGCAGACCGCCACCGCAACCGATATCAAGCAGGCGCAGGCCGGAAAGTGGTTTGGGTTTGAGTGGATCAAGCCCGAAGCGGGCGGTAACTTGTTCTTTTATAAAAGAAATTCTGACCGGGTTGAATTTGTGTAAAACCCCGAATTTGCCGGTTTCGTCCCACCATTGATCCGCAATGGCTGAGAATTTAGCGACTTCGCTGGGGTCAAGAGACAACGATCCCGAAATTTTATGGGCAGTATTTGCAGACATGAGATCACCGGAAAAAAACAAATTTGAGCGTCAATATTGCATATTATCGTTCACAAGGGTATGACACTGCGAGAATTTAACGCGCGCGCTCTTCAAGCGCAATGACAATAACCTTTCAGCTGATAATATTTCGAGGCAGGCATGAGCCGTTTGGTAATGAAATTCGGCGGTACGTCGGTGGCAGATATTGAACGTATCGGCAATGTTGCGCAACATGTAAAGCGCGAGGTCGAAGCCGGAAATCAGGTTGCCGTGGTCGTTTCGGCAATGGCCGGGAAAACCGATGAACTGGTCGGCTTGTGCCGCGAGGCGGCCAGTGATTTTTCCATGCGTGAACTCAGCAAGCGTGAATATGACAGTGTTGTTGCAACAGGTGAACAGGTTACCTCGGGGCTGTTGGCAATTATTTTGCAAAGCATGGGGATCAAGGCCCGCTCGTGGACCGGCTGGCAGATACCGATCAAAACCAGTTCAGTTGCCAGTGCAGCACGGATTACAGATATTGACAATGACCTGATGGCCCGCGAAATGGCCGATGGGACGGTTTGCGTTGTTGCCGGTTTTCAGGGTGTTTCGCCGGATAATCGGGTGACAACGCTGGGGCGTGGCGGTTCTGATACCAGTGCGGTCGCATTGGCTGCAGCACTTGAAGCGCGGTGTGATATTTATACTGATGTTGACGGGGTGTATACAACAGACCCGCGCATTGTTCGCCAGGCACGTAAATTGCCGCGTATCGCCTATGAGGAAATGCTTGAAATGGCATCACTGGGGGCAAAAGTTCTGCAAACCCGTTCTGTTGAACTGGCAATGGTGTATAAGGTGCCCTTGCAGGTGCGTTCAAGTTTTGATCCGCCTGATGATATGCCGGTTGTGGAAGGTAGTAATTTCGGACCGGGAACCCTGGTTTGTGATGAGGAGTTGATTGTGGAACAGCAAGTTGTAAGCGGAATTGCCTATTCCAAGGATGAAGCAAAAGTCTCGGTTCGACATGTTAAAGACAAACCGGGCGTGTCGGCTGCAATCTTCAGACCGTTGGCCGATGCCAATATCAGTGTGGATATGATTGTTCAGAACGTGTCACCCGATGGCAAATTTGCCAATATTACCTTTACAGTGATGGCCAATGATCTTGATGCGGCGGTAGCTGTGCTTGAAAAGAACAAGCAGGATATCGGTTTTGAGTCGCTTGAAGCAGCGCCGAATGTGACCAAGGTGTCGATTGTTGGTATTGGTATGCGTTCACACGCCGGTGTGGCCGCCAAGATGTTTGATACTCTTGCCAGTCACGGTATTAATATTCTGGCGATCACAACATCTGAAATAAAAACTTCGGTTCTGATTGATGAAGATTATACAGAACTGGCGTTGCGCTCGTTGCACACAGCTTATGATCTGGATAGCAAATAGGATGTCTATGGTTTTGGGCAAACAGATCGTCTGGCGACTTAAACGGGCCCGTACATGGAGCGCAGCCTGATGCATCAACCTGCTTTAGGCCCGCGTGTTCTGCTCCGGCAACTGCGTGAGGTGATGGCAGGACCGGAAGTTGCACAGGCCAGACTGGATAAAATTACCGAACTGATTGCCGCCAATGTGGTGGCCGAAGTGTGCTCGATTTATGTCTTGCGGCCAGGACACAAGCTTGAATTGTTTGCCACCAAGGGGCTTAACCGTGACGCGGTGCATAATACACAGCTTGATGTTAATGAAGGGCTGGTTGGTACCATTGCAGCAACCTCTTCGATGCTCAATCTGTCGGATGCACAGAACCATCCGTCGTTTAAATTCAAGCCGGAAACCGGCGAAGAGATTTATCATTCTTTCCTTGGCGTGCCGATCCTGAAAAACGGCAAGCCCATTGGTGTTCTGGTGGTGCAGAATGAAACCCAGCGCCATTATTCGTCAGAAGAAGAAGAGGCGGTGCTGACAACGGCGATGGTGCTGGCCGAGATTATTTCTTCAGGTGAACTGGATGATGTTGCCAGTGCAACAGAGTCTGATGTGGCGCACCTGCGCACCCATTTTCTCGAGGGTGAGGCCGTTGTGCCGGGTATCGCCATTGGCCATGTGGTCCTGCACGAACCACGGGTGATTATCAGCAATTATGTTGCGGCTGATGTTGAGGAAGAAATCAAGCGGCTGCAATTGGGGGTAAAGGAACTGCGTGGTCAGGTGGACCAGTTGATTACCACCAGTGATACCCCGCGCGGTGCCGATTATAGTGAAGTGCTGGAGACGTACCGGATGTTTGCCAATGACCGGGGCTGGGTCAGGCGGATTGTCGAGGCGATTGAAACCGGTCTGACAGCTGAGGTTGCAGTTGAGCGGGTGCAGAATGAAAACCGTGCCCGGCTGGAGAAATCAGCCGATCCATATTTGCGCGAACGGATGACGGACCTTGATGACCTTGCCAACCGTTTGTTGCGGGTGTTGACCGGTACGGCCCAGACAGCGGCTTATGAAGTTCTGCCTGATGCGGCAGTTCTGGTGGCGCGCACCATGGGTCCGGCTGAATTGCTTGATTATGACCGTTCCAGAATATTCGGGCTGGTGCTTGAGGAAGCCGGGTCGAATTCTCACGTGGCGATTGTGGCCAGAGCGCTTGGCATTCCGGTGATTGGCAAGCTCGATGGGGTGGTGGAGCAGGTCGATACGGGTGATGATATCATTATCGATGGCAACAGTGGTGAGGTGCATATCCGCCCGACCAGTGAGGTTGTTGCTGCCTATGCGGAAAAAGTCCGGTTTTATGCCCGCAAACAGGCACGGTTTGACGAGTTGCGTGACCTTAAGGCGGTTACCCGTGATGGTCAGCAGATTGCCTTGCATATCAATGCCGGGTTGATGGTTGATCTGCCACATTTAAGTGAATCAGGGGCTGAAGGCATCGGGTTGTTTCGAACCGAGCTGCAATTTATGATTGCCCGTTCATTTCCCCGCCATAATGCGCAAATGCGTTTATACAAATCGGTGCTGGAAGCGGCAGGCGACCGGCCGGTGGTGTTTCGCTCGCTGGACATTGGTTCAGATAAAAAACTGCCGTATCTTTCAGGTGTCAAGGAAGATAACCCGGCACTGGGTTGGCGGGGGCTTAGAATGTCACTGTCACGTCCGGCATTTTTAAAACTGCAAATTCGGGCGTTGCTACAGGCAGCGGCAGGAAAAACGCTCAGTGTGATGTTTCCGTTTGTGGCCAATCTGGCCGAATTTTTTGAAGCCAGACAGATTATCGAACATGAAAAACGCCGGCTTGAACACATCGGTCAGGCGGTGCCCGAAACCATCAGGTTGGGTATTATGATCGAGGTGCCGGCCATTATCTGGCAGCTTGATGATGTGCTGGCTGAAGTGGACTTTGTTTCCGTAGGATCAAATGATCTGGCGCAGTATTTGTTTGCAACTGATCGTGAGGTTGGCAGCCTGGTGAGGCGCTATGATTTGTTGTCACCGGCATTTTTGCGGGTATTGCGGGATATAGCGCAGAAATGTGAAAAACATAATGTGCCGGTGACGTTGTGTGGTGAAATGGCAGGCGACCCGCTTGAAGCCTTGGCCCTTATCGGTACCGGTTTTCATTCTATCTCGATGGCCCCGGCCTCGATCGGTCCGGTCAAGGCGATGATTTTGAGTGTTGATCAGGCAAAACTGAATAAATTTATCGAACCGCTGATTGATACGCCGTCATCATCCATTCGGGCCCAGTTGAAGGGCTTTGCCCGCGGTAACAAAATACCGGTTTAAGGAAAACGCTGTTAAAATGAGCGTTCTTTGTTGTAGGACGACAATTTGGCGGTGAACTCTTCCAGCTCAATGTCTTTGCTGATGCGGTTGTGGAAATAGATGTGGCGGGCAAATTTGCGCATTAGCGGGGTCGTCAAAAGGCTGTTGTAGAGAAAATTAGGCGGGGCGGTATCCAGCAGGTTTCGCAACATCTGTTTTTTGGCAAAGCGTGGCAGGATTTGTTCCAGAACCGTTTCAGGCGGCGGGCCGAAACGGGTCAGATGGTCGGCAATGGCTTGACCAGCGCGTTTGCCAAAGCGGAAGGCCAGTTGAATGCCGCCGGCGCTTAACGGTGAGACAAGACCGGCCGCATCACCGATCAACAAGACATTTTTGTCGGCATAAGGTCTGACGATACCACCGCAGGGGATAACGCCGGATCGTTTTCCGACAATGTTGTTATCATCATATGAAAACAGCTTTTGGGTGTGATGACGAAAGCGGTTGAGGTCTGGTTTATGGCTGGCCTTGCTTGCCAGACCGATCTGGATGGCATCTGGTGAAGGTGCTGCCCAGGAAATGTAGCCGGGGGCGATTTTTGAATCGAGAAAACAGTGAAGAAAACGGTCATCAAAGCCTTCCAGGGTGGAATACTCAGCTTCCATGCCGACCAGAAAACGTTTGTTTTTGCCAAGGTTAAAACACTCGGCAACGGTTGATTTGGCCCCGTCAGCGCCAACCAGATATTTGCATGAAAAATCCGTGCCGGTGATTTTAAGATTTTCCCCGTCGCGCACAGCACCGGTGAATTTTATGCCGCACCTGATGGTGGCACCAGCGCGTTCGGCCTCATCGGCCAGCCAGTGCATCAGGTCACTGGTGCGGGTGGTCAAAAAATAGTAGCCGGGTGAAAACAGATCGACGGATTTCAGGTTGGGCGAATAGAGCCGGACGCCGTGTATGGTGCGGGTAAGCGAGGCAGGAACGTCAAGCTCTTGAGCTGCTTCCTTGACCAGAATGCCGGTGGTGTGAATGCGCGCACCGGGGTTTTCTTTCGCCTCGATAACCAGAACAGATAGCCCTCGCAAGGCTGCGGCACGGGCACAGGTCAGACCGGAAAAGCTGGCACCAATGATGACAAGATCATATGAACCCTGCTGTGTTGGATGGTGTTTCTGCATCAAGGTTTCTTTGGAATGCGGGTGATGCGGATCGAGGTGATCTGATTGCGGTCTTTTTCAAGAACTTCAAAGCGAAAGCCATGGAAGGTAAAGGCCTGCCCGGCATCGGGGATGATCTGGGCCTCGTGAATTACCAGCCCGGCCAGTGTCGTTGCTTCATCATCGGGCAGTTCCCAGTCATGCAAACGGTTCATGTCGCGGATCGGGGTTTCGCCATTGACGACGAATGAACCGCCTGTCTCAGTTGCTTCACTGGCTTCTTCCACATCAGATTCATCGGCAATCTGGCCGACGATTTCTTCAAGAATGTCTTCAAGGGTGGCCATGCCCATGACCTCGCCATATTCATCGACCACCAGAGCAAAGTGTTTTCTCTGGTGCAGAAAGGCATTGAGCTGGCTGGGCACAGGGGTTGTGTCTGGAACAAACCATGGTTCGATACAAGCGGCCTCGATGTCGATATCTTCTGTCTTGCCACCACAGGCCTGGAGTTGTGCCAACAGATTTTTGGCATGAAGAATGCCGATGATATTATCCTGATCATCGCGCCAGACCGGCACCCGGGAATAGCCGCTGTCAAGTACATCCTTGATGATCTGTTCCGGTGACATGGCGATATCAATGGTGTGCATTTTGGTGCGGTGGATCATGACATCGGACAATTCGAGTTCATCAAGGTCAAGAATACCGCCGAGCATGTCGCGGTCGGTTTTGATGAAGGCGCCTGACTGGTGGCCGAGATTGATGGCACCGCGTAATTCCTCACGCGGGTTCAAAATACCACCAGCTTTGGAGATATCAACACCGACCAGCGCCATAACCCTTTTGACAATAAACTCTACTGTTAGGACAATAGGGGCAAAAATGGCGACGACAACCCGAATGACCGGTGAGACAAACAGGGCGTATTTGTCCGGGTTGATAATGGCATAGGTTTTGGGCATTACCTCACCGAATACCAGTACCAGGGCTGTCATGGCCAGGGTGGCGTAGATGATGCCGGAATTACCGAACAGGGTTAAAAACAGGCTGGTGGCAAGGGCAGAAGCAAAGATATTGACCAGATTATTTCCAAGCAAAATCGCCCCGATGACCCGCTCGGGGGTTTCGATCAGGCGCTGGACGATAACGGCACGTTTGTTGCCACGCTTTTTCAGCTCGTGCATGCGGGCCTTTGAGGTCGCGGTCATGGCGGTTTCGGCCCCTGAAAAAAAGGCTGACATGACAAGCAGGGCCAGAATAACGCCGGCGGTTATAATAATGGCCGCACTCATTGATTCCGGCTCATCTTATTGTTCATCGGTTTTGCAGTTCCTCACGCATGAAGTCAAGTATATCAGATTCGCTGACGTCTTTTGCGACAAATGTGTCGCCAATTTGACTGGCCAGAACAAAGACCAGTTTTCCGCCCGAGGCTTTTTTGTCCTGACGCATGAAATTGACCAGCGTTTGGGCATCGGGCAGAGAGCCGGTTATGTCTGACAGGGTGGTTGGCAGGCCAACTGATGCAAAGTGAGCTTTTACGCGATCAGCCGCACCGGGTTTGATCAGGCCAAGCTTTTGCGAAAACCGGAAAGCCAGTACCGTACCGATGGCAACACCTTCACCATGCAGCAGACGCTCGCCATAGCCGGTTGCGCCTTCAAGGGCATGGCCGAATGTATGGCCAAGGTTCAACAGGGCGCGAACACCGTTTTCCTTTTCATCACGGGCAACGGTATCAGCCTTTGCCTCACAACTTTTCGCAATCGCCTTGATGCGCACCTGACCATCACCGGCAAACAGGGATTTGGCATTTTCCTCGAGCCATTCGAAAAATTTGATGTCACCAAGCAGACCATATTTGGCCACTTCAGCATAGCCCGAGGCCAGATGGCGGGGAGGCAGGGTGTCAAGCAGGGCGATGTCAGCAATGACGGCCAGTGGCTGGTGGAAGGCACCGACAAGGTTTTTGCCGTGGCGCGAGTTGATGCCGGTTTTGCCGCCGACGGATGAATCCACCTGAGCCAAAAGGCTGGTCGGGATCTGGATAAAATTGACCCCTCGGCGCAGAACGGCTGCGGCAAAGCCGGCCAGATCACCAATAACGCCACCGCCAAAGGCAATGATGACATCCTTGCGCTCGACATCATTTTCAAGCAGCGCATCGCAAAGAAAAGAAAACTGCTCATAAGATTTTGTTGTTTCACCGGGCGGCAAAATAATCGACTTGTGGTCGATGCCGTTGTCATCAAGGCTTTTCTGTAAGGTTGAAAGGTGCAGGTTGGCGACATTTTCATCAGTCACGATGACGGTTTTGGGGCGCGACAACAGTGGTGAGACCAGTTCACCGGTCTTTTTCAGGATGCCTTCGCCAATGTGGATAGTGTAGCTACGCTGACCGAGATCGACCTCGACTTTGGCTGTATCATCGTCCGTGTCAGGGTTTGGGTGTTGTTCGATCATTTGTTTTCCTGTTCAGCAGGCTCAAAATATGAATGCAGGGTTCTGATGATATCATTGACAATGGTGTTGTGTGAAACGTCCCGGCTGACAACGGTCAGGTCAGACTTGGCATAAACCGGGTAACGTTTGTCCATAAGCTCCTGCATGACCGCATCAGGGTCGGCTGTTTTCAACAATGGTCTGTGGCCTCTTTTGCGTACCCTTTTCATTAACAGCTTGTGACTGCATTTCAGCCAGACGCAAATTCCTCTGGCAGAGATGTTGTGCCGGGTGGTTTCATCCATATAGGCACCGCCACCGGTGGCGAGAACCTGTGGGCCGGTTTCCAGCAAGCGGGCGATAACCCGGCGTTCACCGTCGCGAAAATGGGCTTCGCCATGTTGTTCAAAAATATCGCTGACCGACATGCCGGCGGCCCGTTCGATTTCATGATCGGCATCAACGAACGGCAGGCCAAGCTTTTGCGCCAGCCGCCTGCCAACGGTGGTTTTTCCAGCGCCCATCAGTCCAATCAGGACGATCGAATCAGAGCCAAGTCGCGAGCGAATCAACTGTATATCGCCGCGGGAGTTGTTTTTGGTCATGCCAGCTTCAGCATCTATAGAAATATCACAATTTGAAAATGTTCTAGCGGTTATGAAAAAAAATCGCAAAGGATTAAAATTACAACTGTATTTGCAACAGGCGTTGCCTTCAGGCATATATGGTTAAAATAACAAATCGATGCGGATATGCCTGATAGTTTACGTTACCTGATTATTCTGATTGTTCTGGGCGGTATCATTTATGGTGCAACCTGGTGGCTGGCCAATTCTCCGCCGCAAGCTGTGGAGATAGAAAAATCGATTTCCACCCACCAATTGCGCAATTAGAGGCGAGCATATGGCCGTGGCCAGCAGCAATCGACGCCAGATTGAAACATTTATTGAAATGATGAGCGCCGAGCGCGGGGCTTCGCACAACACGCTTGAGGCTTACGGGCGTGATTTGTCTGATTATGTTGAATTTCTCGATAAAAAGCAGGTTAACCTTGAAACGGTGACCAGCGAGCAGATACGCGGCTTTCTGGAATTTCTGCAGGGACAGGGGCTGGCGGTCTCTACGGTGCAGCGGCGGCTTTCTGCCGTGCGCCAGTTGCACCGGTTTTTATATGCAGAAGGCATTGTTCAGACCAATCCGGCTGATATTATTGAGAGCCCGCGCACGGCAAGAACCTTGCCCAAGGTTCTCAGCATTGCTGAAGTTGATCTGCTGCTGAATACATCGCGTGACAATATTGAACACGCCAAGGGGCGAAAACGGCTTGAAGCGGCGCGATTATATTGTTTGCTGGAGCTGTTATATGCAACGGGTTTGCGGGTATCGGAACTGGTCAGCCTGCCGCGCACGGCATTTGCCGGCAATCCGCGTTTGCTCAACATTAAAGGTAAAGGTGGGCGTGAACGGCTGGTGCCGATCAGTGAGGCGGCTGGTGTGGCGGTTCGACAATATGAAGAGATTGCCCGGCGGCAGACTGAAAAACAGTTTGCAGAAACAGATTTCCTGTTTCCATCGCGCGGCAAGGCGGGTCATTTGACGCGTCAGCACTTTGCATTGGGGCTGAAAAGCCTGGCCATCAGTGTCGGACTGGCGGCGGGCAAGGTGTCGCCGCACGTTTTGCGCCATGCTTTTGCCAGTCATCTGCTTGATGGCGGGGCTGATTTGCGCGCCGTCCAGCAGATGCTTGGTCATGCGGATATTTCAACCACCCAAATTTATACTCATATACTGGCCGAACGGCTTAAGGCGGTGGTTGAGGCGCATCATCCGCTGGCTGAAACGCAAGCCGATGATGGATGACAGCAAGCAGAGCCTTGTAAAAAAGTTACCGTGTTATGGCGATATTTTTGCACAAAGCTGTTTTCCGCCTTATATAGCAGTTAAATGAATTGTTTATTGGGACGGGCGATCGCCTTTTTGTATAGTTGAGTTTCTGGGGCAGGTTATTACGGTATGACTAATTTTCTCGAGTTTGAGAGTCAGATTGCAGATTTACATGGCAAGGTGGCAGAGCTGAAGGCGCTGGCCAAAGAAGATGAGACCATGTCAATTGATGAAGAGGTGGAGCAGCTTGAGGGCAAGGCCGCCAAGCATTTGCGTGATCTCTATAAGCGGCTTGATCCGTGGCAGAAGACTCAAGTTGCCCGCCACCCGGAGCGGCCACACTGTATTGACTATGTCAAGGAGCTGATCACCGAGTTCACCCCGATTGCCGGTGATCGCAAGTTTTCCGAAGATCTGGCGATCATTTCCGGTCTTGGCCGGTTTCGCGGTGAACCTGTGATGATCTTGGGGCAGGAAAAGGGTCATGATACGGAATCGCGCATCAAACGTAATTTTGGCATGGCGCGGCCGGAAGGTTATCGCAAGGCCGTGCGGCTGATGGAAATGGCCGAGCGTTTTGATATTCCGGTGATCAGCTTTGTTGATACATCAGGTGCTTATCCCGGTATCGGGGCTGAAGAGCGCGGTCAGGCCGAAGCCATTGCCCGCTCGACCGATTGCTGCCTCGGGCTTGGTGTACCGATTGTCTCGATTGTGATTGGTGAAGGCGGCTCAGGCGGGGCGATTGCCATTGCCACGGCCAATAGTGTCTTGATGCTTGAACATGCGATTTACAGTGTTATCTCGCCGGAAGGGGCGGCTTCAATCTTGTGGAAAGATTCTGCCAAGGCCCAGGATGCGGCGCGGTCGATGAAAATAACCGCTGCTGATCTAAAAGAATTCGGGGTGATAGATGAGGTTATTGCTGAACCGGTTGGTGGGGCACATCGTGACCGGGAGAAAATTTTTGCCGATGTCGGTGAAGCGATCAGTGCCTCACTGGCGAAGCTGAAATCCTTACCGGCTGATGAATTGCGCAAACAGCGGCGCGAGAAGTTCCTGGCCATCGGTCGCAATCTGTAAGTTGAGATTTAACGGTCTTTCTTCTTAGAGCATTTCCGGTTTAGTTTGGGTCGCAAATTCAACCGGAAAAGTAACAAAATTTAACACTTCGACTGGCCCTTCCGGTTCATTCCGAACCAGAAGTGCTCTAACCGTCATTTCTGTGTCTGCCCCAATCGAGATGTTTCAGGCATGCCGTTTGATGTGGCAGGGGTAACGCCAAAAGCCTATTAGAGAACCTCAGGGTGTTGGTATTGGTTTGAGCTGTCTCAGGTAAGCAATGATTGCTGAAATATCGTCATCAGTAATATTGGAATAATAGGCAACACCCATAGGCGGCAATAACCGAGATCCGTCAGGCCTAATTCCTTTGCGAATAATGGTGGAAAGCTCTGCATTTTTATAATGGAGAATACCATCGCCATGTGGAGTAATATTCGATGAAACCGACAGTCCCCAAGGGCCAGTGAAACGATTGCCACCAGCACCCAACTGGTTTTTAAAATCCGGATGGCCTTTTACCAACGGCGTGTGGCACTCGATGCAATGACCCGCTGGGCCGGCTAAATATGCGCCGTAGGCAACTTTGTTGCTTCTTGGTACGTCAGCAACACTATCAATTGGTGGTCCGTAAGACGGTGGCAATGGGACGTAGTAAGTGCTTTTTTTGACTAAGTTTCTAACCGGTTTGACCTGACGAAGATAGGCAACAATGGCCTTTATATCACGATCCGACAAGTCGCGATAAAGACCAATAGGCATTGGCGGCCCGATGATTGTCCCATCTGGTCGCTTGCCTTCGCGGACAGCATCGATAATTTGCTGATCGGTCCAATGACCTATACCGGTGTCTTTATCAGGGGTGATGTTTGGTGCAAATGCCGTGAAGACACCTTTTTCTTCCATGAGAAACTGTCCGGCCAGTTCCTTACTCTGGTCTGGGCCTTTAGGCGTCTGCGGAGTATGACAATTGCCACAAGCAACAATACTTTTCATCAAATAGGTGCCACGTTCCAATAACGTTTCAGCTGTAGCAACCGAAATGTTCTGGCTCATCACGATGCAGAATAGCCAAATTCGAATCTTCATGGTTTTCCCTCCCAATAACTCTCGAATGAATATTAAAATAGTTTCCCAATGTTGTCTGTTCTTGTTGTTTTTTGGATATGTTACCGTGGTAAGCAGCGGCAAGTCCAGCGCACTCTGGTTGCACGGTCAAACCTACTGTCTATTGTTTTTTACAAACAGACAGTCCACATGCGTTCTCTAAAAGCCTGCAAGTGACCCATAGCTGCCATTGAAGTCCTCAAGACAAATGACCGCTTTGGGCTCTACTTGAAGGTCCGATGCGCTAAGCGCGGATGCAGTCAGCTTCGATAATCAGCGTTGATTTCGATATAGCGGTGGGTGAGGTCGCAGGTCCATACGGTGGCTGAGCCATCGGCTATGCCGACATCAACGGCAATGTCGATTTCACGGCCCTGCATGTGACCGGTCAGGCTTTCTTCGCGATAATTTTCATCAGCTTCGCCCATGGTTGCGACCCGGACGCCGCCAATATCAATCGACAAAGCGTCACGGTCGGCTTTTTCGCCAGCTTTGCCAACCGCCATAACAATGCGGCCCCAATTGGCGTCTTCACCGGCAATGGCGGTTTTGACCAGCAGTGAATTGGCAATCGACAGGCCGATCTTGCGGGCGGCTGCATCGTTCTCGGCGCCATTTACGCAGATGGTGATGAATTTTTCAGCCCCCTCGCCATCGCGGACAACCTGATGGGCAAGGTCGCGGGTCAGTGCATCAAGTGCCTGCTTGAAACCGTTTAGGGCGGCATCCTCGGGGCCTTGAAAAGTGGTTTGTTCCTGACCGGTGGCGCATAAAAGTACCGTGTCGCTGGTTGAGGTGTCGCAGTCGACGGTGATCGAGTTGAAGCTCTGGTCTACAGCACCGGTCAACAGGTGCTGGGCGATGTCTTGCGGCAGGCTGGCATCGGTGAACAGAAAAACCAGCATGGTGGCCATATTGGGGGCAATCATGCCTGAACCTTTGGCGATGCCGTTTATGGTGACCGTTTTGCCATTGATCTTTGCTGTGACAGTTGCCTGTTTGGCAAATGTGTCGGTGGTCATAATGGCTTTGGCGGCATCGGGCCATGTATCGGGGCTGGCCTTGGCAACCAGTTTGTCGAGCGCATTGATGATATCAGTGGGATCGAGTGCTTCGCCGATTACACCGGTAGAAGCCATATATACCTGACTGGTCGGGCAGTTCAGGGTTTCAGCAACCATATCGCCGACTTTTGCAGTCGAACTTTGCCCCTTTTTACCGGTAAAGGCATTGGCATTGCCGGCATTGACAATAATGGCACTGGCTTTTTTGTCTGCTGGTGTGTCACCGGCGAGGTTTGCCTTGCAATAATCAACCGGTGCCGATGCTGTTTTTGAGGTGGTGAAGCAGCCGGCAATGGTTGCCGGAGGCTGCATAATCGCCAGCATTAAATCGGCCCGGTCCTTATATTTTATACCGGTTTCGGCAACGGCCAGTTTAACCCCGGTTA
>Ga0316189_10003899_pt1 | contig 14445 bp, 13 predicted proteins | sample LowCovwburrow_MG_FD_204930 | JGI IMG/M metagenome (GOLD analysis project Ga0316189, IMG submission 204930) | Coastal sediment microbial communities from Maine, United States - Lowes Cove worm burrow | ecosystem: Environmental > Aquatic > Marine > Coastal > Sediment | place: USA: Maine...
CCAGTGTGTTGTAGGCAAAGGCACCGAACAGGTTTTGTTTGATATTGCGTAATGTCGCACGTGAAAGTGCAATTGCACTGACAGCGCTGGTCAATGAGTTGCTGGCCAGTGTTACATCAGCACTTTCGATGGCTACATCGGTGCCGGCGCCTATGGCAAAGCCGACATTGGCCTGGGCCAGTGCAGGCGCATCGTTTACGCCATCTCCAACCATGCCAACTTTATAGCCTTTGCTTTGCAGAGCCTTTATGATTTTGGCCTTGTCCTGGGGTAACACCCGACTATGTACATTTTTGATGCCTAGCTCCTGTGCGACGGACTGGGCAGTGTCTGGATGGTCGCCGGTGCACATCACCAGTTGTATACCCCGGGATTTTAACGCTTTCAACGCCGATGGGGTGTCGCGACGTACGGGATCGCGCAGTCCAAGAACAGCGAGGATGTGGCTGTCATTCGCTAGCCAGACGGGTGTGGCGCCCCGACGGGCCATGTGCTGTTCGTGATTGAGCAGGGTGGCGTCAATTTCAATGCCCCTTTCGGCAAACCATTCCTGTCGTCCAATGTAGAGTTTCTGATCATCGACCGTAGCCGAGATTCCCTGTCCCGGTTCAGCCTGGAAATTGCTGGCAGGTATCAATGACAGGTTACGCTGTTGCGCAGATTCAAGAATCGCCTGCGCCAGCGGGTGTTCAGACAAATGCTCCAGGCTTGCGGCCCAGGTAAGCGCCTGTGCTTCACCCAGGCCGTCGCGGCAATACAGTTCGGTTACTTGCGGGCGACCTTCGGTTAGCGTGCCGGTCTTATCGACTACCAGGTGAGTGATATCAGCGGCGGATTGCAGTGCGTCGCCGTTACGGATCAGTACGCCGAACTGGGCAGCGCGACCCATACCCACCATTATGGCAATAGGCGTTGCCAGGCCAAGCGCGCAGGGGCAGGCGATAACCAGTACTGCAATGGCGGTGGTAAGGGCATAGGGTAGTTGAGGTTCAGGGCCGTTCAGATACCATGCAAAGAAGGTAACAAAGGCAATCACGAGCACAACAGGCACGAATACAGCGGCGATCCGGTCAACCAGTCGTCCGATTGGAGGCTTGCTCATTTGAGCCTGTTTGACGGAGTGGATAATACCCGCCAGCGTGGTGTCGTCACCAATGTGCGTAACGCGCGCCGTCAGTGCACCCGACTGGTTAATGGTGCCCCCTGTAAGAGCGTCACCATCTTGTTTGGCGACCGTTAGTGGTTCACCGGTAATCATGGATTCGTCGACCCTTGAGTGTCCTTCCACCACAGTGGCATCAGTGGCAATCGCTTCGCCGGGTTTGACCAGGAAAAGATCGCCGGGCGAGAGCAGTGATACAGGCAATGTCCATTCACGACCGTTACGTATCAGTCGGGCGGTTTTGGGCGACAGTTCTACCAACGCGCCAATCGCCCGGCCAGTACGCGCCTTGGCGCGGATTTCCAGTGCATGCCCAAATTGCAGAAAGGCAAGAATCAGCACAGAAGTATCCAGGTAGAGGTGTCGATGCGCAGAAGGCACGAAGTCCGGCGCGAGTATCAGTAACAGTGAGGCCAGCCATGCAGCTGCGGTTCCGACGGCAACCAGCGTGTCCATATTGGCCTGCCCATGACGGAGCTGTTTCCATGCGCCGAGGTAATAGCTGTGGCCACTATAGATCATGGTCAGCAGGCAGATCAGTGCGGTTACCAGCCAGAATCCGCGGCCGTTGATATCGGTCAGCGGTGATGAGGCCGCAATACCGGGTAGTACACCTGTCATCATGCCAGCCATCAGGCCCAGGCCCACGACACCGGCCAGCAAGGCGCGTTTGATTGACAGGCGTACCTGATGTTGCGCCTGTCGGTCCTGGACTATGTAGGGGTCTTCGGTATCTTCTGTAAACTTTACCGCGTAGCCCGCCTGTTCCAGGATCAGCAGGTAGTCGACAGGGTGGGCACGGACTTCGAGTTCACAGTGTTGATTGTCGAGCCAGTTAGCATTTGACTCGGCTGCTACCGAATTGAATAGCGCATCGATCCTGACCTTGTCAGCATTGGACAGCAGACTTGTAAATGCCAGCCGGGCCTTGTCGTGATTGTGCGGGGGTGCTGGTCGGGCCGGGTAACCCTGGTCGATTATGGCGTTTGCGACGGTTTTTGCATCGCCACCCAGAACATAGGCTGCGCCCTCAACCAGGTTTACCGAGGCATCGCTGACGCCATTGACAGCGAGAATAGCCTTTTCGACACGTGCCACGCAGCTGGCGCAGGTCATGTCATCGATTTCAATTCGGTAACTGCCTTTGACAAAGGCCGCTACAGATGTTGCAGGGCTTTCCGTTATGCCGCAGCTATCATGCGTTTCCGCTATTGGGTGCGCTTCATAACCAGCGGCTTCTATGGCCTCAATAACCTGATGAGGTTTGCCGCCGGTGACGCGAGCTTGCCCTGTCTCCAGTTGCACGTTTGCGGCGGTGACCTGATCGACGCCGAGGATGGCTTTCTCGACGCGCGCCACGCAGTGCGGACAGGTCATGCCGCCGACAGTCAGTGTAAAGCTGTCGGCTACACGGGTGGGGATGTCATCTTGACTGGGCACAGCGCCAGTATACGTCATCCCTCAATTGCAATTTAAGCGGACCTTCATACGCTGCTGCATTAATCGCGCATAAAGGCTTTTCGTATCCAGTAGTCCATGCTGAAGAAACGTCCGGCACCGATAAAGAACAGGACCAGCAGCATAATGAAATAGGTGGCTGCGAATTCGATGCCATTATTCAATACCACGAAGTTACCGTTTTCTGTCAGCCATTCGTAATTACCGTTTTGTTGAAGAATTTCTTTGGCGCGATCAAGGCGCTCGACAGCACCTTCAGTGCGAGGCGTGGCAAATAATCCGCCACCTTCGGCGATGGCCAGCCAGCCGTTTTGCATATGCACAGTCACCGCGGCAACTACCATCGTGACCATCAGCGGGATGGTTATCCAGCGTACGGCAAAGCCAACCAGTAACATGATGGCGCCACCGGTCTCTGTGAGGGTTGCGGCCCAGGCCATCACCTCGGGAAATGGCAGACCCAGCCCCCAGTCAGGGTTGCCGAACCACTCGATAATACTGTCCATGTCGCCCAGTTTCTTGGTGCCGGCCATCCAGAATATCGGCACCAGGTAGAGTCTCAGCGCCAGTGGGCCGAGAAAATCAAAAATACGGGTTGTATCGAGCAGTTTTTGTAGCTGGACGAGGGGATACATGGTGCTTCTCCTTGCTGGGGATTGTTGGTTCTTGGTTTAGAGGCAGGTGCCGAGCACAATGCCACGTTGTCGCCATTCGTTAAGTATTCCCTGTCCTCCGGCGATGACCTGCGCGGGGTCGGGGTGTTGAAGTTCTGCAGCGATCTGCTCGAGTATGCTGCGACCTGTTTTGCCGGGATGTTCCTGTATTAGTGAAAACAAACGGGCGCTGACAGGGTTCAGTTCCAGAAACCCCACTTCATCGTCGGCATCGCGGTAGACGAGCAAATAGGTGGGTTGATCATCTGCTTCTGCCGGTTGAAATTCCGGACTGATACGATGCACCGGGTACTGATAAGAAAGAGGCCAGGCCAGGCTGGATAATGCCGGTGCGCTATTAAGCAGGTCGCCATCTTCGTCAATGTGCTGACTGGCGTCGCTTTCTGCCACAGACAGTGCGAGTTCCACCCACTCATAATGCGCCAGTTCGCGCATGAATGGCGGATCACCATCCTGGTTGCCGCGTTCTACGCCCAGATAATTCAAAAACTCGCGCGGAATCTCCAGGAATAACGGAGTATGGCAATGGTGACATGAAAAAAAATCCCGCGCTATTGCATGCCAGTGCGCATCGTCCAGCAGTTCGCGTAGTACCGGAAAGCCGTTGCTCAGGAAGCCTTCAACATTGTTGTAGAACAGTTCGCGGTATATACCCATGCGCCGGTCTTCAATACCGGCAGGTGCTGCATTCTGTTCCGGATCCCGGATATGCGCGGCAAACGCATACTGCTGCTGCATAAATTCCGGTTTAGCCGTGTTGTGCATGGCGAGGCTTCTTGCCTTCACTATAGTGTGACTGGATGTCGACAATGCGATCTATCTCGGTCAGTAATTCCGGTAATGGTGGAATATTGAAGTCGCGCTCCAGCAGAGTGGGTACCGCGCCACAGTGCGCGTAAGCTTTGTCGAGCAGCTCCCAAACGGGGTCGATAACATCGGCTCCGTGAGTATCAACAATCAGGTCTTCGGCCTCATCGTAATGACCAGCGACATGAAAATATGCAACCCGCTCTGCAGGCAGCGCGTAAAGAAATTCTTCCGCGTTATAGCGGTGATTGATGCTGTTTACGTAAATATTATTGACGTCGAGGAGGAGGTCGCAGTCGGCCTCTTCAAGTACGGCATTAATGAACTCGATTTCTTCCAGTTGCTTGCCGGGTGCAGCGTAATAAGACACGTTTTCCATGGCTACACGGCGCTCCAGGATATCCTGGGTGCGGCGTATGCGTTCAGCAACGTATTTTACAGCTTCCTCTGTAAAGGGGATGGGCATGAGGTCGTACAGATGCCCGTCGTCGCTGCAATAACTCAGATGTTCGGTGTAGGCGCGTATCTGGTGTTCGTCCAGAAAACGCTTGAGGCGATGTAAAAAGGTCTCATCCAGGGGGGCCGGGCTGCCAATCGATAGCGACAGTCCATGGCTTACAAAAGGATGCCGTTCGGTAAAGGCGCGGAACTGTTTGCCGTAACGGCCGCCAACTCCGATCCAGTTTTCCGGTGCGACTTCATAGAAACCGACCTGACCGGGTGAATGGTCCGCAAGCGGACCCATAAGGGTCCGCCGCAGCCCAAGACCGGCACCATGTACTGGATAACTTTTATCCGGCATGGCTAAAACGGTTTATTTCTTTTCGCCGCCGCACTTACCTTCTGTGGCTTTCTTTTCGCCGCCGCACTTACCTTCGCCACATTTACCTTCTTTGGCTTTCTTTTCGCCGCCGCACTTACCTTCGCCACATTTACCTTCTTCGGCTTTCTTTTCGCCGCCGCACTTACCTTCGCCACATTTACCTTCTTCGGCTTTCTTTTCGCCGCCGCACTTACCTTCCTTGCTATCGGCAACCATGTAGCCGCTGGACAGTTCGGTCATGCTGAACGGGTTATCCGCAGCGTTGGCAATTGAAGTGCCTGCCAGGGAAGCGACGAAAACAGCACCAAGTGCAATAGACAGGGGTTTCATAACAGTAGGTTTAGACATTGATATCGCCTCCTTAAGGCTTCATTTACTATTGCGGTAACGATGCACCGCAAATTAACCGGCAGTTCATGCCTTCACCCGTCATGGGTGACAGCCACTACGACCAGCCGGGGTTGGGAAAGTTTCCGGAAAATCGGTATTCCGGAAACTGAATGGGTTCGACAGCGCGGGGAAAAAGCTTTTCATGATGCGTTTTCAGCCTTTCTCCGCGAGAGTCTTCATACAATCCAGGTAGCGCGCTTCGTCGGGCATAGTGCCGTCACGTTGTGCCTGCCAGATCATTTCAGCGAGGCATTCCATCAGCTGGTGATCCAGTGCATGCAGGTCATTACTGCCCATTGCCAGCTGCTGATACAGCGTGCGAACGCCCTCCGGCCGGTCGGTACCGACCTGTTCGCGTATGGCCAGGTGCATCCCCATGTGCAGGAACGGGTTGGTCTCTCCCAGTTCCGGCAGGTATTCCTTGCCTAGCGCCTGATCGGGATTTTCCAGCAGCGGATGATACTCCGGATGCTGCTGAATAACTGCGACAATTTCAGTTTGCAGGGGTTCCATGGGCAAATGCTGCCGATGCCTGCTCCATGCATCGCAGTACATACTGCGCAGTTGATTCCGATCCTGTCCAAATAGCATAGTCTGGTCCAAGTTGCCGAGATTACTGGATTTCCAGGGTATTAGGCAAATTTTAGTCGTCTCCGGATGGCGTCAGTTTTCGGTCTTCTGGCGGTATTCGCACAGGTCTTCGATGATACAGCTGCCACAGCGTGGTGTGCGCGCGATGCAGGTATACCGTCCATGCAGAATCAGCCAGTGGTGGGCGTCCTGCTTGAATTCATCCGGAATGAACTTCAGCAGTTTGCGTTCGACTTCGTTCACATTTTTGCCCGGTGCGATGCCGGTGCGGTTCGATACGCGGAAGATGTGTGTGTCGACGGCGATGGTAGGCTGGCCGAAGGCAGTGTTGAGAATAACATTGGCTGTTTTCCGCCCAACACCCGGCAGCGCTTCCAGGGCTTCACGTTGATCCGGGACTTTACTCTTGTGTTGTTCCACCAGGATTTGTGCAGCGGCAATGACGTTTTTTGCTTTGGTGTTATACAGGCCAATTGTCTTGATGTAGTCCTTAAGGCCTTCTTCGCCGAGCTTCAGCATGGCCTGAGGGGTTTTAACTTTCCTGAAGAGTGCTTTGGTGGCTTTGTTGACACCGACGTCGGTGGACTGTGCAGACAGAGCGACGGCGACCAGCAGCTGATAGGGGTTACCATAGTTGAGTTCGGTTGTGGGCGCAGGGTTTTCGGCACGTAGCCGGGTGAAGATTTCTGTGCGTTTTTGTTTGTTCATTATGAGGGTTTGGGGCTGAGGCGGCGGGGAGGGCAGTCTGATTGCAGTTTCGGTACCCTGCGGGCATACCCCAAGGGCACTTTCTGTGGGCGCAGGCGCCACAATCAGACTCTCCTCCCCGCCGCTTGTAGTGCGCTGGTATCTCCAGAGTTTACAGTGCAATCCTACCCGGCATTTGCCGGTGTTTGTTTCAATTCCAGTGCGCTCGTTTGAATTTGCTGCCTGCGATTATCAATTGCATTCTTCATGGCAATCAGCAAACCGAGGCCAATAAAAGCACCGGGTGGCAGTATTGCCAGTAGAAAGCCGCTGTAGTCATCAATGAGCGTAATCGTTATTACGCGCGCGGCTTCGCCAAACATCAGGTGGGCCTGGGCGAACAGCGTGCCCTGGCCGATAATTTCGCGTAAGCCGCCCAGTGTGACGAGAACCAGCAGAAAGCCCATGCCCATACTCAGGCCGTCAATAAATGAGCGGCCAACGCTGTTCTTGGAGGCGAAGGCCTCTGCACGTCCGATGATCGAACAGTTGGTGACAATCAGGGGTATGAAAATACCGAGGATCTTATAGAGGTCGTAGAACCAGGCGCTCATCACCAGCTCTATCACGGTTACCACTGAGGCGATAACCAGTACAAAGACCGGTATGCGGACTTCCTGGCGTACCAGTGTGCGGATCAGCGATACAATAACGTTTGAGGCGACCAGCGTGATAAGTGTCGCCAGGCCAAGACCCAGCCCATTGATGAAGGTGCCGGTCACGGCCAGTAACGGGCACAGGCCCAGCAGTTGGACCAGGCCGACGTTATTCGACCAGAAGCCGTCGCGGACTATCGTTTTATAGTCATTCATGACTGTGGTTTTTCATGCGGGTGTTGCTCAAACAGGGTTTGACCATAGGCCTTGTAGTATAGCAAAGCTTCCTTAACTGCTTTCACGACAGCGCGAGGGGTAATGGTGGCGCCGGTAAACTGGTCAAATGTTCCGCCGTCGCGTTTAACTTTCCAGTTATTCTCTTGCGGATCAAGCAGTGACTTGCCGTTGAACTCGAGAATCCAGTCCGAGCGTTCAGCTTCGATCCCGTCACCCAGCCCCGGCGTTTCCCGGTGCTGGATGACGCGCACGCCCGCCAGCTTGCCGTTAAGCTGGATTGCTACCAGCAGGCGAATGCTGCCGTTATAACCATCCGGTGCAACCGGTGCGAGTACGGCGGCCACGGGCCAGCCGTTCTTGCGGGCTCGATAGACCGGAACCGGTGCATCGGTACCCAGCAGTTCGCCGTTCTGTACGTAGAGAATGTCAGCATAGATATCGTTATCGTAGAGGTCTTCGGGTACCAGTTCATTCAGACTCTTCAGCAAGGCCCGGCGCTGATTCTCGGCGATGCGTTCTTCCGTGCTTTCAAATATATAGGCGACCGTACCCGTGCCAATGATCGCAAACAGGAATAGAAATATTGCTGAAATCAGGACCGGCCGGTAGCTCATGGCTATTCTTTCTCATGCCCGAACACCCTGGGCTGGGTATAGTAGTCAAGAGTAGGCGCGGCCATGTTCATCAGCAGCACGGCAAAGGCGACACCGTCCGGGTAACCACCCCAGGTGCGGATGATGTACGCAATAATGCCAATACCGGCGCCGTAGTAAATTCGCCCTCGCGGGGTCGTGGCTGCAGACACCGGGTCGGTGGCAATAAAAAAGGCTCCCAGCATGGTGGCGCCGCTGAACAGGTGAAATATCGGTGAGCCGAAGCTGTCACTGTCAGCAACATAAAATAACAGTGAAATGACAAACATCCCGCCCAGCATGCCTGCCGGTATCTGCCAGTGTATGGCGCCCCGGCGCCACAGCCAGATACCACCCGCAAGATATGCCAGATTGATCCATTCCCAGCCGTGACCGGCGAAGCTGCCATACACCGGATTGTTTACGATTTCACTCCAGGTGTAGTTGAGACCCAGCTGGGTTTTGGCCGTATCCAGTGGTGTCGCCATAGTGAAGCTGTCGAGAAGGCTGCCGGCCGGCACAACACCGGTAAAGATCAGCTGCAGTGTATCCGTAAATGCCAGGGTTTCTCCCTCAACACCGCTTGGCGGCGACCACAGGGTCATTTGTAACGGAAAAGAAATTATCAGAACGACAAAGCCAACCATGGCAGGATTGAAAGGGTTATAACCAAGTCCACCATAAAGTTGCTTGGCGATGACAATGGCAAATGCGGAGCCGATGAAGGGTATCCACCAGGGCGCCAGCGGCGGCAGTGCCAGCCCCAGTAGCAGCCCGGTCAGGACGGCGCTGTAATCACCCAGGGCCGGTGCTACCGGCTTGCCACGCAGGCGCAGCATGGCCGCTTCAGAAGCTACAGCCGTAGCAGTGGCAATCAGCAGGTTGGTGATCACGCCCCAGCCAAAAAACAGGAACAGGCACAGTGCTCCGGGGATCAGCCCCAGAATGACCTTGAGCATGAGACGTGACAGGTCATTACTGACCGGTAGATAGGGCGAGGTGCCGGTTTTAAATTCCATTACTCACCCGTCGTAGTGTTTTGTGCCGCGCGGCGTTTGTCGATCTCGGAAATTTTCGCCTGTTGTTCGGCGGACAGGCCATCGATATTCTTCGCGTTTGCATCCTGTTGGGCTTTTTTGGCCTTGACGCGTTCCAAAGCCGCAGCGATCTCTGCCTTCTTGTTATCGGCATCGCCGACTTTGGGCTTGTTCAGGGCTTTTTTGGCCTTGGCACGACGTTCTTCAAGGGCTTTCTTTTCGCGTTCCAGACGGTCGAGTCGGAACTCGTGACGCTGGCGCGCAATATCCGAACTTTGCCGTTCGCGCTCCTGATCCCAGATCTCGGTCTTGGCGAAGCGATAATACTGAACCAGGGGTATATGGCTTGGGCAGACCTGTGCACAGCAACCGCATTCAATGCAGTCAAACAGGTTATAGTCCTGAACCGTGTCAAAGTCGCGCGCGTGAGCATGCCAGTATAACTGTTGTGGCAGCAGTTGCGCCGGGCATACTTCAGCGCACTCACCGCAACGAATGCAGGCACTGGCCGCCTTTGGCGGCGCTATATCTGCCTGACTTGCAGCCAGCAGACAGTTGGTGGTTTTGATCACCGGCACGTTATCGCTTGCCAGTGAGATTCCCATCATCGGTCCCCCCATGAGCAGACGCTCGATATCCTCGGTATAGCCGCCACAGTCCTCGATCAGATCGGCTATCGGTGTACCGATGCGTACTTCCAGGTTGCACGGCTCGGCAACACCGGCTCCGGTTACAGTGACCACCCGGGAGATTAGCGGTTCACCGTTGATCAGGGCGCGTGATATGGCAGCGGCAGTGCCAACATTGTGGCAAACAATACCCAGGTCAGCTGGTAGACCCTGGCTGGGGACTTCCTCACCGGTGAGTGCGTAGATCAGTTGCTTCTCACCGCCTGCCGGGTAAAGGCTGGGAACCGGAACAATGCGTATATCGTTTGCACCGCAGGCTTCGAGGCTTTCGCCGAGACAGTCGATGGCGTGTGGCATATTGTCTTCCACGCCGATAACGGCCTGCTGTGCGCCGAGTGCATGTTGCATTATGCGGATACCATCAATCACATCCTGCGTACAGCAGCACATCAGCGCCTCGTCACAACTGATGAACGGTTCACACTCGGCACCATTGATGACCAGTAGCTCTACTTGTCGGTCAGGCCCGGGATTGAGTTTCACCGCGCTGGGAAAGCCGGCACCACCAAGACCAACAATACCGGCTGCCCTTACTTGCTGGCGTATGTCGGCGGGGTCAGCTTCCAGGACCCGGTCTATTTTCAGGCCGGTATCGGCAGCACGGTCTTCGCCGTCTGCGATAATTACGACACAGCTGGCGTTCAGGCCGGACGGGTGGGGTACCGGGTAATCGCCGACATCGGTGATTGTCCCCGAAGTCGGTGCGTGTACCGGAGCGCTGATGTAGTCAGTGGAGCGACCTATGAGCTGGCCCTTGAGCACCTTGTCTCCGGGTTTTACCAGCGCTTCAGCCGGCACACCGATATGCTGGCTGAGTGGGACAATAAGGCGTTCGGGCAGGCGCGCCTGACGCACGGGTGTGCGTAGCGACTGCGACTTATTGGATGCCAGGCGCAGGCCACCGGGAATAGCGAGAGGTTGTTCCAGAATGCTGACCATTGAGGCCGCATTGTACAGTGTCTGTGGCCAAAAATACGCCGGCTACACAGGGGGATTGTTGGCCTGTATCAAGCCCTTTCGCGGCTTTCGGCGGGTTCCGGGTAAGGCCATTTCCAGCTATCGATAGCCTGAGCAACCGGTACCATGTCGATACAGTCTACCGGGCAGGGCGGTACACACAGGTCGCAACCGGTGCATTCGCTTTCGATCACGGTGTGCATCTGTTTGGCAGCTCCAAGAATGGCATCCACCGGGCAGGCCTGAATACAGAGGGTGCAGCCAATGCAGGTTTGTTCATCAATTACCGCGACACGTTTTTCTTTATGTTCGCCGTGTTCTGCATTCAGTGGTTTTGGCTCCACGCCGAGCAGATCGGCCAGCGCCTGTATGGTAGCCTCACCGCCGGGAGGGCACTGGTTGATGTCTGCTTCTCCGGCAGCAATGGCTTCGGCATAAGGTCGGCAGCCGGCATAGGTACATTGGCCACACTGGGTCTGGGGCAGGATAGCATCGACCTGATCAGCGATCGGGTCGCCCTCCACCTTGAAACGGATGGCGGAAAAGCCCAGCAGCAGCCCAAAGCAGGCAGCCAGGATTCCAATGGCGAGCATGGCGGTGAGCATGGCGACTCAGCCCTTGATCAGACCGGAAAAACCCATAAACGCCAGCGACATCAGTCCGGCAGTAACCAGTGCAATGGCGGAGCCTTTGAACGCCACCGGCACGTCAGCGACGGCGATACGCTCGCGCATGGCCGCAAACAGGATCATGACCAGGGAGAATCCGACGGCGGCGCCAAAGCCGTAAACGGCAGACTGAAGAAAGCCGTGTTTTTCCTGCACGTTTAACAGGGCTACACCCAGTACCGCGCAATTGGTGGTAATCAATGGCAGAAAGATACCCAGCACCTGGTAAAGCAGGGGGCTGGTTTTGTGCACCACCATTTCAGTGAACTGCACTACCACTGCGATAACCAGAATAAATGTGATGGTGCGCAGATATTCCAGCCCCAGCGGCGCCAGCAGGTATTCATTCGCCAGGTAGCTGCAGACTGACGACAGCGTGAGTACAAAGGTCGTTGCCAGTGACATGCCGGTGGCAGTTTCAAGCTTGCGTGATACACCCATGAACGGGCACAGGCCCAGGAACTTCACCAGAACGAAGTTGTTCACCAGGACGGTGCTTACAAGGATGAGGGCAAGTTCGGTCATGGGGCTCTATAGTACCTGTTTTCCGTTGCGCTTCATTTAACTTTCATGCCCGGTTGTGCACCTTGATGCGGCTCAAGGATGAACAGGTCCTTGCCACCAGGGCCGGCCGCAAGGACCATCCCTTCGGAAACACCAAAGCGCATTTTGCGTGGTGCGAGATTGGCGACCATGACGGTGAGTTTGCCTTCCAGGTCTTCGGGCGCATAGGCGCTTTTTATGCCTGCAAAAACGTTGCGCGTTTCACCGCCGATATCCAGGGTCAGCTGGAGCAGTTTGTCGGCTTTTTCCACGACCTCGGCCTTGACGATTTTTGCAATGCGCAGATCTACCTTGGCAAATTCGTCGAATGTTATGGCATCGGCAACCGGGTCGTCAGCCAGCGGACCACTGGCAGGTTTGGTTTCAGTCACAGTCAAACTCTCTTTGGATGCCTCGATCATAGCGTTTACAGCGTCTGTTTCGACGCGCTTGGCGAGGTGTTTGAATTTGTTGATGCGCGTAGGGAAGTGTTCCAGGTCTTCCCAGCTAAAGTCGCGTTCCATGCCGAATAATTCGCGCGCTACGCGCCCTGTCATGACAGGCAGGATTGGCGTCAGGAAAATAGACAGAACATGGAAAGAGTGCAGGATGCGTGAACACACCTTATGCAACTTGTCTTTCTGTTCCGGATCCTTGGCAAGTTTCCACGGTTCGTTTTCGTCAAAGAACTGGTTGGTGCTATCAGCCATACGCATGATTTCCCGGACAGCACGGCTGTACTCGCGTTGTTCAAACGCCTCGGCAACAAGCTGTTTGCCACCTTCTGTTTCGTGGGTGCCATATTCCTTGTCCGACAGCAGTTCACCGTCGAAATGTTTAATGATGAAGTTTGCGGTACGACTGGCGATGTTCACATATTTGCCGACCAGGTCGCTGTTGATACGGGCCACAAAATCGTCCAGGTTGAGATCAATGTCATCGACGCCGCTGGAGAGTTTGGCCGCGTAGTAATAGCGCAGGTATTCAGGATCAAGATGATCAAGGTAAGTGCGGGCATTGATGAAGGTGCCGCGTGACTTGGACATCTTCTGACCGTTGACGGTCAAAAATCCGTGGGCGAACACCCTGGTCGGTTTGCGATAACCGGAACCGTCGAGCACCGCGGGCCAGAACAGCGTGTGAAAACGCAGGATATCCTTGCCGATGAAGTGATACAGCTCTGCGCTGGAGTGCTTGCCCCACCAGTCATCGAAATTCAGGTTATTTTTATTGCAGTAGTCCTTGAAGCTGGCCATGTAGCCCATAGGCGCATCCAGCCAGACGTAGAAAAACTTGTTTGGCGCATCAGGAATCTCGAAGCCGAAGTAGGGCGCGTCACGCGAAATGTCCCAGTCCTGCAGGCCGGCTTCCAGCCACTCGTTCATCTTGTTGGCCACTTCTGACTGGGTGGCTTTCTGGAGATAGTCGTGCAACATATCGGTAAAGTCGGACAACTTGAAAAAGTAATGCTCTGATTCCTTTTCCACGGGTGTCGCGCCACTGATCACTGACCTGGGGTTTTTCAGTTCTCCGGCATCGTATGTCGCGCCACAAACTTCGCAGTTGTCGCCATATTGATCATCGGCACCACATTTGGGGCAGGTGCCCTTGATGAACCGGTCTGGAAGGAACATGGCCTTTTCGGGGTCGTAATACTGGCTGATGGTGCGCTGGTCGATGTGCCCGGCGTCACGTAGTTTCAGGTAGATGGATTCGGCGAACTCACGGTTTTCGTCCGAGTGCGTGCTGTAATAGTTGTCGAATTCGATATGAAAGCTGGCGAAATCCGCCTGGTGCTCGGCGTTCATTTTTTTGATCAGCGCTTCCGGCGAGATATCTTCCTGCTGGGCACGCAGCATGATCGGCGTGCCATGAGCATCGTCTGCACAAACGTAGGTGCAGTTATGGCCGCGCATTTTTTGAAAGCGAACCCAGATATCTGTCTGGATATATTCGACCAAATGTCCCAGGTGAATTGAGCCATTGGCATAGGGCAGGGCGCTGGTGACCAGCATGTTGCGATGTTGTTGTGACATTAAATTGCCTGACAGAACCTGTAGATAGCGCGCCATTATGCCAGAAACGGGTTTTCTTAACCGTACAAACCGGGGTGAAGACCCACCACCCTAAATTGTGTACAATCGCGCCTCAATTTTTTCAGTGTAATCAAGGCCAAATGGCCCGCGACCAAGCTTGATGAGGAAATGACCATGGCAGACCTGTCCAGAGAGCAGATTGAAGCTAAGCTCAAGGAATACATCGATCCTTTCATGGAAAAGGATCTGATTACCGCCCAGTGCGTGCGCAATGTCATGATCGAGGGCGACCAGGTCGTTGTCGACGTGGTCCTCGGTTTCCCGGCAGAAGGCTATAAGGAAGAGCTTGCTGCGAGGCTGAAAGAGATGGTCGAGTCGATCGATGGTGTGGGCAAGGC
>Ga0316189_10003900_pt1 | contig 14444 bp, 16 predicted proteins | sample LowCovwburrow_MG_FD_204930 | JGI IMG/M metagenome (GOLD analysis project Ga0316189, IMG submission 204930) | Coastal sediment microbial communities from Maine, United States - Lowes Cove worm burrow | ecosystem: Environmental > Aquatic > Marine > Coastal > Sediment | place: USA: Maine...
GCTCACCAGTATGACCAGCAGTATTAATGGATCCAGCTTGCGGTGTGAGTGCTTATCTCTAAACATGGCAGACCTCGGTACGGACAACAGATTGACCTGCTGTGCCATCAATATTTCACAGGGTTGCCATTATCCTGGGCCATCAGACACATTATTTCTGGTGAACCGGTCACATTTTCAGGAATCGAGACTCAAGTTCCTGCCTGAACAGTGAAAATACACCGGAAAGACGATAGACCTTGATTAGGATGGTAGAATATTCGAGGGCTCGGGTTCGACTCCGGGCAGTCAGTATTTTGTCACCTTGAGGTGAAAGGGGTATCCTTACACACTGGAGTCTGTACAAACCGCGACCAATATTATGACAATCGAAAACAATCACAACATCGTCGTTGAAGTCGAGACCAGCTATGTCGAAGGACAATCCGAGCCTGACGATGAGCGCTATGTGTTCTCCTACACAATCACCATCCGCAATGAAGGCGGGCAACCGGCAAAATTGTTATCGCGTCACTGGATAATCACGGACGCCCACGGCAACACTCAGGAAGTAAAGGGTGAAGGTGTTGTCGGCGAACAACCACACCTCAATCCGGGCGAAGGTTTTCAGTATACCAGTGGTGCAATGATATCGACGCCGGTTGGCAGCATGCACGGCACCTACCAGATGCTGGCAGAGGATGGCAATGAATTCGATGCAGAGATTCCGGCCTTTACCCTCGCCATTCCACGCACCTTACACTAAGTGGCTGTTTACGCCATTGGTGATGTCCAGGGTTGCTTTGATGAACTGCAGGCCCTGCTCGAACTAATCCGCTTCGACCCTGATAAAGACCGCGTATGGTTTGCCGGTGACCTGGTTAACCGGGGTCCAAAATCACTGCAGACATTGCGCTTCATACGCGACCTGGGTGACAGTGCCGTCAGTGTACTGGGTAATCACGACCTGCATCTGATTGCTGCTGCACACGGACACCTGCTCAGTAATGATGACCATACACTGGATGCCATCCTCACCGCACCCGATTGTGATGAACTAATTGACTGGTTACGGCAGCAACCGCTATTGCACCACGATGAAGCGCTTGGCTTCACCATGATCCATGCCGGACTACCGCCACAATGGGACTTGCCACTGGCACAGCAATGCGCGCGCGAAGTCGAGGCAGTGCTGCGCAGCGATAATCTCTCCACCTTTATTCCGCATATGTATGGCAACAAGCCAAAGCGCTGGTCAAGTGAGCTTTTGGGCTGGAAACGCCTGCGCTTCATTATCAACTGTTTTACACGGCTGCGCTTTTGTGATGCAGATGGCCGCCTGAAGTTGAAATACAAGGGTGCACCGGGAAGTCAGCCAGCGGAATACCGGCCCTGGTTCGAGTTACCCGAGCGCCGCAGCCGGGACCTGAAGATTGTCTTTGGTCACTGGTCAACACTGGGGCCACGCACAGATGCGGGAATTTACCCGCTGGATACGGCCTGTCTCTGGGGCGGTGAATTGACGGCGTTACGGATAGACAGCACACCGCAGTGGTTTACCTTGCCGTGTGCGGGGGAACAGGTACCGGGTTGAGTGATCAATCGAGTCTGACCCCATTGATCCTATTTCCCTGTGTGTACGCGGTCAAGACGAATAAAACTGTATCCATGAGAATTCTTTTCATCGGCCTCAAAATCAACACGTTCGACCTGGTGCCACTCGGTATCACGCATCTCGGGGAAACGGGTGTCCCCTTCAAACGCCTGGTGAATTCGCGTCAGGTAAATCGTATCGGTAGCGGGTAAAACCTGGCGATACAGTTCCGCGCCACCGATCACCATCACCTCGTCCTGCTCACCGGCAGCCGTTATCGCGGCATCAATGGAATGGACCACCTCACAACCTGCCGCTGTATAAGTACTGTCACGGGTAATTACGATATTGGTCCTCCCGGGTAGCGGTCGCTTGATCGATTCCCAGGTCTTGCGCCCCATCAGGATCGGTTTGCCCATGGTCGTCTGTTTGAAATGTTTCAAATCGGCCGGCAAGTGCCAGGGTAACTGGTTATCCCGTCCGATTATCCCGTTGGCCGCCATGGCCACAATAATAGAAATCTTCATACAGCAAGCCTATACCGCAACCGGCGCCTTGATATGCGGATACGGGTCATAATTCTGCAACTCAAAATCATCGTAGCTAAAGGCAAACAGGTCATCCACATCGGGATTAAGCCGCATACCAGGCAGTTGTCGCGGGGTGCGTGACAGCTGCAGGTTGGTTTGTTCGAGGTGGTTTAGATACAGATGGGCATCACCGAAGGTATGCACAAAATCACCTGCTTGCAGACCGGTCACCTGCGCCATCATCAGGGTTAACAGGGCATAGGAGGCAATATTAAATGGCACGCCCAGGAAGATATCTGCGCTGCGCTGGTACAACTGGCAGGACAATCGACCATCGGCCACATAAAACTGAAAGAAGGCATGGCACGGTGGTAATGCCATGTTTTCAATGTCGCTGACGTTCCATGCACTGACGATAATTCGGCGGGAATCGGGGTTGTTCCTGAGCTGTTCGATTACCTGACTGATCTGGTCGATACTGCCACCATTCGCCGCTGGCCAGGAACGCCATTGGTAGCCATACACCGGCCCGAGGTTACCTTTTTCATCGGCCCATTCATCCCAGATCGTTACCTTGTTGTCATGCAGGTAACGTATATTGGTGTCCCCTTTCAGGAACCACAGCAGTTCATGCAGAATTGAGCGCAGGTGGCATTTCTTGGTCGTTACCAGCGGGAAGCCTTTCGATAAATCAAAGCGCATCTGGTAACCAAACACACTGACGGTGCCGGTGCCGGTACGATCCTCCTTGCGAGTGCCGTGATCGCGCACATGGCGCATCAAGTCGAGGTACTGTTGCATGCTTTTTTGTATAACCCCCGGATTACCAGCTGACTTTTCCATCGGTGCGGCGATAGGCGTAGATAAAAAACGCGATACCGATCAAGATCATGGGAAAAGACAATAGATGCCCCATTGTCAGCCAGTCAAAGGCCAGAAAACCGATGTGTGCATCTGGAACGCGGACAAACTCTATACCAAACCGGAACACACCATAACAGATCAGGTACAGGCCGGAGACGGCCATGGTCGGTCGCGGCTTGCGTGAAAACAGCCAGAGTATGGCGAAGAACACCAGCCCTTCGAAGAAAAACTCGTACAGCATGGACGGGTGACGAGGCAGATTATCAACAAACGGGAACACCATCCCCCAGGGTAAATCTGTTGGACTGCCCCATAATTCACCGTTAATAAAATTACCCAGGCGCCCGGCCCCCAGCCCCAGTGGCACCAGCGGTGCCAGAAAATCCGTTACCTGGAAGAACGTCCGACCGGTGTGCCGTCCATATAACCACATGGTAACAAACACACCCATCATGCCGCCATGATAGGACATGCCACCTTGCCATATCCTGAAAATCACCAGCGGCTCGTCAATAAAGCCACTGAAATTGTACATCAGCGTGTAGCCAATCCGGCCACCCAGTACGGCACCCAGTGCAAAATAGAACACCAGGTCACTGATCTCTTCGGCGCGCCATTCAGTGCCCGTGCGGCGTGTGCGTATATGACCCAGCCACCAACCCGCGACAAACGCTATCAGGTACATCAGTCCGTACCAGTGCACTTCGAAGGGACCCACGGCAACTGCAACCGGGTTGATTTCGGGATAGATCAGCATAATGTTCCTTGTATTAGTGTGGTGTAACGAATAACGTGTACATATCAGCGAGACGAGAAGCCGTTAGCTGCAAGGCGCGTCTCGCCGGGAATGGCGCGCCCTTTACAAGAGACGCAACACCGCAGATGACGGCTTCTCGCCTCGCCCGAAGGGAGGCCCACAAATAACCCAATACGGCGTTGCAGCCTTTGTTAAGGGAATAACCATTAACTGCAGACTGCGCCTTGTCCTGGGTCATTTGTGGGCCTCTGATAGGTGCACGTTATTCGTTACACCACACTCATTCAGGTCGCCGGTACCCGGCAGAAAAAGGCCTTCAGGTAGGCGGTCTCCACTATCGCCGGGTGCACCGGATGATCCATGGCCTGGAAGCCACGCTCAAGTAATTGCATCTGACGTCCCTGTTTACGTGCCGACTGATAGAGAATAGATTGCAGACGCTCTGCCGTCAGATGCATGGAACAGGAGCATGATATCAATATCCCGTCAGGCGCCAATACCTGCATGGCAAGACGATTCAGGCGCGCGTAGCCCTGCTCACCGGTCTTGATATCCTTGCGGCGTTTAATGAAAGCCGGTGGGTCAACAATGACCACATCAAACCGCTGTTTATCTTCCTGCATGGACTTGAGTACATCGAATGCATCACCTGTCTCGTGCCGGACCTTGTCCACCAGGCCATTGGCCGCGGCATTTTTTTCCAGGAACGATTGTGCTACCGCGGATGAATCCACGCAGCATACCTCGCTGGCACCGGCAGCAGCGGCCTGCAGCCCCCATGCGCCAATATAACTGAACACATCCAGCACCCGTTTATTCTGTACGTATTTATGCATGGCCAGGCGGTTACTGCGCTGATCATAAAACCAGCCGGTCTTCTGACCGGCCGCCAGTGGCACTTCAAACTGCACCCCGCCCTCTTCCAGGGTCACGGTTTCCGGGACATCACCGATGATTTCAGGCTCCTGCGACAGACCTTCAAGGGCACGGACCGGGGTATCATTACGCAGCACTATACCGCTGGGTGCGAGCACCCTGTTCAGCACTTCCAGCAACAGGTCCCGGACAGCTTCCATGCCCGCAGTCGTAAACTGTACAACCAGCACATCACCATAGCGGTCAATCACCAGACCCGGTAGTCCATCACTCTCGCCATACACCAGGCGATAATTTGCTTGCTCAAACAGGGACTCCCGTAATTGTAATGCGCTGCGCAGCCGGCGTTCATAGAAAGCGGCATCAATCACACTACGCGGGCGCCGTGTCAGCAGGCGTGCACAGATCAGCGAATGCGGGTTCACATACCCGATGCCGAGCGTCTTGCCAACGGATGACTGAATCGCTGCAAGGCTGCCCGGTTCAAAGCCGGTCAGCGGCGTCTTGCGAGTATCAACCTCGTTGCTGTAAACCCACAAATGACCGGCATCAAGGCGGCGCTGCTCGTTGCGTTTCAGTATGAGGGCGGGAAGATTGGTCGATGTCATAAAGTTTGCTCTGCTCGTATAAGCCGCTGTCAATGCAGTACAGCAGGATTGTTTGCCACAGCCTCACCCGAGTAGATGGCAAGATAGCCGCTGCGGTAGGGCTGGGTAAATACCGCCTTTGGGTATTCTTCAATAGCGGCTCGGGTAATCACTACCAGGTAGTCCTGGCGATGCTGCCCTGCCCACACCAGTGCCTGGCCGGCCTCCAGTTGTACAATCGGTTTTGCCAATTGCCCCGCAAAACCGAACTGACCATGATAACGTAATTGCATCGCCACCTCGCGCCCGGCAGCCTGCGCCCTGGCAATCACGCGGCTGGCCGATTGTACGTCATAGGCCGGTGCGGCAATCCTGAATATGCCAAAATGCAGCACCATTATCACCCATACGGAGAACAGGGTCAGGCGCAGCGGATAGTCTGCCGGTTGCAGGGGTGGCTGCAGTAACAACAGCAGCGCGGCTACCACCAGTAGCACACCCCACAGGGGATGGACGTTATTGATCCATGCCGCCGTGTCCATCACAAAGGGCAGAATTGCCAGCAAGCCACCCGTCACAAACAACGCGCCACTCAGTAGCCAGGGCCGCTGTAGAATAATGCGGCCATCCATCCGGCTCAGCACCCGGGCAAGCATCAATGCAAAGGCAGGAACAAGGGGTAACAGATACTTGATTTGTTTGCCGCTGACCAGGCTCATCAGGAGAAACACCGAAACCAGCCAGGTCAGGCAAAAGCGCAGGCCCTCGTCCTTCGACACACCGGACCGCCGCAAAGCCGACCAGCACCAGGGCAACAGGATCCAGGGTGCAAACAATACCGCCAGCCACGGCAAATACCACCACGGTGGATGCGCATGCGCAAAAGACTGCACCATGCGATTGGCGGTCTGGCCCCAGAGAATCGCTTCGCGATAGACCTCGCCACCGGCCTGCGCAGCCGGCAACGCCCAGGCCAGTGCAATCACTGCACCGACAAGGACACTGGCGAGCATGCCGGCATACCAGTGCAACCAGAAGCGTGTATCGGCATCCCGCTTCCACAACGGGGCCAGCAGGGCAACCGGCAAGACGTGCAGCAGGATCACCGGCCCCTTGGACAGGACGCCCAGTCCAATGGCAACAGCGGTGATCAGCCAACCGGTCCACAAGCCCCGTGCCGCACGGATAATGCCCGTCATCGCCAGCAGTGTCATCAACACCAGTAACAGGTCGATCTGCACCCAGGTAATAAACGCAGTAAAGAACAGGCTGCCAAATATTAGCCATGGCGTCAGTCGCGCCGTAGTTGTATCGCCCGGCCACAGCTGGCGTGAAAGGTTTGCGCTGGCAAACAGGATGAACAGCGCAAGCACCGGTGCGATGCTGCGTAACACCCATTCATGCACACCCAGCAGCCACCAGCCAGCGTGAATCAGCCAGAAATAGAGGGGCGGCTTGTGACTATAGGGTTCGCCATTCAGGTACGGGACCAGGAAATCGCCACGTGACCACATTTCCCAGGCCACACTGGCATAACGGGTCTCGTCCACCGGCAATAATGGCCGGGTCAGTAATGCCGCCAACAGGACGATCAGCCAAACGCCTAGCAAGCCCAACCAGGATCCGTAGCGTGGATTCATTTTTGGGTCACGGTAGATGTTTCTACACCCAGCTCCCGATCAAGCTGCTGACCCAGTGTCTTGCCGCGTGCAACATTTCGATAGAGGACGATGCCAAGGATAGCTGCCAGTACAAACAGGGCCATTGCAATCGCCACTTGCCAGAACTGATCCACCCGCGCACCACTGCCGACTAGTGAAAAAATAAGCATTTGCGGTATATAACCCAGCGCCGAACCCAGAAAAAAAGGCCGTTTTTTCACGCTGGAAACGCCCGCTGCAATATTGATCATCCAGTTACTGCCCAGCGGCAACAGGCGCACCAGCAGGGCCATGGTGAAGGTATTCTCGCGCAGGAACAAATCGACCTGCTGGATGCGCGCCGAAAACTGCTGCTCCAGGTATGCGCGCAGCAGGAGACGTGCAATATAGAAGGTGGTGATACAGGCGCCCACCACAGCCAGCATGGACAGTAGAAACCCCTGAGAAAACCCGAAGGCATAACCACCCAGAAAGGCAATCACCTGGCGCGACAAGCCAATACTGCCCAGCAGGCAACAGACAAGCACAAACAACAGCACACCGGCGACACCATTAGCCCGTACCTGTGCATCGATCCAGTCCTGGTCAAGCACATCCTTCAGCAACCAGGTGATCAGCACGAGGATGACCATCACCAGCAAACCACGAAAAATGAATCGCACCGACATTAACTAGTGTCCAGCCATAAACAATTAACTCTCGCCAAGACGCAGAGCACGCAAAGTATTACATAATTGTTGTAATAACATACTAATAGCTTGTCTTAGCGTGCTTTGCGCCTTTGCGAGAAAAATATCGGTGTTTATGGATGGAAACCATCTATTTTATTTCAGAAACGATCGGGGGTTTGCTGCGCCGTTGCAGCCAGAGCACACCCAGCATATCGATAATGCCAACCCACAAGCGGTTGTGGACACCGTACTTTGACTGTCCCCGCAGACGCTCGCGGTGATTGACCTCGACAGACAGTACCTTGCCACCCTGTCGTTGTACCAGCGCGGGCAGGAAGCGATGCATATGGTCGAACTGGGGCAGACCGAGAAACGTTGCCCGCGCAAAGACCCTCAGACCGCACGCTGAATCCGGCGCATCGTCATGCAGCAGGGTAGTTCGAACCGAGTTTGCAATACGGGAAGTCACACGCTTTAACCAGCCATCCCTGCGCTGTTTTCGATGGCCGGTGACCAAATGAACATCATCGGGTGTCTCGTCCATAATCCGGAACAGTTTCAGAATGTCGGCAGGGTCATTCTGGCCATCGCCATCCAGGGTGGCGATCCACGACTTCCTTGCTGCCTGTACACCCGATGCAATCGCAGCACTCTGACCGTAACACTCACGGTGACGCAATGTCCGCAGCTGCGGGTATGACTGGCGGGCCGCCTGCAATACCGCGGGCGTACCGTCGATACTGCCATCATCCACAACAATAATTTCATAAGCCGTTTCAGTGTCGAAGCACGTGCTTATTTCATCAAGCAGTGGAGCAATGCTTTCCACTTCATTGAACACGGGAATGACAATGCTCAGGTCCACTTAATTTCCTTACAGCGATTAAGTATAAAAACACCCAATTGGCCACGGAACCCACGAAAAACACGAAAAAATAAAAGCTTTATCAAGAAATATTTCCGTGTTCTTCCGTCGATTCCGTGGCCATTAATATCTTGTTTTCATCTTTTCTTCCGTGTCATTCCGAGTGCTTCCGTGGCAAGATTACCAAGTATGTGTCCTTCACGTCCAAACACACTGGTTGACGCATCGTCTATAATACACTGCCCGGCATGACCGTACCCAGAAGCATGAACAAGAGCCATAGCAACGCCCTCATCAATGAGACCAGCCCATACCTGCTGCAGCATGCCCATAATCCGGTTGAGTGGTACCCGTGGGGAGCAGCGGCCCTTGAGAAGGCATGCCGCGAAAACAAGCCGATTTTGCTGTCCATTGGCTATTCTGCCTGCCACTGGTGTCATGTCATGGCCCATGAGTCATTTGAAGACCCGGAGACCGCCGGGCTGATGAACCGTCTGTTCGTCAATATCAAGGTCGATCGTGAAGAACGGCCGGACATCGACAAGATTTACCAGACCGCCCACTCGCTGCTGACCCAACGCTCCGGCGGCTGGCCGCTGACTGTGTTCCTGACGCCAGACGACAAGGTGCCGTTCTTTGCCGGCACCTACTTCCCGAATGAGCCACGCCATGGCATGCCGTCCTTCCGTGACCTGATGCAGCGCGTGCACGATTTCCTCACCGACAACGATGCTGACATCCGCAAGCAAAACAGCACCCTGATTAATGCCCTGCAATCGATGCAGCAGGGTGATCCGGCAGAGACCCTGAACCCGTTACCACTGGATACGGCACGCCAGCAACTGGAACAGAGTTTCGATGAACGTGAAGGCGGTTTCGGCAGCGCACCGAAGTTTCCGCACCCAAGCAATATAGAACGGCTGCTGCGACACTGGGCAGGTGCACCCACCACGGCGGGAACGAGTGACCAGCGCGCCTTGCACATGGCTGTTTTCTCCCTGGAGAAAATGGCACGCGGCGGCATGTTCGACCAGCTCGGTGGTGGCTTCTGCCGTTACTCGGTAGACGATCAGTGGATGATTCCGCACTTTGAAAAGATGCTCTATGACAATGGCGCCCTGCTCGCCCTGTATGCCGAGGCCTTCGCCGCAACCGGCAATCCCCTGTTCAGACGCATCTGTCAGCAGACCGCTGACTGGGTGATGCGTGACATGCAGGCACCGGAAGGTGGCTATTACTCCAGCCTCGATGCAGATTCTGAAGGTGAAGAAGGCAAGTACTATGTGTGGACGCCCGCTGCAGTAAAGGAGATCCTGGGTGAGGATGACTACATTATCTTCGCCCGACGTTATGGCCTGGACCGTGCTGCCAACTTTGAAGGACACTGGAACCTGCACGTATTCCATACCAAAGCAGAACTTGCACAGTCATTCTCGATGGACGAGGCCGAAATCGGGCAGGCCGACCAGCGTGCACGTCTCAAACTCCTGGAACAGCGTGTACAACGCCTACCACCAGGCCGGGATGACAAGATACTGACCTCATGGAACGGCCTGATGATACGCGGCATGGCCATTGCGGGACGTCACCTCGACCAGCCGGACTGGGTAGCATCAGCTGAGCGTGCGCTGGATTTTATTTATCAAACACTGTGGAAAGACGGCCGGCTGCTCGCCACCTGCAAGGACGGTCGCGCTCACCTGAATGCCTATCTGGATGATTATGTTTATTTGATCGACGGCATTCTTGAACTGTTACAGGTACGCTGGCGAGCACAGGACCTGTCGTTTGCGATTGAACTGGCAGAGGTGGTGCTGACGCACTTTCAGGACCCGGAGGGTGGATTCTTCTTTACCTCGGATGACCACGAAGCCCTCATTCAACGTCCCAAGCCGACTCACGACGATGCCATACCCTCCGGCAACGGTATCGCGGCCAAGGTGCTGGGACGCCTCGGGCATCTGCTCGGTGAAAGCCGCTACCTGCAAGCAGCGGAAAACACGCTGAAAGCCATCTGGCCCGGCATCCAGAGCATGCCTCACGGCCACGCCAGCCTGCTGCTTGCACTGGAGGAATCGCTGTTCCCGTTTCAGACCGTGATTATCCGTGGTGCGGACGCTGCGACTGCTGACTGGCAGTTGCTGGCAACACGCCCCTATGCACCGCGACGATTCACATTGACTATTCCGGAAACAGCCGACAAGCTACCCGGGCAACTGGGCGAGCGCGCACCCATAGGGGAAACCGTGGCCTATGTGTGCAGCGGTCACACTTGCAGCGCACCAATAACTGCAATTGACAGCTTCACAACCCTACTCACTGACACAGAAACGAAGACCAGGCCATGAGCGATACCATCCACATACTGCAACTCCCCGGTGCGCAACTGGCAAGCATTGAACAGGGCGAGGATGACATCACACTGCACTTTTCAGAGGTGCAGCTGGTGCAGGAAATGGAAAACACCTTCGAAGACTCACTCTGGACCCAGGCAATCGACCTGACCGTCAATGGTATCGAGCTTGAAGGCGAACCGCCGGCGTGCCCCTGCGAGGTCAGGGGTGGCGACCTCATCGATAATATTTTTACTTACCGCGATCATGCGCCGTTACCGATCAACTGGCATGGCGAGGTCTGTTGTAAATTATCCATTGCCGGTTACGACACGGGCTTCACGATATCGGGTACATCACTCGGCGTGAAGCAGATTGCCAATCCACGTTATATAAAGCACTTCAAGAAGACATGAACCTGTTTCCAAAAACCCGTTTGACACACTATTCTACATTCACATGACGCAAAAGAAGCCACCATCCGGCAACAGCAAGCTGGACACTATCGTTGCCGACGCCCGCCGCAACCAGTCAAAACGTGAGCAGGGCTATCGGGAGAAATCCCTTAAAATGTACCCGTGGATATGCGGGCGCTGTTCACGTGAATTCACCCGTGCAAATGTTCACGAACTGACCGTACATCACCGTGACCACAATCACGACAACAATCCGGAGAACGGCAGCAACTGGGAATTACTGTGTCTCTATTGCCATGACAACGAACATGCACGCTACCTTGATGGCGAGAGCGTCGGCAATACGGATGCATCAGGCAAGGACAGCCAGACAGCCACCCACAATCCACTTGCGGGCCTGGCCGATCTGTTGAAGAAGGGCGGCTAGCGCTCTATCAATGTGATCATTCGTAGGTTGGGCTGAAGAATGAAGCCCAACCTACTTCAGGCCGCGCCGGGTCTCGGCCCATGAACCACTGTCGCCATTAAAGGTCAGTATGCGGTCCGAGGTAACCAGCAATGCAGACCTGTCGACCACCTCGGCACTCACAACCTTCTCACCGGCAACACGTCGCAAGCTACTCCAGCCGGAAGGATAGGAGCCAACCCCGGCAAAGCGCTGGTTGGTCACCAGAATAGCAACACCGTTCGCGACATAGCGTTCGTGGATTTTCTCCTTTGCATGGATAGGAAGGTAAAAAAACTGCCCGGTCGCCGTGTTTGCAGCAACGATCCGGTCGCTTTCAGTCACCAGAAAGATGGTCTTGGCAACCACCTCATCAGCCGCAGCCGACACCGGGATCGCAAGCAGCAGTATCATCAGCACGCGACTGAGGTACCTGACAATGACGTGGTACACGGAAAGCGAAATCATAATAAAAACCCCGACAACCAGGCTGCTACCATTGTAGACCTGTCAAGGTGTACGAAGTTCCTAATCGAGCACGACCCCAAAACTCGCCAGGTAGCGCTCCCGGAATGCTTCCATGGTGAAGCTGTGGTTCTGGGTGCCATGCTGTTCGATCTTGATGGCGCCCATGAGTGCCGCAATCCGGCCCGTCGTTTCCCAGTCCAGCTGGTTCATGAGCCCAAACAACAAGCCGCCACGATAGGCATCACCGCAGCCCGTCGGATCATTCAGCCTGGAAACCGGCGCCGCCGGTATATCGATCCGCTGTTTGTCAGTATAGATATGCGAACCTTCGCCACCGAGCGTGACAATCAGGGCATCAACACGTTCGGCAATTTCATGCGGTGACAGGCCGGTACGTTCCTGCATCAATTGTAACTCGTAGTCATTCACACTGACCCACGTCGCCTTGTCGATAAACGTGTTCAGGTCATCCCCATCAAACATGGGCAGGCCCTGACCCGGGTCGAAGATGAAGGGAATAGCGGCATCCACAAACTGGGTGGCATGATCAATCATGCCCTGACGTCCATCAGGAGAAATGATGCCCAGGGTAATACCACTCGCATCACTGACCTTGTTTTCATGCGATGCATCCATGGCGCCCGGATGAAAGGCGGTGATCTGGTTATCATCGGTGTCCGTGGTAATAAAGGCCTGTGCAGTAAAACGATCCTCGACCATCGTGACATGCGTACGATCGATCCCGGTCGTGTCCATCCACACGGCATAGGGCCCAAAGTCGTTACCGACCGTTCCCATGGGCTGTGGCTCGCCACCCAGCAGCTTCAGGTTGTAGGCAATATTACCGGCACAGCCGCCGAATTCACGTCGCATTTCGGGCACATAAAAGGCCACGTTCAGTATGTGCACCTTGTCGGGCAGAATATGATTTTTGAACTTGTCCTGGAACACCATAATGGTGTCGTAGGCAAATGAGCCACAGATGAGTGCTGACATAGGGTAATTCCTGATGTAGAAAATTTTAAGTTAAATAGATATCCCGCAACACCAGCAGCCACACCACGGCTGCATTGATCAACGCGATCATGACTAACGCGGAGCTGATGTCCTTGGCACGCCCGGATAACTCGTGCAACTCCGGGCCAACACGGTCAACGACGGTTTCAATCGCGGAGTTAACCAACTCGAATAAAAGTACCAGCACCCACACGGTGATCAAAACTGCCCGCTCCAGTCCGGTACTCCCAAGCCACAGAGCCAGCGGCACCAGCACCACGGTCGCCGCGACCTCCTGCTTGAAGGCCGTCTCATGTCGAAAGGCTGCTGCCAATCCCTGCAGAGAATAGCCGGCGGCCTTGACCAATCTGCGAATGCCGGTATTTTCCGGATCAGTTGCCATTAACGTTTTTATTTAAACATACTGTATTTTTGCTCTCGCAAAGACGCAAAGATCGCCAAGAAAGAAATAGTAAATGACTTTATATCAATCATCATATAAAACTTTGCGACCTTTGCGTCTTGGCGAGAGTATTTATTGTTTTGACGTTCACCAGACAGCAATATGCACAACAGTCAGACACTCCAGGCCAGATCCAGTTGCTTTGCCGCCCGCACTTCATCAAGACGCCTGACCGGCTGGGTGTGCGGCGCCTCCTTCAGCAGCTCCGGGCTGTTTTCGGCTTCCTGCTGGATCTTGATCATGGCCTCCACAAACGCGTCCAGTTCTTCCTTCGTCTCTGTCTCGGTCGGCTCGATCAACAGACACTCGGGGACCAGCAGCGGGAAGTAGGTCGTCGGTGCATGGAAATTGTAGTCCAGCAAGCGCTTGGCAAAATCCATGGCGGTAATACCCAGCTCCTTTTGCTGGCGCTTCAGGGTGATGATGAACTCGTGGGTTGCACGGCGCCCCGGGTAGGCCACCTCAAAACCGGCATCGGCCAGCCTGGCCATCAGGTAATTGGCATTCAGGGTGGCAAAATCGGCCACACGGTGCATGCCTTCGCGCCCCAGCATGCGGGCATAGATATAGGCACGCATCAGTACACCCGCATTACCCATAAAGGCCGACAGGCGGCCGATGCTTTGCGGACGCACGTCGCTCGTGATCCAGTAATACTCGTCACCGTCGTCACCGTCGTAACCGACAATGGGTAGCGGGATAAAGGGCTCAAGCCGCTTGCTGACACCCACCGGACCCGCACCCGGACCGCCACCGCCGTGCGGTGTGGAGAAGGTCTTGTGCAGGTTCATATGGATGACATCAAAACCCATATCACCCGGACGTACCTTGCCAAGAATGGCATTCAGGTTTGCGCCATCGTAGTACAGCAGGCCTCCGACCTCGTGAATAAGGTCGGCAATCTCCTTGATGCGGCGTTCAAATACGCCCAGCGTTGAA
>Ga0316189_10003901_pt1 | contig 14442 bp, 16 predicted proteins | sample LowCovwburrow_MG_FD_204930 | JGI IMG/M metagenome (GOLD analysis project Ga0316189, IMG submission 204930) | Coastal sediment microbial communities from Maine, United States - Lowes Cove worm burrow | ecosystem: Environmental > Aquatic > Marine > Coastal > Sediment | place: USA: Maine...
CCGGATGGAATTAGAGCTACCAAAGCATTAATTGAAAGGGTTTGGAAGAAGATGGAATAATTAAAAACAACACTACTTAATTGAATAGTTTCCGTTTTCCCACATAGCATTAATTGTCCAATTGGGAGAAAGGAGATGTATCTTCTTTTTGCAATTCATCCAGCTAATCCTTCAAAATGAGTGCTTTTGTATGATAGGTATTACATTCAGCTTGAATTAGGGCCGTGGTATTGAGGACGTACCCGATATCAATGATTTTTTTTTAATGATTTCGATTTCGCCTTGGACGAATCCCGTCCGAACCAAGGTTCACTTTCCGGAACGCTGCAATTCCACTTTACGTCGCTCTTATGGTAATCGCCTATCCCTATAATCTGAAATAAAATCATCAATAAAATGGGTAGATCATAGCTAGAGAAAGAAATGTCAAAAAATATCCTTAGCACTACATCCTACCCTATAAAGTTTATAACGCTCTATAATTCAATTACTTAAATTTATATTGTTCTTTTATAATATTACAATAAATGTTAAATATTATATAAAATAGTACCTTTTATTGCATAGTACTGTAACAAAAACAAATATCCGTCGTCTTGTAGTTGTAAGTAAATCAAAAACAACTAATAATAACAATATTAAAAACTAAAAATCATGAGAGCATCTAACAACAGAACAGCAACGGAATCAAAAATAGGACAATACTTTTCAACCTTTAGTGGTAGCAAAAGAGTGCAATGGGCACAATACAGAAATTACAATCGCTAGTATCAATTAAAACATTCAACAACCTAAAAATATAAAATCATGAAAGCATCAAGAAATAGAACATCGACAGAGTCAAAAACAGGACAGTACTTTTCATCTTTTAGCGGTAGTAAAAGAGCGCTATGGGCACAGTACAGGAACTTTAATCGCTAATCACGATTATTATAACAACACAATCATCAAACGAACAAAGTCATGAAAACATATATCAATCAATATCCAACAGCATCGAAAAGATTGGAATTTCTAATCAAAATTAGGGACAGTAAACGATTTCGTAGCATGGAACAGACATTTTTCCTGCAATAAGTAGGCCGATGCATGCACGGAACAGAATAAGGGATACACTTCATCAATGTATCCCTTTTTTTATATATGGAAATGGGGCTACTATTCTTGCTTGGTGATTAACTAAAGCTGTAAATTTTCAAAGAAGCTATTTAAAGGATTTAGGTACTATTAAATAATATTTCTTGTAACTATAACATTTTCAATTCGAAGCCTTATACTATTTTCTATAAAAGACATGGAAGAATTAGTCTGAATGCCAAAAAACCTTATTTTTATAAGCATTTCAATTTTACCAACCAAAAATCATTTTATGTCTCAAATTTCCATTAGTTCACAAAAACCTAAGTTATCATTTTGGCAAATCTGGAACATGAGTTTCGGCTTTCTAGGTATCCAATTTGGTTTTGCCTTGCAGAATGCCAACGTAAGTCGAATTTTTGAAACGCTTGGTGCCTCCAAGGACGAATTACCCATTCTTTGGTTAGCAGCTCCTGTTACCGGACTTTTGGTTCAACCCATTATTGGATATTATAGTGATCGCACTTGGCATAAAAAATGGGGTCGACGAAGACCTTTCTTTGCTGTTGGAGCCATCTTGGCCACAATAGCTCTGTTCGCCATGCCCAATTCCACTGCGCTTTGGATGGCTGTCATTATGCTTTGGCTTATGGATGCATCCATAAATATTAGCATGGAACCTTTTAGGGCTTTTGTAGGGGATATGCTACCCAACTCACAACGGACCAGTGGTTTTGCCATGCAGAGTTTCTTTATTGGTATAGGCGCTGTTGTGGCCTCTGCCCTGCCCTATCTGATGACTAATTGGTTTGGTGTTTCGAATATCGCAGATGATGGTGGTATTCCCGATGCGGTTAAATGGTCTTTTTATTTAGGTGGAATTGCCTATTTCTCTGCTGTTATGTGGACCGTTTTCAATACTGAGGAATATCCACCAGATGATTTGGAGAAACTCAAGGCAGAAAACGCCGAAACTGGAGTTTTCACAGGTCTGAAAGAATCCTTTATGGGCATTTTTAAAATGCCAAAAACCATGGTGCAATTATCATTTGTACAATTCTTCTCCTGGTTTGCCCTTTTTGCAATGTGGATCTATACTACTTCTGCAGTAACAAGTCATGTGTATGAAACATCTGACACTACCTCAGCTCTTTATAACGAAGGAGCCGACTGGGTAGGCATCTGTTTTGCCGTATACAATGGGGTTGCGGCCTTAGTCGCATTCTTGCTTCCTGTGGTTGCCAAAAAATTGAGTAGACGCATTACACATTTGTTGGCTTTGGCCATAGGTGGTATCGGATTATTATCAATAAACTTCATATCAGATCCCAACCTTTTGTTGGTGTCAATGATAGGCGTTGGTATAGCTTGGGCCAGTATTCTTTCTATGCCCTATGCCATGCTTTCAAGTATTCTACCATCAAATAAAATGGGGTATTATATGGGCGTTTTCAACTTTTTTATTGTTATTCCACAAATAGTGGCTGCAGGTATTCTTGGGTTTCTATTGAAATCATTTTTTGAAAATGATTCTATCTACGCCTTGATTATTGGAGGTGTTTCTATGTTTATTGCCGCGCTGCTTTGTTTAATCGTTGATGATAATGAGGCGAAAGAAGTGGTAGAATGAGTTGGATCAAGACAATAGCCTACGAAGAGGCAGGGGCAAAACTTAAGCGTATTTATAAAAAGGTCAAAGGTCCGAATAATAAAATCGATAATGTTTTGATGGTACATAGTCTTCGCCCTCATACCTTAGAAGGGCATATGACTTTATATAAAAGTGTGTTGCATCATTCAAGTAACACTTTGCCTAAGTGGTATTTAGAGTCCATTGGGGTTTATGTAAGCCATTTAAACCATTGTGATTATTGTGTTGAACATCACTCCGCCGGACTAAAACGACTTTTAAATAATGAGGAGCGGTCTACATTCTTTTTTGAAGCTATGGATAAAGAAAACTTGGAATCTTTCTTCGATGCCAAATATTTAGCTGGAATTAATTATGCCAAAAAGCTAACACTATCCTTGAGAAAAGTAAACGAAACTGATGTTAAACTACTGCAGCAAGTTGGATTAACAGATGGTGAGATTTTGGAAATAAATCAAGTCACAAGTTATTTCAACTATGTAAACCGCAGTGTTCGTGGTTTAGGCGTTACTACAAAAGGTGATATAATCGGACTTTCACCTAAAGAAAGTGATGACCCACAGAACTGGAATCACTCCTGAACTTAAAGATTATCCAATTGGTTACTACTTTTGTCACTGCTAATGGTCCAGAAGAATCCTACAAAGAAAAAAGTGTCCGCAGAAGGGCGAATTGTTCTTCTATCAAAAACTCCATTAGAATTAGGAGCATCGGCATATTGATAACCGTTCACATTAGTAATACCCAAGGCGTTATTAATAGAAAAGTACAATATCTTCTGTTGTGATATAAGGTATGCCCAATTTAGACTCAAATTGTTATAGGGTTTTGTTTTCCCCGCCAGAAATTCATTTGTATTCGGATTATCATAAGGTCTACCTGAAGCATGGGTATATGAAAACCCGACTTGTGATCGCCAATCATTGATCCAATATTTGGTAACTACCGAAAAGTTGTGCTTTGGCGCAAAGTTGGGTGTTGCCTTTTCCCTGAAATTCAAGTAATTCCGTTCAGTGTCCAAATAGGAATAGGAAATCCAATAATCAAGGTTTTTGATGTTCTTGTTATCCCTCCAAAAAACATCGAGTCCTGTCGCATAACCGCTTCCAAGATTAGTATAATTGGAGTCAAATTGGGGCCTCTCTGTATCATATTTCACTAACCTATCATAATCCTTATAATACGCTTCGGCCCTAAATGTTTTACCATCAACAGTGTACTGGTAGTTTACTATGTAATGTGATGTCTTTTCAGAATCAAGCAATGTATTGAACTTTGCAATTTCAGTATTTGGATTTTGGTAAAAATCACCATAGGCCATTGAAAACTGCCCATTTTCACTGCTCTTGTAGGCCAAAGACAACCTAGGAGCCAAATTAAAAGCTTGAATGGCTTTGGAGTGTTCGCCCCGCAAGCCCAATTTCATGGCAAAACGATTGCTGAAAAATATATCGGCTTCAGTAAACGCAGCTATTAAATTATCATTATAATCACTATTAAAGCTGAATCCGTCTCCGGCTAAAAAGCTATCCTCATAATCAAGCTTAAAATACTCTCCCCCAAAATTCAACTGAAAACGGCTGCTGAAGTTTTTCTTCAATTTCAATTTGAGATGTGTGCCAATTTCTTTGGCTTCAATCCCATCAACCAGAAGTGCTATTTCATTACTATCGGAAGAAATACTTGCTCCTGCTGTAAGCGTCCATTCATTTTCCATGAATTGTTTGTAGGATGAATTGAAATAAAGATTATTGTTCTTCAACCTAAACTGAACAAACTCCTCAAAATTTATATCCTCTTGTTCAATATCCAGATCACTATGATTAAAACCTGTATAGAGTTTGAAAATATTGTTTTCCCCCTTACTTCGAAAAACAGCTTCCCCAGAAATAGATTCATAAGGCTTGTTCCAACGAATACCTTGATTAGACGGAATCAAAGACTCGTAGGGTGCCAAATTTATATACGAGGTGTTAATGCTCAAGGACTCATTACCCCATATTTTGGTATGCCCAACTCCCCCACCTACTGACATCAAAGAAATATCGGTTTTTTCCTGTTCAGGGGCGTCTGTTGTATTGAGCAACAAGACGCTGGAAAGTGCTTGGCCGTATTCGGCAGAATAGCCGCCAGTACTAAAAGTGATCCCTTTAAATAGAAATGGTGAAAACCTTCCTCTAGTAGGTATATTGTTAGCTGTGGCACTAAAAGGTTGGTAAACACGAAGTCCATCTATAAAGACCTGTGTCTCTCCTGCTGATCCACCGCGTACAAACAATCTACCATCTTCACTAACTGTTGATGTTCCAGGTAAAGTTTGAAGAGCGCCCACAAAATCGCCTACCGCTCCGGCAGTGGTAACAATATCCAAAGGTTTCAAAACAGAAACTTTGGAGTTATCGCCAGCTTCGAAAGAGCCTGCCGTCAAGGTTACACCAGTAAGTTGATTTATTGTCTCCTTCAATGTTATTTGAAGATTCTTTAAAAATACTACATCCCCTAATTCATAATGGGTTTCATAGGAAATAGCCGAAACGATCAAGGTTTGTGTTCCGTTCTCGGTTGTTGCAAAGGAAAAGTTGCCATTGGCATCGGTTGAAGCACCATCATAGGAGCCCTCTAGATAGACATTCGCGCCGGTAATGGGATTGTTCTTTTCATCATAGACGGTTCCAGAAATTGAAGTTTGAGCTATAATTAAAGTTGAAAAAAGAAATGGGATTGACAATAATACCTTTTTAAACATGGCTGTTCGTTTTTGTTGGAACAAATGTGCGAAGGGTATTGTGGCCATACTAAATAAGATGACCGAATTGTATTATTTATAGCCTGAAATGTGTTTGATTATTTGTACTACAATTCGCTCCAGATAATCTACAGTTGGGTAATTCCTTTTTTTAAAAACAATGGTTGTTTGGGAAATTTGAACTATCTAAAAACAATTAAAACTTTGTACATCATGAAAACATTAGGAATTATTATCGGATTAGTATTTACAAGCTTTGTAGCAACAGCCCAGAAAAACGAGGGAGTTAGCATTACCCTAACTATTGAAAACGTACTTTCAAATGAAGGTACAATAATCGGGGGGCTCCACTCTGAAGAAACGTTCATGAAAGGTTCGGGGGTACAGAATGAAGCAATTAAGGCTTCCAAGGGAGAGGTAACGCTTACTTTTTCAGACGTAACACCAGGCACATATGCCATCATGATTTTGCATGATAGCAATAACAACAACAGAATGGATTATGAAGCCAACGGAATGCCAAAAGAGCGTTATACCACATCAGGGGATATGGAACTTTATGGGCCACCTACCTTTAAAGCAGCGAAATTTGAGGTCACAGTAGAAGATATGGAATTTAGAATTCGGTTTTAAGAAAATTTCACCAATTGCAAAAAGGCTTGCCATAGGTAAGCCTTTCTCTTCTATAAAACTTTTGAAATTTTAAATTTCTTCGACAAGCCAAGCTTTCATCATCCAAACCGTCTTTTCTTGCTGGGTGATAAAATCGCTCATCATTGAATTGGTTCCCTCATCGTCTGCGTCACCTGAAGCATTCAATATATTTCGTTCAATTATGAGTAGTTGTGTTAGCGATTCTACAATAAGTCGAATTGCGTCCTCATCTTTGGTTATATTCTTACCTACTGGCACCTGAGTCTTTTCCATATAATCCTCGAAGGTGTGTAGCGGCATTCCTCCTAAAGTAAGAATACGTTCTGCAATTTCATCAACCTTAATATTAGCATCATTGTAAAGCTCTTCGAACTTTACATGAAGGTCAAAAAAACGTTTTCCTTTTATATTCCAATGTATACCTCGAAGATTTTGGTAATACTGTTGAAAATTGGCTAATAAACCATTCAATTCATTACTTAATTCCTTTGATTTATTGGCATTTAAGCCGATACTATTTAGTTTCATCTATAATTTATTATTGATTACAGTATAAATTTATTAAATATAAATACGCTTTTCCATAAATGTAATTGATAGTTTTTATAATTTTATAGGCTTAAATTATCATGCATGACCATTACCCAACTACAGTATGTTTTAGCCGTAGCCGAATATCAAAACTTTACCTTGGCCGCACAAAAAAGCTTTGTCACACAGCCAACTTTAAGTATGCAGGTACAGAAGCTTGAAGACGAATTGGATGTGTTGATTTTTGACCGAAGCAAAAAACCGATTTCCATTACCGAAGTGGGTAGAAAAATTGTGGAACAGGCAAAAAATATTGTAAATGAGGCTGAACGGATCAAGGATATTGTAGATCAAGAAAAAGGCTTTATTGGAGGTGATTATACTTTGGGAATCATCCCGACGATTATGCCCACGCTATTGCCCATGTTCTTGAAAACTTTTATCAATAAATATCCCAAAATCAACCTAATCATAAAAGAACTAAACACTGAAAGTCTTATTCGCAAAATTCAAGACGGCCATATTGATGCAGGTATAGCTGCCACTCCTTTAGAAATTGAGTTTATAAAAGAGCGTCCGTTGTACTACGAGCCTTTTGTTGGTTATGTGCCCGCTAATCATAGATTGGCCAATATAAAAAATCTTAATCCAGAGGATTTGGATATTGCGGATATTTTACTGTTGAAAGACGGACATTGTTTTAGGGATGGCGTTATAAACATATGCAACGCTCAAAAAAATTATGATGACGAACATTTTCAATTGCAGAGTGGCAGTTTTGAAACTTTGGTGAATTTATCAAATGAGGGCTTGGGAATGACTTTATTACCTTATTTGAATACGCTGGAATTGGATGAAATCAAAAAGAAGAATCTGAAATATTTCAACAACCCATCTCCTGCTAGGGAGGTGAGTTTAATATACCACAAAAGCGAATTGAAAATTCAAATTACCGAAGCCTTGAAAGACGTAATCTCAGGCATCGTAAGAGGTGCCATTGCCTTTCAGGACGTGAAAATAATAAGTCCAATCAATAAGTAAGATTATTTTATGGCCTTAAAACGATAAGAACATTCTTCGATACAACCCACAAAGCCCAAGATGAGCTTACCTTCTTCAAACCAAATATTATAACTGGGTTCATATAAGGTTGAATCACACGAAAATCTCAAAAATAGTTTGTCTTCATAAATTGCGAATGTACCGCTAAGGGGTCCCTTACAAGCATCCCATTTTGACAATACTATGGTTCCATCTGTTTTGAATTCATATATCTCCCCATTGGTTACATCAGACCAATCAACGATACCTCCAGGACTTATTTTCGTGGCTTCCAATTGCCATTGACCAACAATGTCGTGGTCAATTTGATTGCTGTTTAAATCATCATCCGCGCATCCTAAAAACAATACGCATAATATAGTAGGTATATATTTCATACAATTGTTTTTACTAATTGTTATATACACTACAAACGACAATCTTGGTTTTTTATTGGAAAAAAGAAAACCACCCTGACAATTCTGTCAGGGTGGTTTTGGTATTATGCTTTTAAATAGATAAGACTTTCCTGTAATTGTGGCTTATCGGTTATGAACTGTTGCAACCAGTGCTTCAATTCTTCTAGTTCGGCTGGCAGTAGTCTTTTTACTGCCTTTTTCACCTCTTTGTAAAAGAGTCTTGCGTCAAAACTAACTTTTTTAAGTACCGTTTTGGTGTACTCAAGCATAGCTCTAGCCATATTCCAAAATGTTTTTAATTAGTTGTTGTATTCTCTAAAGTTAACCATAAATACCCATACAATATTGTTTCCATATTGTTAAAAATTCAATAAATTCCATTTAATATAGATTTCTAAAATAGAAATTGGTAATTTTCTTGTTCATCCTATGAAAAAAATCGTTGTATTACATCTGTTATGTTTGTTGTTTGTTGGATGTGCTTCAGTCAAGAGAAGTTTAGTCAAGAAAATTGATACCCAAATTAAATCTGACCAATACAATAATCAGTTTACTGGGTTTTTAGTTATCGACCCAGAAAGTAAGGATACCATTTACAACATCAATAGTATTAAATACTTTACACCTGCCAGTAATACCAAGATTTTCACACTTTTTGCTTCATTAAACCTATTAGCGGATAGCATTCCTACTTTAAAATATATTGTTGGGAACGATACATTATACGTTCAAGGAACTGGTGACCCTTCGGTATTGCACCCCTATTTTAAGGATAGCACAGCGCTTCATTTTATGGACCAATATGAAAACATCACCCTCTTTCCCAACAATTTCAATGATGAAAAATTTGGCCCAGGCTGGTCTTGGGATGATTATCATTGGTACTATTCCCCGGAGCGGAGCGGTTTTCCGCTATATGGAAATATACTGACCATTACTAATACTGAAACACTCGAAGTACGACCAAAATATTTTAAGGATAGTATTGTGTTTTTGGATTATCCCGTAAACAGGGAATTGGAGAAAAACGTGTTCTATTTTAATCCTTCCAAAAGAGATACGGTTGAAATTCCATTTAGGGTTGATTATAGTTTAATAAAGAACTTATTGGAAAAATCACTTCAAAAGAAAATACATCTTACGCAAAAATTTCCGGATGGGCAGCAGCAGATTTTATACGGAACGCCTTCTGATTCTGTATATAAACGAATGATGGAAGTAAGCGATAATTTTCTCGCCGAGCAACTATTGATTTTGGGTTCCTCTACCCTATCAGATTCTTTGAATGGCCAAAAGGCCAGACAATATGTTTTGGATAATTATTTGTCAGATTTAAGACAACCCCCAAGATGGGTAGATGGTTCGGGCTTATCCCGTTACAATTTGTTCACTCCCGAATCTATGGTTCATGTGTTGCATAGAATGTACAATGAAATTCCTAGGGAAAGATTATTCTTGTTTTTCCCAACTGGGGGTATATCAGATACTACTAAAGATTGGTACCCAGGAAGTCCAGACCCTTACATTTACGCAAAATCAGGTAGCTTAGGAAATAATCACTGCCTAAGTGGCTACCTACTTACGAAATCAGGTAAAACTTTGATATTCAGCTTTATGAATAATCATTTTATGGAAAGTTCGTCAGAAATAAAAAGGCGAATGCAAGGCATTTTCGAGAATATTCGGGATAACTATTAAAAGAAGTTATGAGTTCGGAGTTGTCAGTTAAAAGTTATTTGATATGGAGTAATCATCAGATATCAAAATGCCTTTAAGTGGCAAAAAGCAAGTTATTTATTTGAGCGTATTGTAAGAGTATAATAGTCTTAGAATCCCTGATTTCCCCAGTCTGGATCATAAGCAAAGCTTTTTTGAAATCCATTTCCAACACTTCAATATTCTCACTCTCATCCTCGGCACCGCCTCCCTCACTTATTTTCATATCCTCTGTATATTCACCAATAAAAAAATGCAGGATTTCTGTTACTGAACCAGGTGACATATATGCTTCGAAAACCTTTTGGACGTTTTCAATTTTGTAGCCTGTTTCTTCTTCCACTTCCTTTTTAATGCAATCCTCGGGATAATCGCCATCCAACAATCCAGCACAAACTTCAATCATCATTCCCTCCTTATTGCCATTGACAAAAGTTGGCATTCTGAACTGTCGTGTAAGCACCACATTCCCTTTATTTAAATTATAAAGAAGTATGGCTGCACCGTTACCCCGATCGTAGGCCTCTCTTATTTGGGTCTCCCATGAACCGTCTTCTTTTTCGTATTCAAAGGTTATTTTACTTAGGGTATACCAGTTATCGGACAATACCTCGGTTTTGATGTTTCTTACCTTACCTTTTTTCAATAGAAGTATATTAAATTCTTAAAATCGGTTATCACCCCCAACAATATCGCCCAATGTACCAAGAATACTGCCTTCGCCTTTGTCTTTGCCTCCCCTAGGGATTGATGCTAAAACACGACCAGCCAATCTACTGAAAGGTAAGGATTGTATATAAACCGTTCCGGGGCCGCGTAGTGTTGCAAAGAATAAACCTTCGCCGCCAAAAACGGTATTTTTAATACCACCCACGAATTCAATATCATAGTCCACATCCTTGGTAAAACCAACAATACAACCTGTGTCTACCTTCAGAACCTCACCAGGGCCTAAGACTTTTTTTGCTAAAGTACCACCGGCGTGAACAAATGCCATACCATCCCCTTCCAATTTTTGCATTATAAATCCTTCTCCTCCGAATAACCCTCTTCCTAGGCGTTTAGAGAATTCAATCCCCACGGAAACCCCTTTGGCGGCACAAAGAAACGCATCTTTCTGGCAAATAAATTTACCTTCCTTTTCAGAGAGGTCAATGGGTAATATCTTTCCGGGATAAGGGGAAGCAAAACTTACTTGCTTTTTTCCTTGTCCTACATTCAAAAAAGCGGTCATAAAAAGACTTTCCCCTGTAAGTACCCGCTTACCGGCGGAAAATATTTTACCAAGAACACTATTGTCCTGATTGGAACCATCCCCAAAAATGGTGTCCATCTTTATATCGGAATCCATCATCATAAAACTGCCAGCTTCTGCCACGACAGCTTCCTGAGGGTCGAGTTCTATTTCTACATACTGCATTTCCTCTCCAAAAATCTCGTATTCTATTTCGTGTGCGTTCATTTTATATCGTATTTCGTTTATGGTTTATGGTTTATGGTTTATGGTTTATGGTTATTAGTTGATGGTTTTCATGGTTTGTTACATTTTACCTGCTATGTTGTTCTTAGACTGATAAATTGTCCATAAAAGTCTATTCAAGGCATATTCCTCCCAATTAACCCTCAACTCAAAACTTTCAATTGTCAACTAAAAAATCAACTCTTAAGCCTGACCGTCCATTCAAATTTAAAAGTAGAAACCACTACCCCATCTTTATTCACGCCGACAGATTTCATCCAAATGGTCTGTCCTTCTCCGGTTTCAATAGTCTTATCCAAAGCATCCTTGATTAAATGCCCGTCTTCGCATGTGAATGTTATACGCCCTGTGGCTTTTTTAGAAAAATTCGCGGTATTGTTCGCAACCAACATTGAAATGTTCTTACCGCTTTCTCTTATTTGATCAATGACCATGGTCCCTGTACTAAACTCCGCGGCCATACCCTGTACTGCCCAAAACATCGACTTAAAAGGGTTCTGATTAAACCATTTATGCTTTACCGTTACTATGGCTTTTTGCTTATCTATGTACTTTAAGCGTACACCACACCACCAAGCTGAGGGTAACTTAAAAAAAGTGAATGTATTTATTTTTCCTACGGAAGTCCCCATATTCATTATAATTTTCTTTAAAAGTATGCAAAATAGTTGAAGTAATAATTGTTAATGTTTTGTTAATATTTAGTACTATGTCTTGCATAGTACCTTCTTTTAGCTATATATTTGTATAAGAAAATAATAGGCCATGACAGACACCATATCAAAACACGAGAGAAATTTATCCGCAATCATACATGCGTCGACCTTTAGTAAGTTCTTTATTCCCTTTGGTAATTTCATCATTCCGTTGGTACTATGGACTGCCAATAAAAAGGAATATGAGTTTGTGGATTATAATGGTAAGCAAGCTTTGAACTTTCAAATAAGCATACTCTTATATTCCATCATCTTGGGGATTGTGAGCATTCCTTTCTTTCTTGGGTTTATTCCGGAAATATTTGACCATGGTCATTTTGGCCTGGGAAATCTCAATAGCTACAACAATTTTAATATTGATTTTGATTTTGACGATATGCCCTTTGGATCTTGGATTCTCCCATTAGGAATCGCTGGATTATTACAAGCAGGGCTTTTTATCGTGAATGTGGTTTACACCATTTTGGCAACCATAAGAACCAGTGAAGGGCAGACATTTGTTTATCCTTTCACCATAAAATTCATCAAATAATGAAAACTAGCAATCAAGAATACAGTTCACTGGTCATCGTAGCGGTAATCGTCTTAGGGTTTGTACTCTTTTCATTTAGACCTATAGCGGATCTCAGTATAGACACCTTTCAAGAAGATACGACACTATATGATGCCATTGTAGAAATGGACAAGACCTACTTTACTGCTTACAACAACTGTGATATGGCTACCCAAGCAGAAATATATGATGAGGACCTTGAGTTTTATCACGACAAAGGAGGTTTGGCTACATCAAAAAAAGATATCCTAGAAAGTTTAGAAAAGAATATCTGCGGAAAAGTTACCAGAGAACTTGTCGAAGGTAGTATAGAAGTTTACCCTATAGCAGGGTTTGGAGCGGTAGAAATAGGAATGCACAAGTTCTTTAATAACCAAGAGCCTGATGCGATTTCAAATCCAAGTAAATTTATTACCATATGGAAAAAGGTAGGTGAAAGTTATAAGATTTCCAGGGTCATAAGTTTGCATTAATCAAATTATCAATCACAATAAAATTGGTACTCATCACACCAGTTGGGAGTTTAATCATCAATCAAAACCTGTCCTGAATTTTTTTCAGAACATCTTAATCAAATGTCACAATTTGAAGGAAGTCCAGGACAGCAAAAATGCCGAAATTAATTCGGCACTAAGCGAACAGTTAAATTAATAGAATCATGAAATTATGAATGTAGAAAACACAAAAGCACAAATGCGCAAGGGGGTTTTGGAATACTGCATACTTTCCATTCTTAACGGAGAGGATAAATATGCATCAGAAATTCTAGTTACCTTAAAAGACGCTAAGATGCTCGTAGTTGAAGGGACCATTTATCCCCTTCTGACCAGGTTAAAAAATGCGGGCTTGCTCAACTACCGTTGGGAAGAGTCTACTTCAGGACCGCCACGAAAATATTATACGTTGACCGAAACCGGCAAACTATTCCTTAAGGAATTAGACAGCACTTGGGACGAATTAAGAATGGCCACTAATGTGGTAACCAACAAAAAAAACAAAAAATAATGAACAAGACAGTAAATATAAATCTCGCAAATACACTTTTTCATATGGATGAAGAGGCGTACAACAAAATGCGTCGTTATTTAGAAGCCATAAAACGTTCATTCGTAAATACTCCTGGTAGCGATGAAATACAAGCTGATATTGAAGCCCGTATTGCCGAACTTTTCTATGAAAAATTGGAAAATGAACGTCAGGTAATCACCCTGAAAGAAGTAGATGAAGTCATTGCCGTTATGGGTCAACCTGAGGATTATATGATCGATGAGGATATTTTTGAAGATGAGCCAATCACCAAATCAAAAGCAACAAGAACAACAGGGAGAGTTAAAAAGTTGTATCGGGATATGGAACACAAATATATTGGTGGTGTTTGTTCTGGTTTGGAACACTACTTAGGTTTTGATGCGCTGTGGATAAGGATCATATTCATTCTTTTAGCGGTAACCACCGGATTTGGATTCATTGCCTATATCTTATTATGGATCTTGGTTCCTGAGGCAGTTACAACTTCCCAAAAATTGGATATGACGGGAAAGCCCGTAAATATCAGTAACATAGAACGTAAAGTGAAAGAAGGGTTCGATGACGTTGCTGATAGGGTCAAAAGTGTTGACTATGAAAAAATGGGAGATAAAGTCAAAAGCAGTGGCAAAACATTCTTTGATTCCCTTGGCGATGTTATTATGTTCCTTTTTAAAGTTTTCGGCAAATTTATAGGCATCTTATTGATTCTTATCGGTGCCGCTACCTTAATCGGATTATTCGTAGGCCTTTTCACAGTTGGTGTTTTAGATATGATCCATATTCCTGGTGTTGATTTCTACAATATGGTGAACTCGACCAGTGCACCTGT
>Ga0316189_10003902_pt1 | contig 14442 bp, 10 predicted proteins | sample LowCovwburrow_MG_FD_204930 | JGI IMG/M metagenome (GOLD analysis project Ga0316189, IMG submission 204930) | Coastal sediment microbial communities from Maine, United States - Lowes Cove worm burrow | ecosystem: Environmental > Aquatic > Marine > Coastal > Sediment | place: USA: Maine...
ATAATCTTCCCGGCACCAGAATCACTTTCACAATCTGCATACCAGCCAGCCATTTATTAATGGCTTCATCTGCCTGTGCTGCAGCCAGGGCCGAATCCTGATCCACATCCTTGGGCACACTGATTTCGCCCCGCTTCTTGCCCTGCACCTGCACAACCAGCGCTATCGTATTCTGTTCCAGTGCTGTTTCATCTACTTGCGGCCAGGCTGCTATTACAGCAACTTCTTTCATACCCAGCCTGTCGCCTATTTCGCAGGCAAAGTGAGGGACGAATGGTGCCAGCATTTTAGCCAGAACCAGCATACCCTCACGGTAAGCGGCTACACCGGCCTCACCCGATGGCTCAAATGCCTGCAAGGCATTGGTCAGCTCCATCAATGCCGCAATAGCCACATTGAATGCAAAACCGTGCTCAAAAGCATGTGTCACGCGCCCAATAGTGGAGTGAATCACAAAACGCAGTTCCTGAACTGCGGCCTCATCTTCACCGTCCCGGGCTTCACCTTCCAGTTTCTCCAGCAATCGCCATACCCGCTTCAAAAAGCGGTGGGCCCCTTCCACTCCGGCATCATTCCATTCCAGGTCTTTCTCCGGTGGGGCTGCAAACAGGGTGAATAGTCGGGCGGTATCAGCGCCAAAACGCTCAATAATGGTATTGGGATCAACCGTATTACCTTTGGATTTCGACATCTTGGCACCGTCTTTCAGCACCATGCCCTGGGTCAGCAGATTCTTGAATGGTTCATTGCCACCCTGCTCTGTCGTAAACAATCCGGCATCCCGCATCAGCTTGTGATAAAAACGGGCATACAGCAGATGCAGCACTGCATGCTCTACGCCACCAATATACTGATCCACCGGTGCCCAGCGATTCACAGCCTCAGCATCCACCATAGTCTCATTATTACGCGGACTGGTGTAGCGATTCATATACCAGGATGATTCCATGAAGGTATCAAAGGTATCGAGTTCACGCATCGCAGGCTTGCCGCAATCAGGGCATTCGGTGTGTTTGAATGCATCACAATCCGTCAGCGGAGAAGCTCCACCCGTTGGCTGAAGATGGGTCGGAAGCTCAACCGGCAACTGCGCTTCCGGCACAGCTACAACACCACAATCTTCACAGTGAACCACCGGAATCGGCGCACCCCAGTAACGCTGACGCGATACCAGCCAGTCGCGCAGACGATATTGGATGCGCTCACTGCCTTTGCCATTTCGCTCCAGCCAGCTGGTGATTTCCTGCTTGGCTATTGCCGAATCCAGCTCATCAAATTCAGTTGAATTGATCAGGATTCCAGCTTCGGTAAATGCCGCCGTCTCAATATCCCAATCACCATTCACAGGTTTAATCACCTGCTTTATCTTCAATCCATATTTTCTGGCAAAATCAAAATCGCGTTCATCATGTGCGGGCACGCTCATCACCGCACCTGTGCCATATCCCATCAGCACGAAATTGGCCACCCAAACCGGCACACTCTCGCCTGTAATCGGATGCACGGCATTAAAACCGGTTGGCATACCCTTCTTTTCCATCGTCGCCACATCAGCTTCTTTGGTTGAAATTCTGCTGCATTCATCCAGAAATTTTGCAAGTTCAATATTGCTTTCGGCTGCCTTTTGGGCCAGCGGATGACCCGCCGCCACAGCCATATAGGTTACACCCATCAGCGTATCCGGGCGGGTGGTAAAAATATCCAGTGTGTCATCCGAGTTTTCCATACGGAAAGACACTTCGGCGCCACTCGATTTTCCAATCCAGTTGCGTTGCATGCCGACCACTTTTTCAGGCCAGCCGTCCAACCCATCCAGATCGGCTAACAACTCTTCGGCATAGTCTGTAATTTTAATAAACCACTGTTTCAGGTTTTTGCGAATCACCGGCGTATCACAGCGCCAGCATTCCCCGTCAACCACCTGCTCATTAGCCAATACGGTATGACAGGGATCGCACCAGTTAACCTCGGCTGCCGCCTGATAGGCCAGGCCTTTCTGCATCAGTTTGGTAAATAGCCACTGTTCCCAGCGATAATATCCAGGATGGCATGTTGCAATTTCACGTGACCAGTCATAAGAAAATCCCAAGCCTTTCAATTGCTGCCGCATTTGATCGATATTGGAATAAGTCCATTCTGCCGGTGGGCGTTTATGCTTGATGGCGGCATTTTCAGCTGGCAGGCCAAAAGCATCCCAACCAATGGGATGCAGGACATTGAAACCACGCATCCGTTTATAACGTGCCACTGCATCACCCAGACAATAATTGCGTACATGGCCCATATGCAGATTACCGGACGGATATGGGAACATCACCAAACAGTAATAGGTTTCCCTGCTATCAGCAGTATCATCAGAAGCAGCATCGAAGCCCGACTCCGCCCATTGTTTCTGCCATTTAGCTTCAATTTCTTGTGCTTGGTAATGCTCTGACACAGACAATAACTCCTGAACCCTTAGCAGGTAGATTGAACTGCGGATAATGAGGGCTTAGGTGACGAATGAAAAGGGGCAGGCGGGATTTTTCAAAGCCCGTTGATAATTATTACAAAAACAGAGACTCCAAACGGAGTTATTGGATAATCGTTTCTCTCAGACACTTCAGGGCGCGGGCCTCGAGTTGACGGATACGTTCAATGGAAACGCCAAACTCTTCGGACAGCTCTTTCAGCGTGGCTGGTTCTTCCGCCAGATGACGCCGTTTTACAATAATGCGATCTCGTTCAGCCAATGTACTCATGGCTGTATATAATGCTGATTTCTGGTGATCCTGCCAGTTGGATTCTACCACCACATCTTCCGGTGAAGCATCATTAGAAGGCAGACCATGCACCATTGCAGCACCCTCATCCAATTCAACATCAAGCGATACATCACGCTGCAGAAAAGCATTCGCAGTTTCCTGATACTCCGCACCATTGATGCCAAAATCAGTACCCACTTCATCAGCCTTGCGACCATCAAATGCAGCTATCGCATTCTTGGCCTTCTGCAGGCCGGCAAACACTCTGCGTTGCAGTTTGTTGGTGCCCAGCTTAACGATGCTCCAGGAGCGTAGAATAAAATCATGAATAGCAGCACGTACCCACCATGATGCATAAGTCATCAGGCGAAAACCACGATCCGGATCAAAGCGCTTCACAGCATGCATCAGGCCCATGGTTCCTTCCTGAACCAGATCCATCTCAGCCAAACCGAAATGCCGGTATTCGCGAGCAATCGCCGCCACACCATTCAAATTGGCTACAACAAGCTGGCGCGCGGCCTCACGGTCGCCTTCATCATGCCATAATCTGGCCAGACGAACCTCTTCCTCTCGATCAAGCTTCTCTATCTTCCTTACATCTCGGGAAAACAGCGCCATACTCGACATCTCAAGTGTTGCAGCAGCCACGCATTACCTCCAAAATCTATAAAACCCGCCACTTATGAGCAGGTAATTCTTTATTAGCACTCTTATTATAGGAGTGCCAAGCCTACAATGCAAGCCATGTATAGCAAGTTCAGGGGCTAATCAGCACTTCCCCAGCCAGATCAGCAGTTGTGTTTCATCAACCACTTCAATGCCCAGTTCATGCGCTTTACTGAGCTTGGATCCCGCTTTTTCACCGGCAATCACCACATCCGTATTTTTTGATACTGAACCTGATGGTCTGGCTCCCAGAGCACGCAGCTGTTCCTCTGCCAGACGCCGCTGTATAGCTTCAAAGCTGCCTGTCAGTACGACCGTTTTACCAGCCAACGGATGGTCACTTGTTTCCAGTTTCGGCGCGACAGGCTTCACACCTGCACTTAACAATCGATGAATCACATCACGGTTATGCGATTCGGCAAAAAAACTGCAGATACTTGCTGCCACTTCCGGCCCGACATCCGGCACCGCAATAAGAGCCTCTTCATCAGCCTGCATCAAGGCATCTAATTCACCGAAATGAGCCGCAAGTCCGGCTGCAGTAGCCGTGCCAACATGGCGAATGCCGAGCGCATGCAGAAAGCGGCCCAGTGAACGCTGTTTACTCTGCATTAACGCCTCTTGAATATTGGATATTTTTTTCTCACCCATGCCCTGCCATTCCCCAATGGATGCATAATTAAATTCATACAGATCAGCGATATCCGCCAACTTGCCTTCATCCACCAGCCTGGCAATAAGCTTGTCACCCACACCTTCGATATCCATAGCCAGGCGTGAGACAAAATGGCGCAGACGCTCTGTTAACTGTGCCGAACAGGACAAGCCACCACTACAACGGATGGCCACCTCGCCTTCGAGGCGAAATACCGCCGCACCACAGACCGGGCAAAAATCTGGCGGCTCGGGAAAGCCCGCCTGATCATCTATATCCACAGCCTGTACAACTTCTGGAATCACATCACCGGCCCGGCGCACAATCACTCGGGCACCGGCATAGACCTGCTTACGCTTTAATTCATCTACATTATGCAGGGTAGCACGAGAAACAACGACACCACCAACGCTCACCGGCTGTAAATCAGCTACTGGTGTAATCACGCCTGTGCGTCCTACCTGCCAGATGATTGCTCTCACAGTGGTTTTGACTTCCTCCGCCGGAAATTTATGGGCAATAGCCCAGCGCGGTGAACGGGCAACCGCACCCAGGCGGTTCTGCCAGCCAAAATCATTCAGTTTATAGACCACGCCATCAATCTCATAAGGCATACTGGAACGTTGCTGCAGTAGCCTCTGATAGCGCATAAGCAGCGTTTCCACATCATCAGCCATGCTCGTTTCCTGCACAGCAAAGCCAAAATGCTTTAGCCGATCCAGTAAGCCGGACTGGTTTACTGCCAGCTCCTGCCCACCAAGCCCCACGCCATAGGCAAAAAAGCGCAGGCCGCGTTGCCTGGTAACCTTAGCATCCAACTGCCTCAGCGAGCCTGCAGCTGCATTGCGCGGATTGGCAAACGGAGATGCTCCTTCCGCATCCTGCCGTTCATTCAGCCCGGCAAACGCTGCTTTGGACAGATATACCTCACCGCGCACTTCCAGCACATCCGGAAGCCGCATATCAGCCGCTTTCAAATGCCAGGGAATATCATCAATGGTTCGGACATTGTCGGTAACATCTTCGCCACTTGTGCCGTCACCGCGCGTTGCTGCAACCGTCAAAATGCCCTGTTCATAGCGCAAATTAACAGCCAGCCCATCAATCTTGGGCTCAACAATAAAACTGAGCTTTTCTTCCCCCGTGCCTTCACCGATTCGGCGAGCAAACGCCTCTACTTCTTCCACATCAAAGGCGTTGGCCAGTGACAACAGTGGTTCACCGTGTTTTCGTGCTGTAAATGTTTGTGATGGAATAGCACCAACAGTTTGTGTCGGTGAATCTTGCGGCACCGGCTCACCCAGTTCTGTTTCCAGCGTCTCAAGCTGACGCAGTAAATGGTCATATTCGGCATCTGGAATAACTGGCGCATCCAGGGTGTAATAACGGTAATTATGTTCTGTTAATTCTGTGCGCAGACTGTTTATGCGCTGTGGCAGCGCATTGCGATTAGCTTGGGCCTGATCCGCTTTGCTCATCTGAAACCCCTCGCACTTCCCTGTCCCTTCTTTTTTCTGGCTCTTCAAGCATTTGTGTCACTATTTGAATCATTGGCTCCGACATCCACTCTACTTCCCCGACCAGACGATGGCGAACCTTGCCCTGGCGATCGATAAGAAATGTCTCCGGAAACCGAAATACACCATATTGCCGCGCCGCAGTACTATCAGCATCGTGCAACACCATAAACGGCATCTGGTGCTCCTTCACAAAACGCTCAAGATCATCGCGGTTTTTATCCACAGATACCGCTACAATTCTCAAGCCCTGTGCAGACAGTTTCTTATGCAGCTTAACCATGGACGGAATCTCTTTGCGGCATGGTGGACACCATGTGGCCCAGAAATTCAGTAAAATGACCTCCCCTTTGGGTAAGGTCTGCATTGCATCCTGCAAGTCAGGCAGATTCAGGTTGGTGATCTGATCACCCTCACTTATTGTGCCGGGTGCTTCCGGTAAAGCAAACCAGAATCCCGCCCCCAATGCTACAAGAATACTGATGATAATCAGCCAGCGTTGTTTCATATTAACATTTCCTTTTTTCCAGAAGCTTCCGCCCAATCAGCCAGAAAGACTGATAGCTGCTCAGTAGTCACCCGATGTTTAAAAATAATATTACCCTGCGCCAACAGTACCGGCACATCCAGTCCAAATCGAACCATTAACGCTTTATCATGGTCCACATTTACAGTCTCCCATGTACAACAACCCTGCTCTGAAGCCGCAGCCAGCACTGCCTTGGCATCATCGCACAGGCAACAGTTATGGCGAGACATCAACTGAATATGTGGCAAGCTCAATCGTCACCCTTTTTCCGTTGCTTGGGCAATTTCACCAGCACAAATACCTGATCGCCCTGGCGATCCAGCATCACACGCAAGACATCGCCATCCTGAAAACCTTTACTCAGCTTAGAAAAGCTGCGCATTCCCTTTACATCTTCACCATTGATTCGGAAAATAATATCACCACGTTTCATGCCTGCACGCTGGGCAGGCGAGCCCGGCTTAACCTGCTGCACAACCACACCCGATTTCACCCGTGCCCGCAATTGGGATGCCAGTTCGCGGGTCAGTGTTTCTCCCATAATGCCCATGTGAACATTGCTGCGCTCACCCTGGGGGCCACCATGTTTAACCATTTCCTCTTCCGGCATGGCTTCAACCTTTACAGTAATAGTTTTCTTTTTACCCTCACGGATAAGGCCGATTTTCACTTTATCTCCCGGCGTATGGCGCGCAACTCGAATCGGCAGGTCGTGGGCCTTGCGGATAGGTGTTCCATCAATCGAAACGATCACATCACCTGCCCTGATCCCTGCCTTATCGGCTGCCGAACCTGACTCAACCTGAGGCACCAGCGCACCTTCCTTACTCTCCAGCCCCAGTGCTTCCATGGTCTCCTTATCCACATCGGTGATATGGACTCCGAGTCTGGCACGCGACACACGGCCATGTTCACGCAAATCATCCAGCACTGATTTGGCCAGATTGATCGGAATCGCAAAACCTATACCGTTACTGCCGCCGCTACGTGAAAAAATAGCCGTATTGATGCCGACAACTTCACCTTTAGTGTTGAATAAGGGACCACCGGAATTGCCCGGGTTAATGGCAGCATCTGTCTGAATAAAATCATCATAAGGACCCGAGCCGATAACGCGTCCCTTAGCTGAGACTATGCCTGCAGTCACTGTCTGTTGCAGACCGAACGGGTTGCCGATAGCCACGACCCAGTCACCCACACGCAGTTTTTCAGAATCACCCAGTTTTACTGTTTTCAAGCCCTTTGCCTTTACCTTGACGAGCGCCACATCCAGTTTCGGATCGGTGCCAATTACTTTGGCTTTCCGCTCTGTACCATCACGCATCTTCACCACGACTTCATCGGCACCTGCTACAACATGATTATTGGTCACCACATAACCATCAGCTGAAATAACAAAACCTGTTCCCAGTGCATGCTGCTCACGCTGTTGGCGTGGCATATTGCGCATAAAATCTTCGAAAAAATCATTAAAGGGGGAATTTCGAGGAAAACCAAAGCCCGGTGGAATACCATGGCGCTGTTTGGCCAGTTTGGTTGTGCTGATATTGACTACGGCATCGGCCTGTTCTTCAGCCAGATCTGCGAAACTTTCAGGCATGGCATGTGCGGGCCAGGCTGCCATCAGTGAAACAACTAATAATGGGACAATATGCTTACTCAAACTCAATCCGGAACTCCTTTGCTTCCTATGATGAAAAGGTAAATTTTTATGCCTGTAGATGAATATAAGATTAATGAAGCTGAGCAGTCTCTTCATTGACAACCTTTATTGGAAATTGATCACAGGGCTGGGTAACCCGAACCATGCGGGCCTGCAGGCTTTCTGACGCAGTATTTTTTGAACTGTGCAAAATCCAGCCATAGGTAGCCAGCACACCCAACACACCTGCCGCTGCAGCCCACACTTCCGGCAATGGCCATGCCGCAGACAGAGCCAGACTACGAATAATCAGGCCGCAAAAAACAAAAGCCAGCATCGGCAAACCATACAGTCGAAAAGCAACACGCAGTAATACTGCATCCGGCAATTCCAACAGTACTTCATCACCAATGCGTGCATGAATTGAATTCTTCACCCGCATCTCAACGAAGCGATCTTTCCAGGAGCCCAGTGTGCTGCATGATGCTTTGCCAGCACAATCACCACATGAGTTTGCCCGACGACCGGAGACAGTCGCTTCATCACCTTCGATAGCAATGACTGTAACCCGTTGTTCCACACGCTCTCCTTAATCTGTCATTGATGAAGCCATATAACATTCATCTTTGGGCCACCTGACAATCGCAAGTCGATAGCTCGCTGCGCATCTTACACAGTAGGCAATACTAACAACAAGATATGGTTTTATATTATATTGTTGTTAGTAGTTATCACCACAGTAGATTGCACCACTATGTTGAAACATCGGCAACAACTGGAAGCGGACTACCTCATTATCGGCAGCGGTGCTGCTGGCCTGTTGACTGCTTCCCGGCTTGCCCCGTATGGCCGTGTCATTATCATCAATAAGGGAACCAGTCAGGATTCCAGCACATGGCATGCACAGGGTGGCATTGCCGGTGTATGCTCAGGCAGTGATTCAATTGAATCACATGTTCAGGACACTATTAAATGTGGAGCAGGCCTGTGCCATGACGATGCCGTGCAGGCCACGGTTAAACATGGCAACGCAATGATTCAGGAGCTGATTGATATTGGTGCCGGATTTGATATGCGCGAAGGCAAACTTCATCTCACACATGAGGGCGGTCACAGTAACCGCCGTGTCGCTCATGCCAAGGATGCCACGGGTCAGGCCATCACCAGAGCCCTGCTGTCGCGCATCGTTCCACACAGCAACATTCAGCATCTGGAACACCATGCTGCAATCGATCTGATTACATCCAGACGCATGGGGGAAACGGACAGCAAACAATGTCTGGGGGCATATGCACTGTCTGCCGAAAATGAGGTCCTGACAATCAAAGCTGGTCGAACCATTCTCGCCACCGGAGGTGTCGGCAAGGTTTACCTGTATACATCCAATCCACATGCAGCTTCAGGCGATGGCATTGCCATGGCCTGGCGCGCCGGCTGCCCGGTGATGAATATGGAATTCATCCAGTTCCATCCAACCTGTCTCTATCACCGTGAGGGCTCTAACTTCCTGCTCAGTGAAGCCTTACGGGGTGAAGGTGCGTATCTGGTTGACCAGCAGGGACGCCGCTTTGTTTTCGATTATGATAAACGGGGAGAAATGGCCCCACGTGATATTGTCGCACGCGCCATTGATCATGAGATGAAAAAGCAGGGTGCCGACTGCATGTATCTGGATGCCCGGCCACTGGGCAGAGAAACTATTCTTGAACATTTCCCCAATATTCATGAACGCCTGCTGGATGTCAGCCTGGATATGACTGACGAGCCCATTCCCGTTGTGCCTGCAGCTCATTATATATGTGGCGGCATCCAGACTGATATTCACGGACGGACGCGAATAGACAACCTTTATGCCATTGGTGAAACGGCCTGTACAGGCCTGCACGGGGCTAACCGCCTGGCCAGCAATTCACTGCTCGAATGTCTGGTTATGGCCGACTATTGCGCCACCGACATACTGGAGCACCCTGCCGCGCCTTCCTCACCCGTACCGGCCTGGGATGACAGTGGCATCGTACCTGAAACCGAACGAATCCAGATCAAACAAAACTGGGATGAAATCCGTGCCACCATGTCTAACTTTGTCGGCATCGTGCGCTCTGACCAGCGTCTGCAGCGTGCCCGCCGCCGCCTGCGCCTGATTAGTGAAGAAATCGATTCCTATTACTGGAAACACCCAATCAGCCAGGATTTGCTTGAATTACGCAACCTGGCTCTGGTCGCCGAACTGATCATCCAGAGTGCCCAGCAGCGGCATGAGTCACGTGGCCTGCATTATTCCACTGATCACCCGGAAACAGCCAGTAAACCGGCAGACACCGTTCTGACCCCGCAAAACTATGAGTGAGAGCTGCCTGCTGGCGCGCATTTGCGGGCAGGTACAGGGTGTGAGCTTCCGCTATCACACTCAGAATCAGGCGCAGAAACTGGGCATTCGTGGCTGGGTTAGGAACCTGTCTGATGGCAGCGTAGAGGCCTGCATCTGCGGCGAACAGGAACAGGTCAAAGCTATGCAGCAGTGGCTGAAGCAAGGGCCTACTTATGCAACTGTCACTGACATTCACTTTCAGGCAAGTGAGCTTTCCGGTGGTCAGTCAGAATTTCATATTCTTTAAGGACAGATCAGTTTGCCGCTCACACACTCGCTGCTAGCCTGCCGACTACGGAGAATGCATGTCATATAACACTCAGAAAAATTTCGACCATGATCAGCCAGCAGCCACAGGCGTGCTACTGACCAATCTGGGTACGCCGGATGCACCGACCAAACCTGCCCTGCGTCGTTATCTGAAAGAGTTTCTCTGGGATCCACGTGTGGTTGAACAGCCGCGCTGGCTGTGGTGGCTGATTCTCAACGGCATCATCCTCAACACCCGTCCGGCCAAATCAGCAGCTGCATATCAACAGGTGTGGACTGATGAAGGTTCACCACTGCTGGCAACAGGACACCTGCAGCAGCAGAAACTGGAACTGGCCCTGCGGGAGAAACTGGGGGGAAATACGCATGTCGAACTGGCGATGCGTTATGGCAATCCTTCGATCCGCTCCGGATTGGAAGCCTTGAGGGAAAAAGGCTGTAATCGGCTGCTTGTACTGCCGCTATACCCCCAGTTCTCAGCCTCCACCACAGGCTCTACATTTGATGCCGTCGCTGATGTACTGAAAACATGGCGCTGTATTCCCGAACTGCACATGATCCACGCCTATCATGATCATCCTGCTTATATCGCAGCTTTGGGCGACAGTGTGAAAGCATACTGGCAACAGCACGGCAAACCGGAACGTCTGCTGATGAGCTTTCACGGCATCCCCGAAAGTTATTTCAAGGCCGGTGACCCCTATCCCTGCCATTGCCGCAACACCGCGCGCCTGTTGCGCGAAGCACTGGAGATGGATGAGGAGCATGCTTTTATTGCCTTCCAGTCCCGCTTTGGCAAAGAACCGTGGGTGCAGCCATATACCGATGTCACGCTGGAATCATGGGCGGAATCCGGAGTAAGTTCAGTCGATGTCATCTGTCCCGGTTTCCCTGCTGACTGCCTGGAAACAGTAGAAGAAATAGCCATGCAGAACCGGGACTTCTTTTTAGCCGCAGGCGGCACACAGTTCCGCTATATTCCTGCACTGAATGACAGCGAAACACATATTCAAGCTCTGGCTCAGATAGCCTTAGATCATCTGTAAATTCAGGATAATTACCGTCAGGAGTTTGGTACTCATTCAATAGTACAGCAATATTTGTGAATAACGTGCGCTTGAGTAGCGTACTCATCTGATTTATATAATCTGAAGGGGTGGTTGATGTCTCCAGTTGTCATGGCGATTACTGTTTTGTGTCTTTATGTCCTGTTTTACCGCCTGTATGCCAAAAACATCCTGAGCCGGAAAATCTTTGAGCTGGATGATAATGCGGAGACGCCTGCACATGCCATGCGCGATGATGTGGATTATGTGCCAACCAATAAATATATCCTGTTTGGCCATCACTATGCTTCGATCGCCGGTCTCGCACCCATGCTCGGACCTGCCATTGCCGTAATCTGGGGCTGGATACCTGCTTTATGCTGGGTGGTATTTGGTACGCTGCTGGTTGGAGCAGTGCATGATTTTTCAGCCCTGGTGCTATCGATCAGACACAAGGGGCAGAGTGTTGGCAGCATTGCCCGCGATGTCATCAGTCCGCGCACCCGGTTGCTGTTTCTGCTGGTCATTTTCTTCCTGGTGGCGCTGGCCATGGGCGTTTTTGTACTGGTCATTTCCGGCCTGTTCGCCGCTCCCGATGCGGCAAATATTCCCGCCACCGCGCATCCGGAAGCTGTATTCCCGACCTATTCGCTGATGCTGATCGCCATGGTTATCGGCTTTCTGGTTTATAAAAAGAACATGCCGATGTGGCCGATGATTGCCCTGGGATTTGTACTGATGCTGATCACCACACGCATCGGACTGGAAATGCCGATTACAGGTTTTGCGGCCAAAGACTGGACATGGACGCTGCTGGCTTATGCCTTTATTGCCAGCGTATTGCCTGTCTGGCTGCTATTACAACCGCGTGATTTTCTCAATTCGCTGCTGCTCTATCTAGCTATATTTTCAATGTTGATCGGATTTTTCCTGTTATCCCCTGACTGGGTTGCACCGGCCATTAACGCCAATCCGGAAGGTGCGCCCCCCATGCTGCCTTTCCTGTTTATCGTCATTGCCTGTGGTGCCGTTTCCGGCTTCCATGGGCTGGTTGCGTCCGGCACCACATCGAAGCAGCTGAATAAAGAAACCGATGCAACATTTGTCGGTTATGTCGGCATGATTGGCGAATCATTGCTCGCCTTGATGGCCGTACTGGCCACGACAGCCGGGGCATTTTCATCCCGCGCCGATTGGGAAGCCTTTTACGGCTCGTGGGACAAGGCTGCCGGTCTGCACCAGAAGCTGGGCATCTTTATTCAGGGCAATGCCAACTTCATCCATCAGTTGGGCATACCACTGGATTATGCCGCTGCATTTATCTCTGTTGTGGTGGTTGGTTTCGCTATGACCAGTGTCGATACCGGAGCCAGACTATTGCGTTTTAACCTCGAAGAAATTGGCGACACCATCGGTCTGGATATATTGAAAAACCGTTATGTTGCAACCTTTCTGGCCGTGACTGCTATTGGCTTTTTTGCATTTTTCGAAGTTGATGGCAAACCTGCCGGGCTATTTTTATGGACGCTGTTCGGCACCACCAACCAGATTCTCGCAGGCATGACTCTGCTGACAGTCACCATTTATCTGTACCGCAAGAAAAAACCCGTGCTTTATACCATGCTGCCCATGCTGCTGGTTCTGGGAGCCACAATTTCCGGCATGCTGATGGGCATTTTCAAAGCTGTTGGCAAAGATCAATGGGCAGTCGCCAGTGTTGGCACAGTTATTTTCCTGCTCGCCAGCTGGGTACTGATCGAAGCCCTGCTGGTAGTCAAAAAAGTGAGGAATGAAAGACGCCTGGACTAGGACTTGTTAACAGCACATCACCAAAGCAGCACTTAAAAAGGCGGTCACTGCTCCGCAGCTCGTTGCCGCCCTTTTAAATGCCACTTTGGCAAATCTTGAAGGGGAATATATAAACGACCTTTTCTCTGGGCTCCAGCTAATCACCCCCCTTAGATATCTGCCGAGACAAGTATGCACAAATGAGTAAAGCGGCAGGGCCGCGATCATTTGGGCATGTGCAGGTGAGGGAACCCATAGGGCAGAGATGTTCGGGGGCGGCTTTCTTAGCTTCTTTCTTTGCCGCCAAAGAAAGAAGAGACCCTCTCATACAAAAAGCCTGAGCCTTTTCTGGATATGCAATATTCTGAATATTAGTAAGGGTGCAATTTTCTCCATCCAAAGCTAAGCTAACGGCATGCGTTTTGCCCCCTTTGTTCACCTGCATACCCACTCCGATTTCTCTCTGCTCGGGGCTACCGCACCCATAGGCAAAATGCTCAAACAGGCGGTAGAGTTGCGCCAACCGGCACTTGCCATTACTGATTATGGCAACCTGTTCGGGGCCATTGAGTTTTATTCCAAAGCTATAAAAATGGGCATCAAACCGATCATGGGCTGTGAGGTTTACCTCTGTGATGATTTGAATGAGCGCGTTTCGGAAGGGCCGAGGGGGCCACGGTTTCCACAGTTGGTGCTACTGGCACGCAACAACCATGGCTGGCATAACCTGCTGAAACTGATCTCCATCTCCTATCTGGAAGGTTTTTATTACAAACCCCGCATCAGCAAGTCCCTGCTGGCTGAACATGCTGACGGCCTGATCGCACTGTCCTCCGGCTGGAATGGCGAAGTTGAACAATGCCTGCAGCGTGGCGATCAGAATGGCGCCAAAGAGGCAGCATCGGCTTATCAAGCCATGTTTCATGAGCACTGTTTCTTTCTTGAATTACAGCGTCACGGTGCGGCAGGTCAGGAAGAGTTGAACCGCGACCTGATCAGTCTGGCGCATGAATTGGACATTCCACTGGTAGCCAGCAACAACACCCACTTCTTAGAACGTGAAGATTTTCAGTCGTTTGAAGCCGTACTGGCCCTGCAGCAGAACCGTACCCTGCACGATGATGTATCCGGTCGCTTTACGCCTGAATATTATCTCAAATCTCATGAAGAAATGCAGGAGATGTTTGCCGATGTGCCTGAAGCACTGGAAAACA
>Ga0316189_10003903_pt1 | contig 14442 bp, 15 predicted proteins | sample LowCovwburrow_MG_FD_204930 | JGI IMG/M metagenome (GOLD analysis project Ga0316189, IMG submission 204930) | Coastal sediment microbial communities from Maine, United States - Lowes Cove worm burrow | ecosystem: Environmental > Aquatic > Marine > Coastal > Sediment | place: USA: Maine...
AGTAAAATATTTTGATTTGGTTGAAAGAAATAGGAGAAGACTTGAAGACTTTTTTACTGGGACAGTGTCAAGAACAAGAGACATTAATGAGACAAAAATATTTTTATCAGAGCTAATTGAGAAAAGGGATTTAAAACAATATTATCCTTTCATTTTGATAGATAATTCTACTAACAATTTTGTGGCATTCTTTGATCTTAAGAATGTAGACTGGTCGATTCCTAAAACTGAAATAGGTTGTTTTACTGACGAGAAATATGCTGGTAAAGGTTTCACAACAAAAGCTATAAAACATTTCATAGAATTTTGTTTTGAACATTTTAAATTCAAAAAAATATTTCTTAGAACCCACCATTCCAACAAAGCAGCACAATCCCTTGCATATAAATGCGGGTTTAAAATTGAGGGAACGATCAGAATGGATTATAAGACAACATCAGGCGAAATTGTTGACTTAATTTATTTTGGATTACTTAAAGAATAGTAATTCTTGATTATTTACATATAAACTATCAAATACAAAAGGCATGAACTCAAAAATAGTAATGACAGTAAGCTCACTTTTTTTAGGAATCATGGGAATAACCTTCTCATTTTTACCAGAAGAAATTATGAACTATCTAAATGTTGAACCGAATCCAATTACGATATTATTGCTTCAAATTTTAAGTGCATTGTATCTTGGATTTGGAATTTTAAATTGGATGGCAAAAGGTTCAATTATTGGTGGAATTTATAATAGACCTATTGCTATTGGGAATTTAATGCATTTTAGTGTAGGGGCAATTGCCTTGATAAAAATAATCTCTAGAATACAAATACATTCAGAAGTTATAATAGTTCTAACGGTTTCTTATGTCATTTTAGCGTTAAGTTTTGCATATGTTTTTTTTAATAACCCGAGTAAAGTAAGTGACAAAAAATAATAACTATTTGGAGTAAAACTGATTAAAAACCATATAAAAGATAATACAATGAAAGCAATAAACATTAACAGCAAGCTAAATTTAATCAATGATTTATGGAATCCAAGAGTCATTGCTGAACTTAATGGTCAACAAGTAAAAATTTCCAAAGTAAAGGGTGAATTTGTGTGGCATGATCATAAAAACGAAGATGAGCTTTTCATTATTTTAAAAGGAACTTTAAAAATGATGTTTAGAGATAGAACCGTAATTGTGAATGAAGGCGAAATGATAATGGTACCTAAGGGAATAGAACATAAGCCAGTTGCTGACGAAGAAGTTTGGATGATGCTTTTTGAACCTCAAAATACTAAACATACTGGAGACACTTTATCTGAATTGACTGTTAAAAATTATGATAGAATATGATAAGAGATTTAAAACGAGTTGTCGTTACTGGTAGGGGTGTAATTACGCCCATTGGGAACTCTTTAGATGAATTTTGGAATAATCTAGTAGCTGGGAAAAGTGGTGTAGACACAATTACAAAATTTGATACTACACATTTTAAAACAAAATTTGCTGCAGAAGTTAAAAACGTTGAACCAAATAAGTGCTTTGAAAGGAATGAAGCTCGTAAATATGATTTGTTTACCCAATATGCTATTGCTGCTTCAGATGAAGCAATAATTCATGCGGGAATAGATTTTAACTTCTGTAGTCGGCTACTATTCTTATACTAAATGCTTTATCCAATTATTAAGTTGTAACATTCCAAAAATCATATCGCCTTTAATAATCATAAACCTAGTTCTAAACACGAAACAAATGAAATCAAATTTTCTACTTTTACTAATATCAATAATCTTTTTAATAGGTTGCAAAAACATTGACAGCAAAAACACAAGTGATTTATCAGAAATTAATAAAAATCAAAGAATCTATCAAACTTTGATAGATTCTTTGATGAAAGTATCCTATGAGCGTGGAGTTTTTAATGGAAACATCCTTGTTGCTATAAATAATAAAATAATATATCAAAATGAGATTGGGTATACTGATGGCTCTAAATTAAAAAAACTTAATAGAAACTCAATATTTAACATTGGATCTATAGGGAAAGAGTTCAACGCAGTTGCTATAATGATGCTGAAAGAGAAAGGCCTACTTAATCTAGATGATAAAATATCAAAATTTAAAATAAATTTACCAGAATGGTCAAATACGATTAGTATCAATCACCTTCTTCAGTATACAAGCGGATTACCAAGAGTAAAATGGAGAACTGTTAAAAATGAAAAAGACATTTTTGCTGATTTAAGGAAAATCAAACAATTGAAATTTAAACCTGGTTCAGGATATATTTATAGCATCAATAATATTATTCTTCAAAGAAAAATTATTGAAAAAGTATCGGGAATGAGTTACGTTGATTTTATACAAAAAAACCTTCTTAATCCAAGCAATATGACGGGTGCTTTAATTGACCCAAGTAGTCAGAATCTTCAATTAGCAAAACCATTTAATAATGATTTTATAAATGACAAACCAATGGATATTGAAATTACAGGTTGGGTTCATCCTACTGTAAGTGATATGCGTAATTGGATTGGAAGTTTACATTCAGGAAAGTTAATTTCTAAAGAATCTTTAGCGCAATTATTCGATTCATATTCTAAAAGCAGTGAATCAGCATTAGGTGTTGGTAAATTTGAGAATGATAAATTAAGTATTCATCAACACCAAGGGTCATCTTTCAATTATGAATCTTTTATCCATTATAATGTACAAGAGGATTTATCAATTGTTTTAATGACTAACAATAAAAATTTTAAATTAAGAGAAATTGCTGAATCTATTGAGAACATTACAAAAGGAAACGCTTTTTCAATTCCACAAAAATCTGTTTACCTTACAATAAGACAAAAATGTTATGACAATGTAAATGAAGGAATACATTTTTATAAAGATTTAAAAAAGAACTTTCCAGATACATATAATTTTTCAAACGAGAGTGAATTAAATCGAGTTGGTTACAAATTAATAGAGAGAAATCAAATCGAAGACGCAATCAAAATCTTTGAATTGCTTGTCGCAGAATTCCCAAACTCACCTAATTCATATGATAGTATAGGTGAAGCTTATTATCTTAATGGAAATAAAGATTTGGCAATACGTAATTATAAAAAATCGTTACAGCTAAACCCAAACAATTCCAACGCAATTGAAATGATAGAAAAAATTAATAAAAAATAAACTACTCACAATAACTAAGCATATGGCGTGCCGATAGGCCAACGCTATATGCCTTGTTGACAGATCCATTGCTAAAGCACTATTTAGTAATATTCCATTACACACACATTCCACTTCCCTCCTACGTCGTTCGTAAAAAGAGTGTTCCATTAACATCCTAGAGAATATTTATACAAGAAAAAAATAAAGAAAATAATGTATTAAACTTTCGCTTTTGCCAAAGCTCAAGTTACATAACGCAGAACATTATAGTACAAATGTATTGTTTGTTTGTAATAGTGGTTTATCCAATTCAAGATATCTTTTCTTGAAAATATTAGTGGTCTTCTTTTGGATATAACAGGCATTTCAAAGCGACAAATTTTTAGTATTGCATTCTAAACTTTTGTAGATACTGCACCAACTTTAATGTCACAAAATTGTTCCATATTTTACTTATTGATTGTCATACATTTGTCGCTTAACTAAATTATAAGTTATGTTTAAAAAACCTGAGCCGAAAAATAAAAATATTACTATTAGAGTGACCAACAAACAATTTGAAGCGTTTAATAATATGGCCAATAAGAATGATTTGAGTCGCTCTGAGTGGGGATATCACTTACTATTCAAACAAAAGAATATTTATAGAAGAAACAGATTGATTCATGACGTTGATATAAAGGGTGTTAAAACAGCTTTGATACATCGAATTTTGGAGACATTTCACATTAAAGCTAAAACGCTGTATAATCAAGCTCCCTCAGAGGAACTTAGGAAATTGAAGCTCGCTATTAAAATACTGGATATGACCACATTTAAAAGCGATGATGTTATTGATGAGCTTATCAGACAATATCGTTCTTCTGTCCATCGTTCATTACTCTTATGATGTCAGAATATTTATAGAATATACGGTTACCAACTTTTGATACTCTGACATTATAGTCTGTAGCAAATGTTGACATTTTTGTGTCGCCGTAGTTGAAGAACTCTTGTACTACTTTACGAGGTATCCAATCATCAAAAATTACTGATTTTTTTATTTTGTTTGTTTCTATAGTCTCCATTTGAATTTGTTTGAATTCAAATTTCGCCAAAAAACTTGGTTATTTATGGAACAAAAAAAAGACACTAATCATAGGAACCGTATCCTTTTAATTTAAGTAAACTTTTTACTCTTTTTGCCTTGAAACTATTATCCGAATCATAAGCCGATCTAACGTCACGATCTTCTGTGTCATCCCACAAATAAACTATATCTCTAGACAAGATTTCCATTAAATCATAGAAACTACTATAAAACTTATCCAAGTCCTTATCTTGAATAGGAGATGCCATACTATTATCTTTCAAGGTGATTAATAAATTATACATTATTATTTTATGAGGCATTTTAAAAAGTTTTCTTATAGATGATGAAATATATTTTTCTGATATTAATATTCTTAGGTCCAAATTGTCCTTATTGGATATGTTGTTAATGTCTTTTAATTTATCGAATTCACTCACAAGAGTTTCATCGACATTAGAGATACTTTCTTGGCGTCTTATCTTATCCAACTCTTCACTTAATTTCAATTTAAATTGGCTTATCAATTGGTTTGCAAAAAATATTTTACTGTATGCCTCATAATAATCCCAGATGAAAGTATATGGCAATTGGTAAATTGATTTATCATAATATTCTTCTAACTTATCAAATACCTCAACAACATTAACAAAAGAATCAGTGACTAAAGGTCCAACTCCACAGAAATTTAAAACGCTTATAACCTCATTATCTTTAAATAAGGATAATTCAAAAATGTTCTCAAGGAAAAAATTAAACTTATCAATTGCAGAATAACTTTTAATCTCGTTTTGGGATTCTATAATTTCATTTAAAATTCGTGTTTTATCTCGATGCAAGTTAGTTAGATAATTATCTCGCCATTCTTGATTTAATATTTTCAATTCGTCATATGTCATTTTGAAAAAAATTTAAAGTGTTTTTGTAATTTCTTTTTCGCCTTAATCAGAATTGCATCATCTATATAAAAATAGTGACTATCAATGTCATTTGTACGTGTATGACCCATTAAAATTTTTATAACCATGTTTTCTCTAATTCCAGCTTCATGGATGGATTGCCTAAAAAAGCGACGTGCCGTATAGGTTGATAGTGAAAATTCAATGCCAGTTAATGCAGCTATAAGCTTCAAGTTTAAATTCATTTTATCTAAACTTCGCTTAGGTAAAATACGTTTTTCTGGTAATTGCCCCTCGTACTTTTCTAACAAAGAAAGAGATTGCTTCGTTAAAAATTGTTTGGTTTGAACTTTAGATTTCTTTCGCTGAATACTAAAATAGCCTTGCTCAATATCTGAATAACTTAAATCAGTGGCATCACAGTAACTAAGACCTGTATAGCATAGAAAAATAAATAAATCGCGATACACATCTAGTTTTGGGTTATGAGTTAAATCCAATTCAAGGATACTTTTAAAATTATCGTTGGTTAACCGTGGCTTGTCAGTTCGCTTAAAAGTAGTCTTAACTCCTAAAAATGGATTTCTCGTAATCTTTTCCTCCAAGAACATTTTAGAGAAAAACGGTCTTATATTTTTCACTACACTATCAACTGACTGACCATTTAAAGCTATTTTATCATACTTTTTGTTAGGCCTTTTTAGATAAGTAATAAACTTGGACGCCTGTTGTCTTTTAAACTCAGTCACATGCAACCTTTCTAATTTTGCAAACTTTAAAAAGTTTGAAAAATGATTAACGGACTTTTTATAATTTCTTTTTGTCCCAGGAGCTTTATCTACATCTGGTAGTATGTCGTTCTCATAAAATTGATTTACAGCTTCTAGAATTGTCATTTGTTCTTCAGGCTTATTTCTACTTAACAAGTAATCTACAATCTCATGAGGTGTTATAGTAGACATTCGTTCTTTGTAATCTCTTAAATAATTATGAAACTCATTCTCAATAGCATTGAGATAAAGATTATAACTGAGATATTTTTTGTCTTTTGAACTAAAGCGTTGTGATGCTTCAATCCAATTATAGGTTTCAGATCCAATAATTGGTGTAAGACTCGTTTTTCCCTCCGCTTTTTTTCTATTATGAACTACCCTAATATAAAAAGGATAACGCTTGTTATCCTCAAACTTCTTTCTTGCATTAATGTAAAACTTCAATGTTGTTGCCATAATTTCTAGACTTTTTTTGTTAATGTTACAGTTTTTGTTTAAAAAATTGCGGAACAAAAAAATGACATCAATTAAATTCATCTGAATCTAATTACTAACATAAGCCCATAAATGCTTTCATTTTATTAGCAAAATGTTTTTGCAAAATATAAATCTGCTGAAACATTTTTAATCTGCTGAAACAATAGCGAAACATTTTATGTGTTTTACCGAATCCTACTGAATGCAAAAACCCCACAGTTCCTACAAACTGTGGGGTAATGAATTAAATTGAAAGTACTCTTGTGACCACGGAGGGATTCAAACCCCCGACCGCTGGAGCCGAAATCCAGTGCTCTATTCAGCTGAGCTACGTGGCCTTAATTTCCTGAGAAAGCAGGAATCTCATTTTAGTAATTCTATTTATGCTAATTTTGACTTTACAATACTTGAAATGGTTTTGCCATCTGCTTTTCCAGATAATTCCTTACTTACCATACCCATTACTTTACCCATGTCTTTCATTCCACTGGCATCAATAATTTCTATGACCTTAACTACTACTTTTTCAATCTCAGCTTCACCCATAGCTTCTGGTAAAAATTGGCCAATTACTTCTGCCTCTGCCAATTCTGGATTTGCCAAATCTTCACGTCCTTGCTCTAAAAAAATTGAAGCACTATCTTTACGCTGCTTAACTTGTTTTTGAAGTATCTTAAGTTCTTGCTCTTCGGTCAATGACTCTGCTGCTCCCGTTTCAGTTTGAGCCAGCAAAATAGCAGATTTTACCGCTCGTAACGCCGTTAAAGCTGTTTGGTCTTTTGCTTTCATTGCTGTCTTCATGGCTGCCATTATGCCGTCTTGTAAACTCATAATATAATTGATTTTTTATATTGCGAAGATAAAAATAAAAATAGATTACAACCCTCGTAGTTAAGACAAAAATTACTTTTGCAAACAAATTAAAAAGCCCGAGTAATTTGAGGGAAATTACTTGGGCCTTCATGAAGTTTAAACACCAAACTTGACTTGCTATTAATCTACGTTATCATGTAAAAACGAATTGTTACTTCGCAACTGAATATCATCATTATCATCTAAGCCTACCGACATCCTTGAGGCTGTGTTTTCTGATGAATGTTGCACGTCTTCAAGATTTACGCCTTGCCTTTTGTAGGCAGGTTCCTTTTCTATATCATCAATTTTTGCATTGTTGAATTTATAGTTGAAATCTTTCATTTTTTGACGTCGTTCATTGGCACGTTCTTTCAATATTTCTGAAATTGGACTATTAATTGGGTCTAATTCTTCCGTTTCTGGCACCTTATCAGAATCCTCTTGAATAACTTTCTTTTCAAAAACAATCTCTTGATCCATTTCTAAGGCTACTTCCTCTTTTTGTTCGCCTTGATTCATAGCAGATTCTAGTACTATATAATCATCAAGGGCATATCTGGTTTCACCAGTTTCATTGGCTTCAGTAACAGTGATTAATTCTATATAATCCTTTACAGAAATATCATTTACTGAAACATCTTTGACTTCAGCATCAAGGTCAAAAGATATCTTTTCTTTTGTTGAAGGTTCTTCAATTGTCTCATCAGGCTCTGATAATGGTAAATCAAATGTTAATATAATTTGTTCTTCTTGCAACTCATCTTCAATGGTTTCTTCTGCGATAACCTCATTAATCACAAAATCAGTTTCTGGCTGTTGTGCTAAAACTTCATCATACACAACATTCATATTTTTAATGATATCAGATGTAGAAATCAAATCCATTTCTTGAATCTCATCATCATCGATTAACGTATGAACAACACGCTCTTCTTTTTTAGTCAAAACAATATCAGGAGTAATTATTGCAGGTTCTTTTTCTGTTGTCAAATCCTGCTCCATGATTTGGTCTTCCTCCAAAGAATGTACTACTTTTTTGATTTCTGTATTTGATATTTCATCTTGTTGTTCTACATTAAAACCTGTAGCAATTATTGTAACAGCAATGGCTTCTTCCAAATCTTCATCTTCTCCAACACCCATAATAATATTCGCTCCGTAACCAGCTTCGGCTTGAATATGATCATTAATTTCTCCTATCTCATCTATCGTAATTTCTTGTGAACCTGAAACGATTAGCAACAATACGTTTTTTGCTCCAGTAATTTTGTTATCATTTAACAATGGTGAATCCAAGGCTTTCATAATAGCTTCTTGAGCACGACTTGGTCCGGCAGCAGTTGACGAACCCATTATTGCCGTCCCACTATTACTCAATACGGTTTTCGCGTCACGTAAATCTATATTTTGCGTGTAATGATGCGTAATAACTTCAGCTATACCTCTTGATGCCGTCGAAAGCACCTCGTCTGCTTTTGAGAAACCCGCCTTAAAGCCTAAATTTCCATATACCTCACGTAACTTATTGTTATTAATAACTACCAACGAATCTACATGGTCCCTTAAGGTTTCAATCCCTTTTTGAGCTTGAGCAATTCGAATTTTGCCTTCAAACTGAAAAGGCATCGTTACAATACCTACAGTTAAAATATTTAATTCCTTAGCCATTTTTGCAATTACAGGAGCTGCCCCTGTACCTGTTCCTCCACCCATTCCAGCAGTGATAAAAACCATTTTTGTATTGGTGTCCAACATACATCTAATGTCTTCCAAACTTTCAAGAGCTGCTTGTTCACCAATTTCTGGATTTGCACCGGCACCCAAGCCCTCGGTAAGATTAACTCCTAATTGAATTTTGTTGGGAACACCACTGTTTTGAAGTGCCTGTGAATCTGTATTACAGATGACAAAATCCACTCCTTTAATGCCTTGTTGAAACATATGGTTAATGGCGTTGCTGCCACCGCCCCCAACACCAATTACCTTGATTACGTTGGATTGATTCTTTGGCAAATCGAAGGTTATATTGCCAATATCTTTGTTGCTACTCATAAAATTAAGTTTTACTGGTTTAGTTTTTATTATTCTGCGTTATCTAAAAAATCTTTAACGCGTTCGGTTAATTTATCCAAAAATGATTTTCTTTCTTTTTTTGGATGTTCAATAGTTTGCTCTTGTTCCATATTATGTATTGCCTCGTTTGCTTCATTTAAAGCTTCAGCAACACTTTCTAATCTTCTTTTTTCTTGACGTTTTAAACCATCCATTACAAGTCCAACAGCCGTTGCAAATAATGGGCTTGTTACATCATCGTCACTATCCCCTGCAAGATGCTCATTAGGATACCCAACTCTAGTATCCATTCCCGTAATGTATTCAACTAATTGCTTTAAATGATTTAACTGGCTTCCGCCTCCGGTTAAAACAATTCCAGCAATTAATTTCTTTTTTTGTTCTTCGTGGCCATAGTTTTTTATCTCCACGTAAACCTGTTCTATTATTTCTACAACACGAGCATGAATAATTTTAGATAAGTTCTTTAATGTAATTTCTTTTGGTTCTCTTCCTCTCAACCCTGGAATGGAAACAATTTCGTTATCTTTGTTTTCTCCTGGCCATGCCGATCCAAACTTTATTTTTAATAACTCAGCTTGTTTCTCTATTATTGAACAACCCTCTTTAATGTCCTCTGTAATTACATTACCACCAAACGGAATTACGGCTGTATGCCTAATTATCCCATCTCTAAATATTGCCAAATCTGTAGTTCCACCACCAATATCAATAAGCGCTACACCAGCTTCTTTTTCTTCTTGGCTCAGTACGGCATTAGCGGATGCCAAAGGCTCAAGTGTAATGCCATCAAGTTCTAAACCTGCACTTTTAACGCAGCGTCCTATATTTCTTATAGAAGAGACTTGACCAACCACAACATGAAAATTGGCTTCCAAGCGTCCGCCATACATCCCTATTGGTTCTTTAATTTCAGCTTGTCCATCTATTTTATATTCTTGAGGTAAAACGTGTATGATTTCTTCACCTGGTAACATGACAAGTTTATGTACTTGATTAATCAACCGGTCAATATCTTCTTCATCAATTACCACTTCAGAATTTGACCTCGTAATGTAATCGCTATGTTGCAAACTTCTAATATGTTGCCCTGCTATACCAACGGTAACTTCCTCTATTTTAACTCCTGCAGCAGCTTCGGCTTCTTGTACTGCTTGTTGGATTGATTGTATAGTTTGGGTTATGTTATTAACTACGCCACGATGAACACCTAAGCTTTTGGATTTACCAATGCCTAAAATCTCTGCTTTACCATATTCATTTTTACGGCCAATCATGGCCACAATCTTAGTGGTTCCTATATCTAATCCAACTGAAATATTACTATTCTCCATAGTTTACTTTTTAGTGCACACAACTTGCCCTTCAAATTGCAAATTCACTTGACTATATTTATTTAGCGTTTTGTCCTTTTTCGCTTTTTGATAAAAGGCTTTTAAGTTGTTAATCTTATTGTCCATATTATCTAAATTACCAAGTAAGATTTTAAAATCTAAAACTCTTGTTCTTAAAACAATGGTCTTATCTTGATTTTGATGAATCTCGATGATATGCGTTTTTAAAAATTGGTCATTAAAAATCTTATGAGCAATCTTGAACACATTGCCCAAATTATTTTTATTAATAAAACCTGTAACCAATGGCACTCTAGCAGTATAATTTGAAGACAAAGGCATAAACAACCCTTCATCATCGATATAATATGATGCATTTGTGCGCACTCTAGCAATAGGCTTTCGCTGTATAATATCAGCTCTAACCTCACCATTAACAGTAAGATGCACTTGTGCGGTTTTTATCATTGGATTAGATTTTAGGCTTGCTTCTAATTCATTCAAATCTAAAATTTCTTTAGTCACTTTTGTTACATCTTCTTTATTTTGTATTAACAATTTATTAACCATGTCTTCGGTTATAAAAAGATTGTCCTCCCCAATGAAATTAATGTCAATATTATTAACTAGCCTCGCACTATTCCTAATTGAAGAAAATGCAAACAGAAAGCCTACTAAGACCAATAAAACCAGCCCCTTTATGTAATTCCAATTAACTCGCAACGCTCAATTCGTTTTTTATATTTATTACTTCCATCCCAATATCTCCAGCCCCTAGAGTTAAAACTACCTGAGCCTTACTTTTTTGAATTTGAGATACTATTTCATCTTTTTTAATTAACTTTTTATTTGGATTTTTAATTTTGTCCAATAACCAGTTAGATGTGACCCCTTCAATAGGTATTTCTCTTGCCGGATAAATGTCCAATAACAAAATCTCATCAAACTTGGATAAGCTAATAGCAAATTCCTCAACAAAATCTTTTGTTCTACTAAATAAATGTGGTTGAAAAACAACTAAAACCTTTTTGCTTGGGTACATTTCACTCACAGCCTGATGTACAGCATTAATCTCTTCTGGGTGGTGGGCATAATCATCAATAAAAACAAAATCATCTGTATTAATCTGATAAGTAAATCGGCGCTTAACACCTTTATATGATGCTAATGCACTAGCAAGGCTGTAAGGAGCGCAACCGAATTCTACAGCCATTGCTAATGCTATTAAGGCATTCGACAAATTATGTCTACCGGGTAGGTTAAATAATAAGTTTTCAATATTTTGACTAGGTGTTTTTACATCAAACACATAGGTTCCGTTTTTTATTCTAATATTAGTTGCAACATAATCAGCTTCCTCTTCAATACCATAAGTTATGCCTGCAATTGGCAATCCTTTTTTAACAAATAATTTACCGTTAGGTTTAAGTTTTTTAGTAAACGCCACAAAAGATTCTTCCAGAGCCATCGAGTTCCCATATATATCAAGATGATCAGCATCCATAGAGGTAATACAAGCAAAATCTGGGGATAAGGTTAAGAATGAGCGATCAAATTCATCGGCTTCTACCACGGTAACCTTATTGCCCTGAAGAATTAAGTTCGAGTTATAGTTTTCGGAAATTCCACCTAAAAAAGCGGTAACTTCAACATCACACTCTTTTAATAGATGTCCTAAAATGCTAGTGGTCGTTGTTTTACCGTGTGTACCTGCTACAGCCAAACATATTGTATGCTCCGTAATTAATCCTAAAACTTCAGATCTTTTTAAAACGTTAAACCCATGTTCTTTAAAATATTCTAGTTCAGTATGTTCCTTTGGTATTGCTGGCGTATAAACTATTAGTGTGTCCTTTGGATTTTGAAAATCGATATCAATATTTGAAACAGACATATTAAAATGAATACTTACCCCCAGTTGCTCAAGTGTATTTGTTATGTCCGTTTTTGTTTTATCATAACCCCCAACATTTTTATTATTAGCAACAAAATATCTAGCAAGGGCACTCATGCCAATACCTCCAATACCGATGAAATAAATATTATGCATACTTTTTAAAATCATTTTTTTAAAAGTTTTTCAACTTCGTCCACTATGTCTTGAGTTGCATTAATCAATGCTAATTTTTTTATGTTTGTGCCCAGTTCTTTCTGTTTTTCTAGCGAATTTACTATCTGTAAAAATTTATTTTCAAAATCTACTTCCAATTCCTCTTCTTTAATCAATACCGCACCGTTTTTTTCAACAATAGCGTTTGCATTTTTAGTTTGATGATCTTCAGCAACATTTGGAGAAGGAATAAATATTACAGGTTTTCCTACTATGCACAACTCCGATACAGAGCCTGCACCAGCCCTAGAAATAATAAAATCTGCCGCTGCATAAGCCATATCCATTTTGTTTACAAAAGCATGAACTTGTACATGTTCCAAAGTACTATATTGCCTATATGTGTTGTAGTATAATTTTCCGCATTGCCAAATAATTTGAACGTTTTGAATTTGAAAAAACTCAAGTTTTGCCTCTATTAATTCATTTATACGTCTAGCACCCAAACTGCCCCCTAAAACCAATAAGGTTTTTTTGCTATGTTTTAGATGAAAATAATCCTTCGCTTCTACAGATTTGTTATCAATGCTCAATAAATCCTGGCGCACAGGATTTCCTGTTTTAATAATTTTATCCGCTGGAAAAAATCGCTCTAATCCATCATATGCTACACAAACTTTATCTGCTTTCTTCGATAAAATTTTGTTAGTAATTCCTGGATATGAATTTTGTTCTTGAATTAAGCTTGGAACGCCTTTTGAAACAGCCACTTGCAGTAAGGGCCCACTAGCAAATCCGCCAGTACCAATAGCCACGTCTGGCTTAAATTGGTTTATAATTTTTCTCGATTTAAAAAGACTACAGATTAACTTAAATGGGAAAGACAAATTCTTTGCAGTTAGTTTTCGCTGGATTCCAGAAATCCAAAGACCCTCAATTTTATAGCCTGCCTGTGGAACTTTCTCCATTTCCATTTTATCTTTTGCACCAACAAATAAAAATTCTGCATTTGGATAACGGTTCTTTAATTCGTTTGCAATCGAAATTGCAGGATAAATATGACCTCCTGTGCCTCCTCCAGATAATATGATTTTGTAGTTATCCATTATATTGCTTCACTCAAAATTTCGAGTGGATTTTCATCCAATTCTTCTCGTTCCTTAATTTCTTGCCTTCTTGCACTTACACTTAAAATAATACCTATAGCTAAGCAAGTAATCCAAATAGAGGTACCACCACTACTAATCAATGGTAATGTTTGCCCAGTCACCGGAAATAGTTCAACAGCAACGGCCATATTAATTAAAGCTTGAAACACAATAGGTAAGCCCACGCCAATTACTAATAATTTTCCAAAAATGGTATCGGCTTTATGAGAGGCTATGACAATTCTAAACAGCAATAAGAGATAAAGTAGCAATAAAAACAAGCCACCCGCTAGACCATACTCTTCTACTATAATTGCAAAAATAAAGTCGGAAGACGATTGTGGTAAAAAATTCTTTTGAATACTCTTTCCTGGACCTACTCCTCTAACCCCGCCAGAAGCAATTGCAATTTTGGCCTTCTCAATTTGGTAATCGGCTTCAGTATCCTCCCCATTGGTAAAGTTTTCAATACGGTTCATCCATGTATCAACTCGATTAGGCATGGCATCAGGAAATGCTCTTGCCACCAAAATAAAAATGGCAAATGCTGCAACTCCAGAAATTAAAATCAATGCTAAATATTTAACTGGATAACCTCCTAAAAATGCAAGCACCATTACC
>Ga0316189_10003904_pt1 | contig 14440 bp, 13 predicted proteins | sample LowCovwburrow_MG_FD_204930 | JGI IMG/M metagenome (GOLD analysis project Ga0316189, IMG submission 204930) | Coastal sediment microbial communities from Maine, United States - Lowes Cove worm burrow | ecosystem: Environmental > Aquatic > Marine > Coastal > Sediment | place: USA: Maine...
AGCGATGTGCGGAGCGGAACGGTTCGGCCAACGCACGTTCTGTAGAAACCAAATGCATAGCGGACACCGCCGATTGCAGTGCCTCGAAATAGGTATCGATTTCGGAAGCATTGTCGGGAAACCGGTCTTTGAGTTCCATCTTGTAGGCTTCGGCCGGACGCGCGACGGAAACCTCGAAACCGTCTGGGAAATGTAACGTGTCATACACGGTGCCGACAGAGCGGAATTCGATAGTTCCTCCGCTCAGCCAGTCCAGTATGCGTCCAGCCGGCTGATCGTGACCAAACAAGCCGCAGTAATGGAGGCCAACATCCCATGTAAAGCCGTTCCGAGAGAAAGCGTGAGTCAGTCCGCCGATTGTTTGCGCTTGCTCAAGAAGCAACACCTTGTGATCTAACCGGGACAGCGCAGTAGCCGTCGTCATTCCGCCCATTCCTGATCCAATCACGATAACGTCATAGTCATTTGACATTGGACTGTCCCCATTGCGTATCGAAAGCATTTTGTTGAAGGTCTGCCACAGTCGGATCGTGGTTCTCGCCCGACCCTGTGGAAAAAAACCGGACGTTCTTAATCGCTGGGCGTGGCTCGGTCGATATCATTGTATACGTCATCATGATCCTCCCTTTCTATATACGTAAAGTGCTCGAACAGTCGATCCATCGCAGGCGTTGGAAGCCGCGTGGAGGCGTTCAGAGCGCGAAATTCTTGGGCCAACTGTTGGAATTCGCGCTGTGCGTGTTCTGCATGGCCTACCTTGATCGCCATCGTCTCTGTGCTGAACATGCGCTTCATGATGATCACGATCAGCCACTCAGGCAGCCACTGTAGCACGCGGTGATTTGACGGGGTGATGGGGATGTCGTTGGCGTGCAGTATCTCGAAGCCTTCGCGAATTGCACGCACCATCAGCCGGATCGCTTCGTGGTTTGTTGCGAGCTGCGCGGCATGCCCGCCTGCGTAAAAGAGGGCGCCGCCGGTAGGCAGAATCTTCGCCACATGCGTCTTCAGCCAAGCGTCCATGTTCGCGCAAATCGACGCAGGAAAGCCCGCCCTTTCGAGCGCGTTGGCGATGGCCTCGATTCGTTCCGAGCGGCTACCGTCGAGCTCACCGATCGTCGTCGGCTGTTCGCCCCGCGACGTGATGACGTATCGAATCGTACCCTCGTGAGGTATGGCAGCGGCTCCGGGAAATCCGAGGAGAACGCGTTCTCTGCCCAGGGCCGAGATCATGGACTCGGGGCCAGAGGCGTTATTCCCGATAAACATCACGCTCGGCGCGTGTTCGTTTGCGGCCAGAATCGGCAGCACCTCGGCGAGCGCAGGCTTCGGTAGCACCACGAGCATGAGGTCGTACCTGTCTCCAGGATTTAGGCAATCGATGACGGCGACGGAGGTAGTAGTGCGCTCGCCTGAAACTCCATGCTGCAACGTAATCCCGCGGTCGCGGAGGGCGGCGTAGCGATCGCCGCGCGCCAGAATCTCGACATCTTGTCCGCTCTGGGCGAGCTTGGCTGCGTACAAACATCCAATGTTCCCGGCACCGTAAATCAGGATTCGCATGATCACCTTCTCTGACCATTTCTGTGTAAGTCGCGCGGCAGAGGACAAACAAGGAACTGTTCCACTTCTGCTTATTGGCCGCTTCGTTGTTCAATCCTTTCGCCGCAGGTCCCGCGAGGATATTAGGAATTTGCGAATGTCTGAAAAGGGTACTTCTGAGAGCCTCGTGCTGCGGTCTTGAACGGAAACTTTTAAGCGTTCTCCCCTTTGAAATCAAGCTTATTCAATGTTTGGTTTGTGATTCATCTTTTCATCTTCGAATATTTAAGGTTTTACTTTAGATCAATATTTGGGCTATTGCACATCAATAAAAGAGGGGACTATCATTTCGAAGCAGGGGGCACCCAAAAAATAGTAAATTGTCGGTAATAAATCGTAGTGTGCAATTGATGGAACCGAGCAGGTGATAATTTACCAAGCAGGCAGTCGAATAGAGCCTGTGAACCTCGCTAATTTGTTATTCTATGGGTGTGCCTATCTGCTCTGTACTAGAAGTTCAATAAACAATCAGAAACCTATGCTGATATATGTCAATGTCGATATGGTACGTCACTAATACAGTAATGACAGTGGAAACCCTTTTTTGTTCGAACTTGAACGAAAGTTAGAGATAGGAGAATTAGTGACTAAAGTTAAGCCGCTTATCCCAAATCAACTTCGCAGAGCGGCAGTTCTCTCAACACACCGTCTCTGCAAAGACTACCCAATGGGCGAGGTAACTGTGCACGCCTTAAAAAGCGTTGACTTTGAATTACGTGAGGGTGAGATGACAGTGTTGCTAGGGGCGTCGGGAAGTGGTAAATCCACACTGTTGAATATCATTGGAGGCTTGGACAGGGCTAGTTCTGGGGAAGTCTTGTACGGTGATCAAGACCTCTGTCAATTCGACGACAGAGCCTTGACCAACTATCGGCGTAATCACGTGGGGTTTGTTTTCCAGTTCTATAATTTAATCTCCAGTTTGACAGCTCGAGAGAATGTTGCCCTTGTTACAGATATTGCACCTGACCCAATGGCAACTGCTGAGGCTCTCGAGTTGGTTGGCTTGCAGGACAGAATGGACCATTTTCCTTCTCAACTTTCTGGTGGCGAGCAGCAGCGGGTAGCGATCGCCAGAGCGATTGCGAAACGGCCTAGAATTCTGCTTTGCGACGAACCTACCGGGGCTTTGGATGTGGAAACCGGAAAGTTGGTATTGTCAGTTCTTGATCAGGTCAACAACCAGACAGAGACCACTACGGCCATCATTACTCACAATGCTGCCATCGGAGCCCTAGGTGATGTTGTGGTTCGAATGAGCAGCGGTGAAATAGCGGAACGACTAGAAAATCAGACACGCGCAAGCGTTGACGATATCGAGTGGTGAATTTGTGTCCTCCCTAAATATGAAACTCCTCAGAGAACTATGGAATCTTAAAGGTCAGATAATCTCCATCGCCTCCGTGGTCGCCGCTGGCATTATGTCGGTCATCACGATGTTCGGCTCTTATGAATCCATGCTTGTCGCTCAGCAGGAATATTACCGTGAATCACGATTTGCGGATGTTTGGGTTTCGCTAGTCCGTGCCCCCGAAAGCTTGCGCGCGAGCCTCGAGGACATTTCTGGGGTAGATGCAGTAGACACGCGAGTTACATTCATAGCCACGCTAGATCTGGACGATTCTGGATTGCCTGCCCATGGCCGATTTATCTCAGTGCCTGAATCCGGTCGCCCCGTTTTAAACGATCTCGTATTGGTGGCAGGCCGGTACATCTCCATCAACGGAGTCGACGAAGTAATTATCAGTGAGAATTTCGCTACAGCGCGCGCTATTAATCCAGGCGACAGAGTGCGTGCGATTATGAATGGCCGTGCCCGTGACCTCAACGTAGTGGGAGTGGCTAATTCGCCAGAACACACTTATGCAGTGCCGCCTGGGTCACTCTATCCTGAAGATGACCGTTACGGTATTTTCTGGGCTGGTCGGCGAACCCTCGGGCCCGCATTCAATATGGATGGCGCATTTAACGAAGCATTTTTAACGCTAACGCCAGACGCTAACAGTGACGCGGTCATTGCTTCCATTGACGATTTGTTGCGGCCTTATGGGGGCCTCGGCGCCTATCCTCGAAGTGATCAACCGTCTCACTTTATCCTGGAAGGCGAGCTAGACCAAAACCGCATCACGGGTGCGATAATTCCCATAATGTTTCTCGGTGTCGCTGTCTTTCTTCTGTACCTAGTACTCGGTCGTCTAATCTCTACGCAACGAGGAGAAATCGCCGTATTAAAAGCCTTCGGCTATTCCGATTTCGAAGTGGGGCGACACTTTTTGATGTTCGCAGTAGTTGCTGTGCTACTCGGTGGTATCGTTGGTACGATTGGCGGTCTGCAGCTGGGTGAGGCCTACACAAATATGTATGCACGCTATTTTAGATTGCCGAATCTTCAATATCAGCCTTCATCGCGGTTGTTATTGTTTGCTTTCTTCTCCTGCATGGCCGGTGCGCTTACTGGAGCTATTGCGGCAATCAGACGAGCTGTACTCCTGCCTCCGGCGGAAGCCATGCGCCCAGAAGCCCCCATTCGTTTTAAGCCGGGCATACTCGAAAGGCTGGGTTTCGGCAACCTGCTCGGGGCGACTGGGCAGATGATTCTGCGTAACGTGGAACGTAAACCATTGCAGGGCTTTTTCTCCGCCTTGGGGATCGCGCTCTCGGTCGCTATTCTCTGCATTGGTTTTTTCCTGTTCGATAGTCTGAATTACATGATGGATTCGCAGTTTCGCCATATTCAAAGAGAGGACATAGCCCTAATCTTTAACGAGGTTCAACCAGAAAGCGTTCGTTATGACTTGGCTAGCCTCACTGGCGTGACAAGAGTAGAGACACTGAGAATCTTGCCCGCGAGAATTCGGTTTGGTCATCGAGAAGATGAAATTGTCATTCAGGGTATGGACCAACAGGGTGAGCTAAGACGTATTATCGTAGATCAGGGCAGAGAGATTTCTGTGCCATCAAGTGGTGCCATTTTGAGTCGCCTATTGGCTGAACGGCTGGGTGTCGAAACTGGAGATGTGCTTATTGTTGAATTTTTGGAAGGCAAGCGAATAACAACGGAAGTCAGCGTAAGTGGCGTGATCGATGACTTTTTTGGAATGTCTGTGTATATGAGTAAAGAGTCACTCTGGGAACTAAACGGTGAACAAGATGTAGTTTCAATGGCTTTGCTTTCTGTTGACGAATTAGCTCTCGATGACCTTCATCAAGAATTGAAGCGAATACCGGTGGTGGCCGGCGTCACTTCGCCATCGGCTATGCTGAAGTCGTTCGAAGAGCAAATGGCGGATAGCTTTTTTGTAGCTGCTGGTTTTCTGCTGGGGTTTGCGAGCATTGTCTCTGTGGGTGTTATTTACAATGCCGCACGGATTTCACTCTCAGAGAGGGGGAGAGAATTGGCCAGTTTGCGAGTAATGGGGTTTCATAGGAAAGAAGTAGCGATATTATTACTCGGCGAGCAGGGGTTTATTACCTTGGCGGCAATTCCTCTAGGTTGGCTAATTGGATACGCTATGACTTATTGGCTCACCATCGGCTTACAAACTGATATCTACCGGATGCCTTTTGTAGCAGAACCACGCACCTACTTGTTAATGGCTGTGCTAGTACTAGTCACCGCAATTGCAAGTGGCTTGCTAGTCAGGAAAAAACTGGACCAGATAGAAATAGTTGAAGTCCTAAAAACTAGGGAGTAATCGATGAGATCAATAACACGACGTTTGGTGCAAGCTATTGGTGTTATAGCCTTAGTAGGGCTTGGCCTTTATATTCTCTGGCCGGTCCCTATCGCTGTAGATACTGGGATAGTCGAGAGCAGGCCGTTCTATGAAGCGGTTCAAGCGCAAGGACGAACTCGAGCAATAGACCCCTACACCGTTACGTCTCCCATTGCCGGTCGTTTACTACGCTCTGATCTCGATGTGGGAGACCGTGTTGCGACGGGTGACATAGTTGCGAGAATTGCTCCTACTCCTCAAGACCCGAGAACCTTGGCTTTTGGAGAGGCGAATCTTGAAGCTGCCGAGGCTCGTTACAGCGCGGCAGAGGCGGTTCTCGAAGAGGCAAGCGCAGCCCTTAGCCGAGCTAACAGGGAACTTGAAAGACGAGAAGAGTTGTTCGAGAACGATCTGGCTAGTGCAGAAGAGACGGAGCTGTATAGGCAGCTTTCAGTGACGGAACAATCCCGCACACGTCGCGCAGAAGCTACGATTAGAGCGGCGGAGGCTGAAATTGAAAGTGCCAGGTCATTTCTATTAGGAGTTGGTCCAACAAACAGCATCGATGAAGCCACCATTGTCGAAATATCGGCGCCGGTTACTGGCACTATCTATAGCAATTCTGAAAAAAATGAACGGGTAATTCCGGCGGGCACTCCCTTACTGGAAATCAGCAACGAGGACAATCTGGAAGCCATTGTAGATTTGCTGACGCAAGACGCAGTCAAGGTGGAGGAGGGAGCTACAGTATACATTTCGGGCTGGGGTGGAGATCACATCATTAATGCGATAGTAAACTATATTGAGCCAGAGGCATTCACTAAAGTTTCTGCGCTGGGAGTTGAGGAGCAGCGAGTTAATGTAGTGATTGGCTTGCTGAACCCCCCGGCGAACCTAGGGTCTGAATATAGAATAGAAGTTTCGATTGTTACCTGGCAGGCAAATGAAGTATTAACTATACCCACGAGCGCCATTTTTCAACGCAGCAATGGCTGGAATACCTTTGTGGTTGTGGACGGAGTTGTTGAAATTAAGCCAGTGCTTATCGGACAAAGAACGCGAGAAGTTACACGTGTCATTGGTGGATTAACCGAGGGTGAGCAAGTAATTCTCTATCCATCGGATCTAATTAGTGAAGGGGTGGCAGTAAGCTATTAGGCATTTAGTTCAGGATTCATAGTGGTACTGACAAGATAATTGGACTCCCCTCACTTCTTAGGAAGTGAGGGGAGTCCAATTATCTTGTCAGTACCGTGTCCCCTGCTTCACGTTCAAGTCCTGGTAACAGGTGCCTTGGATCGTTTAATGGCAAATCGGACAAAAAATGGAGTAAGAAATTCGTTGATAAGTGTGGCTCCGATTACGATGGTCACCATCAAGTCTGCATAGCCATCCATCGCATCGCCGAAATGGTCCCTCGCATCTAGTGTCAATCCAACCATCACACCTGCCGCGGGTAGTAAAGCAAGGCCAAGGTTGCGGGTGATAACAGGATCCGTGCCAGACAGTTTGCCACCAAGCAGCGTGCCAGTATACTTGCCGGCAAAGCGCGATAGTGTCAGTGCCAACGCAAGTCCAAAGGCAGACATGGCCAGCGAAATATTCAGATGGGCTCCAGCCATAAAGAAAAAGACACCGAACACCGGTTGTTGCACGGTGTGGATAATGTCCATGGCCTCGTCAGCTAGTTCATGCTTGGCGACGTTGGTCACCATGAAGCCTAGCATCATGCATGTTAGTAACGATGAAATACCAATGGAAAGACAGAAACCGGTAACCATCATGATAACGCCGAGCAATATACCCAGCATGGAACGATATTCGGCAAAGTAGAAAAGACTCTTGGCGACTATAAATCCGACGATCAGGCCCAGAGCGATTTCGGTGAAAAGAACCAGACTAGTCTGACCCACCGCAAACGCAACAGATTCATTTTGTTGACCCAGTAGAATGCTCGTAACGGCGAGTGCTACCGAATAAAAAATAATTGCTAATACATCATCCAAGGCCACAATGCCTAACAGCGCTGATTTAAAGTCACCTTTTGCTTTGTATTCATCCAGTAGGCTGAGTACGGCTGCTGGTGCGGTTGCCGCTGACACTGCGCCAAGCACAACTGCAACAACAGTGATGTGGAGAGAAGGGCCCCCGTTGGTGAATGGCAGTAGCCACCACATAACCAAGAACACAAAAATGCTGGCAAAGGTGGTTTGCAGAAAGGTTATCCAGGACAGGCTTGAGCGCATGCGCTTGATGACTGGCATTTCCAGTGCGCCACCAATGGAAAAAGCGATTGTAGCCAATGCGAAGTCACGGAAGAATTCCAGATCGGCTTCTATCAATTCTTGGCTATACCAGCCAAGCACATAGGGACCACACAGCACCCCCCCTGCGATATATCCAATCATTCTTGGCAAGTTCAGGTGATTAGCTACGTTACCCGCAATCTGACTGATGATAAACATCATTCCAACGAAGTAAAGCAGATGGAATGAATCTGGCACGAAAAAAGCTTCCATGAGCGACATTATGTCAGCGATGGTTCCGTAAGAAATTGGTTTCGATCAAGCTTGTTGACGGTATTGGGAAGAGGGGACACTGATAACTTTATAACCTAGCGAAACTTGGTGTTTGTTTCAAGCGAGGACCAACCTTAGTAAATGCCAAAGAAAGGTCGACTTCATATCTCCGGAGTTTGCTATTTTGAAGCCGCTAGCTTGGGAATAAATTCAACAACATTAGTGCGGCGGCTAGGGATCAGCCAACTAGCAGTATCCAAATGGATATCATAGGAGAAAAAGGTAAGCGAAGAGTAATATTGGGCGGAGTCGTTGTGTTAAGTTATAAAGTTATCAGTGTCCCCCTGCTTGCTCCCTGATTTCCGGGAGGCGGATTTGGAGAGAAGCTTTGCTTCGAGTTTCGAGTACATAGTGGGCATGAGGCGCAAATAGCGCTCGGGGAAGAATCGTTTAAAACGCCAAAGAAAACGGGCTTGGCCCGGTGCAACCATATAGAACTGGCGTTTCTGCACGGCTAGCAAGAGCGCATCAGCAACTTCAGCTGCACTCCAGGGAGCCATTTCTAAAAGAGACCGTGCCTTCTCTCGCTCCTCGTCAGTACCACGCGTATGCTCAGCGATAGACGATGTATAGAAGGTGGTCATTTTCGTGGTAACATCCACACCATGCGGACGCAACTCACTGCGAAGAGTTTCGCTTAGCTGCACGACACCGGCTTTCGTAGCAGCATAGCCGGAAAGATTCGGCATTCCGTGATACGCCGCAGCGCTTGCAATTGTGATGAAGTGCCCTGCCCCAGACTGAATCATATTGGGAATGAAAACTTTTCCAGCCCACATTGTCCCCAAGAGGTTGACGTCAACCACCTCGCGCAAATGCTCGATGGGCGTATCAACAAATGCGCCACCGACTCCAATTCCCGCGGAAGTAAAGACAAGATCAACGCCCCCATGCTCCGAAAGAAATGTCTCGGCATTTCGCGCGAAGCTTTCATAGTCAGCCACATTGAAGTTCGCGCGCACGACCGTAGCCCCAAGATCTATGCACCGAGAAGACACGTCGTTGAGGCGGTATTCATCAAGATCATTTAACCATAATGTCCATCCATGGTGAGCGAGCTCGACCGCTAAGGCCTCACCAAGACCCGCACCCGCGCCAGTAATTGCAGCACGCTTGAGCGGGTACCGCTTATGAAGTTTTGAGAGTTTTTTTGTATCGAGAGACATCTCTTCGGTTACCTTTTAGTTAGCTAATCGCATACAGCCTGAGCGTTCCCGAAGGGCAACGGCTTCAACTTGTGGATGGGTATGATTTTTAACGCTTCTAATTCATCGCCGGTTTTTATGGCTACACCCGCCTCCACAACGCAACGGGATGGAATGGGATGGGATGCAATTATCGTAATAGACGAAACAACATTCTGCCGCACAACAGCTGAATTGTGACGGTGATGTAGCAGAAAGAAATAAACCACACGTAGGATAAAAATTGGATAACTGTGATGGATCATGCAGCGTGACACCTCTGTGTCATGCTGCATATAAACCCTAGTCGCTGGTTCGCTCGCTCAGATGTGTGGCCCACTTGTCCGACCAGAGGGTAAGCGACTTCAAGGCTGGTTTCAGACTTTGCCCAAGTTCTGTCAGCATCCAAGCGCCGTCTTCGTCGTGCTTGACGATTCCCGCTTCCTTCAATTCGCTGAGTCGGGTTGAGAGGGTTGTCGGTGAGAGCTGGTTGCAGCGCGCTTGCATTTCCCGGAAGCCGCAAGAGCCTTGCCGCAGCTCCCAGATGATCCGTAAGATCCATCTCCGACTGAGCAGGTCGAGCGCAGCCATGACTGGGCGTCCACTTTCCGAGCCTTTGACCGCCTTGCCTGGTAGAGGTATATCGGGTGCAACGAACGGTGCTATCTTTTTGGGTTTTTCGGGCTTGGTCATCATCTATCTCGCTTTGCGGTACGAATAGAGTAGCAGCTCTAACGCGGTAAGTAATCATCACTAATCTCCTCAGCTGCGGCGCCATTGCGCAATAGAGTCTGTGCAGGAAGACCGAGCTCTTGCAAAATAGACTTAGTACTCGCGCCGGGTTTCTCTGCGGCTTGGAGCTGGCGTAGTGATCCATCTGCAAAAATCTGCTGCGCGGGTACAGTGGTAACCGAACCCAAGCCATCAATCTGGTGTTTGACAAGACGGAGTGCTGAGGCGTCCGGCCTATCTAGTAAATGTCGTGACAGGCGCTCTACATTTTGCACGCGAGCAGCTGACAACCCAGCTGTAGTCAGCAATTTTACAAGTACCTTTACAGTGTGTTTGGCACATACGCTTTCGAGATGAGCCTCGAGCCTATCGGAGTAAAGGTCACTCTTGGCTTGAAGCTGAGACGGAAGATCTTTCATCTTTGCGTGTGGCGCCGCCAAAAATATCCAGCCATCGCGTGCTTGATAAAGTCGATAAAGGGCTCCTTTGCCTTTGGCGTTTTGTCCGCCTTCATTTTGCGAGGGCAAAGGAAGTGTGTGAGCGAAAGGCAATTGAATAAGTGCTGCCGCTGCCGCAAGGCTCGTATTTACAGTTCTCGAAGCTGTCGATTGGGTGTTGCGATAGAGGCCGAGTGCAATCCCAAAGACAGCGGAATAACCTGTGAGCGCATCTACGCATGAGGCGATAGCGTGAAGTTCCGGATGACCAGGATCTCCATAGCGATGCATGATCCCCGAAGCTGCTTGAAGCACAGGGTCATAGCCGTTGCGATTAAACCATGGACCGCCCAATGGTCCGTTATAGGCACCGATCCGGACATAAAGCATGCTAGGGTTGACGCGCCGTACTTCTGTTTCACCAAATCCAAGCTTGTCCATGGCCGCAGGCATATGATTGGTCAGCAGAATGTCGGCTTTAGAAAGAAGCGCACGCATGGCGTGTTTGCCGCCAGTTGTGCTCAAGTCTATCAGTATGCTTTCCTTCCCGCGATTTCCGTCCACCCCATACCAACAGGTCATGCGCGGACCATGATTAGGCCGCGGCGTCTCCACTTTGATAACGCGTGCGCCATATTCGGCAAGCGTGCGTCCAGCGACTGGCCCGGCCACCATCGAACACATATCAATAACAGTCAGACCCGTCAGCCAACTGCTCGCAGCTTCAACCTTGCAAGATGACGATTGGGTTGTTGCTCCAGTAATTGGATCAACAGAAGTATAAGCTTGCCCCGGAGACGGATGTGCCAATTCTTCAGGCGTATCTGATAGCCAAGCCTGAATGCCGGGCTGCAACATTGTTCGACCATCTGGTAGGTCGAAACTAGTCACAATTCCGGCCTCTAATAATTCGGGTGTTTGTAGCCAATCCGTCGTCGGGCGATTGATGGCGCAAGGGACACCCGCCGCAGTGAAGCGTTCTTCCCATTGCGTAGCCGGTGCACCGGCCAATACATCTGCGATCATCGATTTTAATTTTGTCTGATGCGCGCGCGCCAGATTGCCCGTCTCTGAAAGGTTATTGCGCAAATCGCCTGCGGTGTAAGGATCAGCAAAGACAAGGCCCTCAGCCTTAACGGCTTCTAACAGACCAAGAGTTTGCAAGGCAGAGCGAACAAGTTTGGGATTATCGATGGCAAACAAATAGAGCAGCGCACCGTCTTCGCACGTATAGCTCGTCATAAACGCCAAATAGGACTTTCGAGCTATATTCAGTAGCTTGCCTTGCGCGCGCTCGCCCGTTTTTGCCCAGCGCCGCATCACTGGAAGGACTAGGTTTTTGAGTACTTTCGGCAGACGGGGTACGGCATAACGCTCAGACTGAAGTTCGATGTCCAAAAAAATACTCGACATTGCCGACATTGCGGCATTGGCCAGTGGCGCGGTGATATGAGGAGCGCGATCCTTGAGCGCACGGTGGCGCAAACCTAGAACTACACCGGTTGCACCATGTACAGCAGCGTAAACAGACGCGAGCGGAAGGTTAGTATAAACAGGGTCAAGCCCGAACAATTCGCGCACCGCATGAATATTCGTATATTGACCCGTTACGGCGGCGATAATGCCTTCATAAGCCTTGGCATCCTTCGCCAGTGGCTCGTCTTCCCCGAATCCGGGCAAAGACAGACAAATCAAATTAGGATTGAGCGTTTTAAGGCGCGTTGACCCTAACCCAAGACGTTCCATAACACCGGGTGAGAAATTCTCAATCAACACATCAGCGGATTTGATCAAGACTGAAATGGACTCAGCATTTTGCGCATTCTTCAGATCAAGGCGCAGGGATTTTTTCCCTCGCCCTAACACCGCATTGACCGGATGGTCGAAAGCCGGCCCCGTTGGCGGGTCGATTTTTATAACCTCGGCACCCTGATCAGCTAGGAGCATCCCTGCCAGTGGACCAGCAATATAGTGCCCAAGATCAAGAACACGTATTCCTTCCAGCGGCGGTTTTTTCGCCTGCACACTGCTCATGACCGAGGCTCGGGAAACCGAGGCGCCCAATCCTCCAACTCTGTGCCCATACCGTTCGCCATGTAGGATATGGCATGATACCAGCCCGCAAGAGCGAAAAGCTCGATCATTTGAGTGCGGTCAAAATACTCGGCTAGGGCGGCAAAGGCAATATCGCTCAACCCTCCACTATCATGCAGTTCATCAACCATGTTCATTGAGATGCGGTCTTTGGGTGACCAGCAGGAATCGCTGCCATCTCCATGTACGGTCGAATAAACCTGGGCATCGGTAAGCTCGGCTTTGTTCTTATAGCTGGAGATGTGCACCCCCCATTCATATTCGCATAAACAACGCGCGCAGACGCGGTCAATGACAATTTCACGAGATCGCAAATCGAAAGCCGCGCCCCCTTGTCGCGCCCGGCAAGCATGAACCCGCCAAGAGGGCCCATAGCTTTGGTGAAGGGCAAGTCGCGCACGAAGGTGCGAAAGAGTTTCAAGGGTTCGATGTCGCGGTCTTTTGGCATCATCCGCGACACTGCGGTTTCCACCTCTGGCGTGTACGGGCGAGAGAGGTGTGGAATTCTATTTTGAGAGTTATCTGACATCGTTACAGTCCTCGGTCTATATCGCTGAAAAATTCCAGCTGATACAATAACAGTAGCACTGTATTGAAGTGTTGTCGATACATAAAATGTAGCAGACGGAATTGGCTTAGTTAACGAGGAAGACTTTCTAAATTATCTGAATCGGCTGCAATACCCAGTGGTTCTAGTCACCTCGGGGATAATCGGACATCAGTTATAAATCTATTCGGCTTTGGTGTATTAAGTTTGGGCGATACTATGCCCGACGTTTAAAGCAAAAACGAAATGGTTTTGGAGGTACCTTTTATATGAATGAGGTTTTTATCAAAATCAAGAAAACAACAAGGACATACGCTGCTAATGAGCCACGACAACAACCCAATTCAACGGCAGTGTGCTGTATATATCGGAGAAACCTCTGTAAGTTGTTGATTTCTATAAGAGGGGCGTTATGATCGAGGTAAGGGATCCAATAATTATAACGCTGGATGCGCTCTCTATATTTTTACAACACCCAGCCTCGTTATGCGTATCTCTTTGATTACTCAATAAAAACTTTAAGCGCAGCTCTTTGGCCGCTCGATATATACAGCCAAAAACATATAGAGCGCAGCGCTGTATAATTAACTGTTAGCTGTTTTGAAAATGTAAATTAAAGTAAGTGGCATTATCAAAAAACTGGCATCATTTAAGCCTGCTTTGTTCGGCGTCAGCTTTACATTCTCAGTCCAGGCAATAAGCCGTGCTATCATTTTCTTTCAAACGCATTTTCAAATATTGGTCTCGCTGAAGCTCGGGAAACATTTTGCAACTTGTTCATGTCGCAGCTTTACATTTCGGGCAGCTGGCAAATAATCGTGCAATTGGTTCATCGACTAAATTGGATACGCAGTGCACGCCAAGCGTGTTAAAGGAGTGGTAAGTTGAGACATTCTGTTCAAACAAACAAGGTTGCCAGTAAACATGGCATCTCTTCAGCTAACAAGTCAATGTTACTGAAAGGCAAATTGTGGCGTTAGAACTCAAGTAAGGAACTCTCAATTGAAGAAAGGTAACTTCTTTTTTGTCTTCATGTTATCCGCATCTTTATGTGCAAATGTTTACCTATTTAATTTGGTCATTGAGTGGCAAGAAGCCTGGACAGAGCAAATAGTTACCACGTCTCATGTCGAGCGACTTTATACTAGCTCCACAGCAAATGTGTCATACGAAGCTGTTAAAGAACTGGTAGGTAATGAGATCGGTGAATACAAAATTATTCCTGTAATAGAGTCTGATAACATGTGGGCTGGCGGTGATAAGGATGCAATTTTGGTTCACGGAACAAAGTTATTCTTCAAAGACGGTCAGTATATTGGTAGTAAAGCAAATTTACCCGAAGATCTCGTACACTGGAGGATGGGAAACGCCGAGAAGAGGGGACACTGATAACTTTATAACCTAGCGAAACTTGGTGTTTGTTTCAAGCGAGGGCTAACCTTAGTAAATACCAAAGAAAAGTCCACTTCATATCTCCGGAGTTTGCTATTTTGAAGCCGCTAGCTTGGGAATAAAATCAACAACAATAGTGCGGTGACTAGGGATTAGC
>Ga0316189_10003905_pt1 | contig 14440 bp, 11 predicted proteins | sample LowCovwburrow_MG_FD_204930 | JGI IMG/M metagenome (GOLD analysis project Ga0316189, IMG submission 204930) | Coastal sediment microbial communities from Maine, United States - Lowes Cove worm burrow | ecosystem: Environmental > Aquatic > Marine > Coastal > Sediment | place: USA: Maine...
CCTTCGTTTTGGCCGCCACTGCCGCAATCACGTGCCCCTCGTAGAGGGCGGTGCCGCGGGCGATGATATTGGTAGCGATGTGCTGGTTGGCGGCGCCTTTGATCTCCGACAGGTCGGGGAAATCAGCGGAGGTGATAACAGCCCCCACCCCAGGCATCGCTTCGGCGGCGCTCGTGTCAATCGCCACGATCCGAGCGTGGGCGTGAGACGACCGCAACACCGCGGCTTCAAGCATGCCCGGTAGAGCAAGATCAGCTCCATAACGAGCTTTGCCGGTAACTTTGTCGTAGCCGTCGGGCCGGATTGGGCGGCTTCCCACCCATTTGTAGGAGGCTGACTCCGATGAGGTGGTGGTGTCTTCAGTAATGCTCATGATTCGGTTCCGTTCATGGCGGCGGCGGTATTGAGTACGGCACGAATGATCTTGTCGTATCCCGTGCACCGGCATAGGTTGCCGGCCAGGGCGAAACGTACTTCGGTTTCGGTGGGGTCAGGGTTTTTGTCGAGTAAGGCTTTTGCCGCCACCAAAAACCCGGGCGTGCACACCCCACATTGGAGGGCGGCATCGGTGAGGAACGCTTCTTGGAGAGGGTGGAGGTTGCCTCGATCCGCGAGCCCTTCCACCGTGGTGATGGTGGCACCGTTGGCTTCGGGGGCAAGAATCAGACATGAACAGGTGAGGCGGTCGTTGAACAGCACCGAACATGCTCCACAGTCTCCGGTACCGCAGCCTTCCTTGGCTCCTGTTAACCCAAGGTCGTCGCGAATGGCATCGAGCAAGGATGTGCCCGGTTCGGTGAGAAACTCGACGTCGTCGCCGTTGACGGTGGTGGATACCACAACGCGTGTAGGGTGGCTCATGCTCGGCCTCCATTCGATGATTGTTGTTGGGCTCGTTGGGCGGCAGTGGTGATGGCCCGTTTGGTGAGGACACCAGCCACATGGCGCCGGTAGGCGATAGTGCCCCGTTTGTCGTCGATAGGGTTGGCGGCGGCCGAAGCAACACTGGCCGCTGCGGCGAGGGCGTCATCGGTAACTGGCGAACCAACCAGGGCCTCTTCGGCCTGGGTGAGGCGGAATGCGGTGGGCGCCACCGCTCCGAGCGCGATAGCGGCCGAGGCGACCGTTCCGTCATCGGCCAAGGTTAGCCGGGCACCGGCCCCTACCACCGCGATGTCCATTTCGGTGCGAGGAATCATGCGCAGATACGCATCGCTGGTATTGGGAGCGGGGTCGTCGAGTTGGAATTCCACCAGGATTTCGTTGTGAGCCAGCGACGTTTGACCCGGCCCGGTAGCGATGTCGGCCACTGGCACTACTCGTTCGCCAGAGGGACCAGCGATCACGGCTCGCATGTCGTTGATGAGCATCGCCGGCACCGAATCAGCGGCTGGTGATGCGTTGCAGAGGTTGCCGCCGAGGCTCGAACGGCTCTGGATCTGATCGGAGCCGATGAGGCCAGCGGCTTCCACCAGGCCGGGGAACTGTGCCGTGAGATCCGCGTGTTCAGTAAGCAAGACCGTGGGGGTGGCGGCCCCGATCGTCCAGGTGTGGTCGTGGTGAGTGATACCGATGAGCCGGTCGATCTTTTTCAGGTCGATTAGGGCTTCAGGAGCGGGGCGGCCGGCGCGGAGCTGAGGCACGAGATCCGTAGCACCGGCAAACACCTTGGCGGTCGGGTGATCGTCAAGAAGGGAAATGGCTTCGGCTACAGTGCCGGGGGCATGATAGTTCAACTCGTCTCCTACGGGTTAGGGAGCCATAGTTGAACTTAGCCGCTATTCGTGCGTGTCTGGCAATCGGTCCACTGGTTGGCGACATTGATTGGCCCCCGGTGGGCGGCTACCGGGGGCCAAGAGTGGTCGGGCCTAGACCCTGGATGTTGATGCCCGAGGACTATTGGTTGGTGTCGGCCCAAGCGAGCATGCCGCCCGTGAGGTTGGTAACGTCGCTGTAGCCCGAATCGGTCAGGAACTGGGAAGCTTGGCCGGAGCGCCCGCCACTGCGGCATAACAGCACCACGGGTCGGTTTTTCTCAATTTCGGAGACCCGATCGGGGAGATCGCCGAGGGGAATGTTCACGGCTCCGGGCAGGGTTCCTTCGGCCACCTCGTCGGGCTCACGTACATCGATGAGTTGGCCGTTGGTGCCGAGGGCTGTGGTGTAGTCGGTTACGGGATGCTCGCGGTAGGTCATTGGTTGCTTCCTATTGTCTTGTGGTTTCTATTGTCGGGTGGTTTGGAGATCAGGGGGTAATGGGTTGCCCCCTGAGAGGGTAACGGCCGAGCTTGGGGTGGTTCCCAGATTGTTGCAATCATCGCCGCGGTTTTCGCACACTTCCCGAGCGGCTTGGAGAGCGGCGTCGATGGAGGCAAACATTTGGCCAGCCAGACGATCGCTGAGGTGGGCACGGTCAAACACATCGCGTACGGGACCTTTCACATCGGCCAGGAACACGTCGATGCCGCTTTCACCCAGTTCGGTGAGGGTCTCTTCGAAGGTGGCGGCTCCAGTGGCGTCTATGTCATTGATCCCTGAGGCGTCGAGGACGAGAATCTGGTGGTCTGCCGCTTCTTGGCGCAGCAGTTTTTTGACGAACGATGCGTTAGCAAACGACAGTGCCGCGTCGATACGGAGCATCTTCACCCCTGAGAACGTTTCGGCGTCCGGATAACGGTTCACGTTGCGGTACACGCCCGGGGCGATCTTGCCGAGAACCGCGCTGTGGGGGCGCGACATGCGGGCGAACACCACCAGCATCGAGGCCACCACAGCTATTCCAATGCCGATCTCGATTCCCAGCGCTAGCGTGGCGAAGAAGGCCACGGAAAGGCTGATCAGATCGCTGGGTTTGACTGAGGCGATATGGCGCATCTCTTTGATGTCAAACAGACCGACCACTGCGGCGATGATAATGGCGCCAAGCGCAGCCTGAGGGAGTTGGGAGAGGACGGGGGTGAGGAACACAATGGCCAAGCCCACCCCGATGGCGGTGATAATTGATGCCATCGGCGTGCGAGCACCGGCTGTGTCGTTCACGGCGGTGCGGGAGAAGCCTCCGGTAACCGGGTATCCCCCGAACAACCCAGCGGCGATATTGGCTGCTCCGAGACCGTAGAGTTCGTTGGGCACCTCAACGTCGTAGCGGTGGCGGCGGGCGTATACCTTGGCGACGGCGATTGACTCCAAGAAGCCGACGATGGTGATTACCAGGGCGGTGGGCAGCAGTTCCCCTACGAGTCCGACATCAAACGTGGGAAGGGCGGGGACCGGAAGGTCGTTGGGGATTTCTCCCACGACCTTGACCCCGCGGCCTTCCAAATCGAAAACCTCACTGGCCGCAATGGCGGCAGCCACCACGATAAGCGCCGAGGGAAGGGCCTTGGCTACCCGTTTGAGCGCGAACAACGCAACAAGTGCTATGCCTCCTAACCCCAGGGTGGCGAGATTGGTGGCGCCGATATTGTTCACCACTTCAAGTACCGTCTGGTAGAAGTGCTCTTTTCGTTCAATCGAGATTCCTAGCAGGTGCTTTACCTGCGAAAACCCAATGATGATTGCTGCGGCGCCGGTGAAGCCAACCAGGACAGAATGGGACAGAAAATTTACGAGAAACCCGAGTCGGCCGACCGCTAGCACCAGATGTACTGCCCCAACTAGGAAGGCGAGAAGTGTGGCGACAGCCACATAGTTGGTTTCGTCGGCGACCTGGCTCAACGTTGAAGCCGTTAATAGTGACACGATCGCTACCGGCCCGACCGCCAACTGACGTGAGGTGCCAAGCACCGCGTAGGCTAGGACGGGAACGGTGGCCGCGTATAACCCCACCTGTGGAGGAAGGCCAGCCAAAAGGGCGTAGGCCATCGCTTGAGGTACGAGCATCGCCGCCACCGTAAGGCCAGCGGCTAGGTCAAACCGGAAGGTCTGCCGACGGTAACCAGCCACCCAGCCTTGCATGGGAAGTTTCGGGGTCCGGATACTCATAGTCCTAATATACGGACATTTAACACTCGTGCAACCTTGCGGCGGAAAAGTGCACCGTTGGGCCTAAGGGGCCGGTCACTGCTGTGTGCCGTGGAGCGCCCTCCCCTGATAGGGGGCTCTGTCACTCCCCAATCGTGCCTTGAACTACTCGGTTGCGACGCTCGAAGTGGTGGTGTCTGCGGTGGTTGTGGTGGTGTCTGCGGTGGTTGTGGTGGTGTCTGCGGTGGTAGTGGTGGTCTCCACCGTGGTTGTGGTGGTCTCCACCGTGGTAGTCACACCAGTGTTTCGTCCCACCCGGATCACGACCTCGGTGCCGATCGGTTGTTGTGATCCCGGAGCGGGAGTCTGGTCGACGACCTTGCCAGCATTCTCCGGAGTGGAGTCGACGAACTCCACAACGGGGATGAACTGCAGGTTACGTAACTGCACCTCAGCCGCCTCTTGGTTGAGGCCGGTGAGCGACGGGACCGGAGCCGGGGCGGCGCCCAGGGATACCTTGATCACGATGGTGCGGTCGAGCGGTGATGTGGTGCCCACTGGAGGGTCGGTGCCGATCACGAAACCCTGAGGAACAGTGGCGCTGGGCTCTTGAACGAAAGTAACTGCTTCAAAACCGGCATCGGTGAGCGCCTGGCGGGCCTGGTTCTGGTCGAGGTTAGCCACCGAGGGGATTATTGCATCGGAGGGGCCCAGCGAGATCCAGATGGTGATTTCGCTGCCGAGGTTCACCACGTTGCCAGGATCGTACGACTGGTCGAAGACCTCATCTTCGGCGTAGACATCGTTTTCTTCCCGGTCGATCTTCACCTGTAGGCCTAGATCACGAAGAATCTGGGTGGCTTCTTCGCGGGTTTTCCCGAGTACATCGGGCACCTCAACCGTTTCGTCGGTCTGGGAAATCCAGATGGTCACGGTTTCGCCTTGTTCGAGGTCGGTATTGCCCTCGGGGTCTTGGCGGATCACATGGCCGGGAGTGGTAGTTTCGCTCTTTTCGAACTCCGGTTTCACGACGAAACCAGCCGTTTCGAGTGCTTCTATGGCGACCTTCTCCTCCTGGCCGATGACGATCGGCACGGTGGCGGTTTCGCCCTCGGTGGCGTCGATCTCGTCGCCGTTGCCAATCAGGCTGAAGACGTAGAAAATGAGGCCGACAAGGGCGAGAAGGATGACGCCCAGGAGAACGAGGAACACACCCGTTCTGCTGGGTTGCTCGTAGTACTCTTCTACCGGCTCTACCTGTCGCACGGCAGCGGAGGCCGGTACGGCTCGGGTGGTGTCAATTACCGCTCGGCGGCCGGTGTCGATGCCCATGCCCGGTTGCTGAGGGGGCATGCCCCCGGGAGGCATTGCGCCGCCCATGTGATCAGCGGCGCCGAGCGGGGGAGCACCGGCCATCTGTGTCTGCTCGGCGTAACCGTTGGACATGGCACCGTTGACACCTGGAGGGTAGGCGCCTGGTTGTGCCGCCATCGCCGTGGTGGCGTCTTCGGTTGCGCCAGCCATCATTGCCGGAGCTACCGGTTGGCCTGACTCGCCCTGTAGTACTCGGCGTAAGTCTGACCGGACCTCTTCGGCCGCGCTGTAGCGGTCGTCGGGATTCTTGGCGAGGAGGCGGGCGATGATCGAATCCAGCAGGGGTGAAACCGCAGGGTTGATTGAACTCGGCCGCGGCGCCATTTCCTGGATGTGTTTATAAGCAATGGATACGGGCGAAGCCCCGGTGAACGGTGGTTCACCGGTGACCATCTCGAACAAAACAATCCCGAGCGAATACAGATCGCTGCGAGGGTCAACGGTTTTACCCTGAGCTTGTTCGGGAGAGAAGTAGCTGGCCGTACCCATCACCGAACCGGTTTGGGTGAGCTCCTCGTCTTCGCCGCCGAAGGCTCGGGCGATGCCAAAGTCGGTGACTTTCACCTGACCGGTGGCGGTAATCATGATGTTGCCGGGTTTGACGTCTCGGTGCACGGTGCCGTTGGTGTGGGCAAAACCCAGTGCAGAAGCTACGTCATTGGCGACTTCGGCGGCGCGGTCGGGGTGGAGGCGTTTCTCAGATGCCAAGACGTCGGCCAGGCTTCGCCCCTCGACGTACTCCATCACGATGAAGTACGTGTCTTCGTGTTTACCCCAGTCGTATACCGACACGACACTGGGGTGGTTGAGATTGGCGGCCGCTTGTGCTTCCCGGCGGAACCGTTCGACGAAGGTCGGATCGGCAGCGTATTGGGGAAACAGAACCTTCACCGCTACGGGGCGATCAAGGAGTTGATCGCGTGCGAGAATTACATCGGCCATTCCCCCTCGGGCAATGCGTCGATGTAATTCATACCGTCCGTTGAGGACAGGCCGGGCGGGGGGTGCATCGGTCACAACGATTCAATGTTACTAACACCAGGGCCTCAACGCGCGCTCTTCCCTGAAATCGAAATGGCGTAAACCGCGAACGGCGGCAGGTAACGGCGACTAAGTGCGGTTATTCGGTAAAGAATTCTTCGAATAATGCGCGGGCAATGGGGCCCGCGACCCGACCACCAGTCTGATCTCCCGAGCCTTCGGTAGCTTCTACCAGTACTGCGACCGCTAACTGGGGTGGGCCGTCGGGCGGGCCAGCAAATGCCACGATCCACGCGTGGGAGGAAGCGCTTCCATCTCCGACCTCAGCGGTGCCGGTTTTAGCTCCCACCACGAGACCGTTCACAGCCGCAGTCGCCCCGCCCCCGTCGGTGGCGGCGGCAATGAGGGCTTCTCGCAGGTCGGCTGCGGTTTCGGGGCGCATCGCCTGGCGCCAAGGGCCAGGCGAGTTTTCGGCGATGGTCTGGCCAGTGTGGGTTTGGATTGCTTGAAGGACGTGAGGTGTTGGAATGATTCCATCGTTGGCGATCCCACTAATTAGCAACGCCATCTGCAATGGTGTGGCTCGCACCTCGTTTTGCCCTATTGCTGTTTGGGCCAGTACTGGCGTGTTTTCGTAGAGGCCAGCGGGGTTGTCGGGATTTGGGGTTTGGAGTTCCTTGCCGTAGTCGACAGGGTACGAACTTTCGATGGGGGCTGGCAGGTCCACCGGGGGCACCGAATTGAACCCGGCGGCCTCAGCCTGGTTGATCATCACCGCTGGACCAAGTTCTTCGGCCGCTAGTTGGGCGAACGGTCCATTGCAGGAGCGCACAAGCAGATCAACAAGGTTGCCGCCACACGTCCGGCCGCCAAAGTTCTGGATCTTGTGGCTTGTCAACGGGGCGACATAACCATCGGTGGCTTCGAACACGGGACTGGTAAGAGTCACCGCTCCTGCCTCGAGTGCGGCGGCGGCGGTGATCACCTTGAATGTGGACCCGGGTGCCAATGATTCCCGATAAGCCCTCGAGCGCAAGGGGTTGGCTTCTGCGTTGAGCAGTTCGGTGTAGGTGCTCGTTGACACCGAACTGTCAGGGTCGGAAAGGAGGTTCGGGTCAAACGACGGCCAACTCCACATGGCGCGAATGGCTCCAGTGGACGGATCGAGGGCCACGACAGAACCTTGCCGATTCCCCAATGCCCGTCGTGCGGTGTCCTGCAGGCCATGATCGAGGGTGGCAACGATCGAACCCGGGCCGGTGTCGGGGTTCAAAATATTGCTCAGGTCTACCAGTTGCTGAGAGCTGGTGCGCCCGACGAGGGCGTCGTGGTGAGACCGTTCCATGCCGTCGGCTCCGGTCGTGAAACCCAAATACCCCACGGTGTGAGCGTAAAGTTCGCCCTGCGGGTATTCACGCTGCCACCGAAATGACCCCTGCTCGGCCTCAGTCGAGGTGGCGAGGAGCACCCCATCGCTGCTGATGATATCGGCGCGCTGCCGATCGAAATCTCGCAACACCGTACGAGTGTTGGCGGGGTGGTTGGCTAGGTCTTCCGCCTGATACACCTGGAGCCGATTCAGCTGAGCGAACAGCAGTGTGAAACAGGCCAGGAGAATGAACGCAACCCGTCTCAGGGCAGTATCCATCGGGTGACCTCCTTGCTCATGCTCGACGCTCCCGAATGGAGGAGTCTGAGATACGCATTAAAAGGGCCAAGATGATGTAGTTGGAGATCAATGACGACCCCCCGTAGGAAACGAACGGAAGGGTAACGCCAGTGAGGGGCAAGACCCGCAAGACGCCGCCGATAATGATGAAGGCTTGGAAACCTAAGAGGCTGGTGAGACCGGCAGCCAGGAGTTTCTGGAAGGTGTCGGTGGTGGTGGCCGCCACCCGAAACCCAGCGCTAACGAAAAACATGAAGGCTGCCAATATCGCCGTGGCGCCCAGCAGGCCAAGTTCTTCTCCGATCGCGGCGAAAATCATGTCCGTGTCGGCGTATGGGATTTTGTTGGGAGTGCCCGAGCCGAGTCCGGTGCCACCTATTCGTCCGTCCGCCAACGCAAATGCGGCTTCTACAATCTGAAACCCAGCGTCCTTAGGATCAGCGAACGGGTTCAACCAGATGTCAACCCGGCGTTGGACATGGGAAAACATCCGCCACGCCACTACCGCTCCGCCCATAAACAACACGAGCCCGGCGGCCACGAAGGCGAGGCGTTGGGTGGCGACATAGATCATCACCATAAACAACGTGAAGAGGAGCAGGGACGAGCCGAGGTCCCGCTGGAACACCATCACCATCAGTGCCACGGCCACCGCGGAGAGGAGGGGGCCGAAATGGCGTAGATCCGGAATGTGTACCAGCCCAATTTTCCGGTTGGAAATGGAGAGCAGGTCACCTTTGTCGGCGAGGTAACCCGCCAAGAACGCCGCAAACAGGATTTTGGCGAACTCCCCCGGCTGAATCGAAAACGGCCCAACCCGAAGCCAGATTTGTGCTCCATTGATATTGACCCCAAGGCCCGGGATCAGGGGCAACATCAAGGCCACTACACCGGCTAGAGCCAGGGTGTACCGATAGTTGGCCACCCAACCAAGGTCAGGCACGAGAATCAGCGTGACGCAGAATGCCCCCACTCCGATAAACGTCCACGCCAACTGGCTGTCAGCCAATCCGGAATTGAGCCGAGCAATCATCACATAACCCACACCGTTAAGGAGGGCAGCGAGCGGGAGAAGCAGGGGGTCGGCGTAGGGGGCGGCGAAGCGTACGACAATATGGGCCCCAAGGAGTAAGCCCAGTAGGATCAGGCCGAAACCACCGACCAAACCGCCAACATCGGCTCGCACCCCGAGATTGAGGAGCCCGTACGCGGCGACAGTCACCACAGCGCCCACGATGAGAAGGGTTAGCTCAACGCCACGGGTGCCTTTCATCGGTTGCGCGTCGTTATGAGCCTGGCTCGCCTAAAGAGACGAGACGTCCTGACAGCGCCGCAGACGGATCGTCGGAGCGGTTAACGAGATAGGTGACGAGGGCCGCAATCGTAATCAGGATCAGCACCGCCATGATGGCACCCTGAAGCCGGGTGGGTCGCAACGGTGACGACGGACTTGATGCGTCCTGTCCCCCGATGGATTGGGGCGTTGCGGCTGGGCTAGCAGGGGTAGGCGAGGCCTCAACCGGGGCCGGAATTGGTTCACTGGGGGCGTCGGCGTCAACCGAAGCCATACCGTCCGATGGGGACTGCGCAGACTGTGCTTCGTCTTCCAGGAGTTGTTCAGCGGCGCGACGAGTCGTCTCGGGGGTGATCACGTCGGTGATATCGGGGCGGAACAGGTCTTTTTTGGTGGCCTCGGCCACACTCTGGGTAGCACCGGAAGCGGCATCGGACTGGGGTGACGGCTCGCCGCTCGGTGTCGCATCAGCGGTGCCGTTGTCAGCGTCACCAAAGTCGAGGGTGAGGCCGGGGTCGGTCTCTTCCCCCACCGGCGCTGGCCCTTCTGCGGGTTTCCGGTTGGCAGCCGGTGGTGTAGGCGGAGGATCAGTAGCGGGTTCGGGTCCAGAGTCGGATTCGGACTCAGGTTTGGGATCGAGGAGGTCCGCAGTGTTCACCATGATCATGTGATCTGCGGTGGTGGTGAGTTCAGCTGAGGTGAGGTTTCCGCCTTGGCCTTCTTCAACTATATCGACCACGGCCACCGTGATGTTGTCCCGCCCGACACTGGCCAACGCCGCGTTGACGAGCGCTTCGCCTGCTTGGTCGGGTGATTCAAACTCCATCAGGATCCGTTTGATCTCGTCGTCCGTCACCTCGTTGAAGAGGCCGTCGCTGCAGAGAAGGAAGCGGTCTCCGAGCTTGATGGGAATGTGGAAGCGGTCGACCTCCACCTCGGGGCCGATGCCGAGAGCTCGAGTGAGAATGTTGCGTTGAGGGTGAACGAGAGCTTCTTCAGGGGTCAGTCGGTTCTGGCGAACCAGGTCTTCTACCAGGCTATGGTCGAAGGTGAGTTGCCCCATCTGATCATTTCGCAGTTGATAGGCGCGACTGTCGCCGACGTTGGTGATGATCACCTTTTCCTCGGATGGGAGGAGTGTCATGGCGACGAGTGTGGTGCCCATGCCGCGGAGGTTGGGTTTGGTCGATTGGGAGAAAACCGATTGGTTGGCGATTTCGACCACTTCCACCAAGGCGTTGTCTTTCAACGGTCCCGGGATCGATTCGAAACAGTCAATGGCGAGTTGGGCCGCGGTCTCTCCGCCCTGGTGGCCACCCATGCCGTCAGCGACGGCGGCCACGAAGCCACCGAAGTGGGAGCGGTCTTGATTCACGTCGCGAACGTTGCCAACGTGGGATACTGTCGCACCTCGTAATTCCATTACCGCAACTCCATCACAATGCCACCGATCTGCAACCTATCGCCTGGTGAAGCGATCGCGGGTTCCAGGAGGGGTTGGCTGTTGAAATATGTGCCGTTTGTTGAGCCGAGATCCTCAACCACGACCCCTTGTTCTTTCGGTGATGCTCGGAGATGAAACTGCGAAATGAAGTTGTCTTCGAGCGGTACCGAGCAATCGGCCGATCGCCCAAAAGTTAGGTCGTCAGTTATCGGAAACTCTCTTCCCGCAATTTCGGGAGGTTCCAACATCACCATCAAGGGTACATGACGCCCGCTGCGGGACACTCGCCCAGGGCCAGCCGGTTGGCGACCGCGAGCCCCAGCCCAAGTTACTTGCAGCACGCGAAAGAAAAAAAGGTAGAGGAGTCCGAGGAGGCTCCAGCGCAGCAGAGTAAGAAGGGCATCAGGTACCACTGCATGGAAGCGTAGCGAAAATATCGGCGTTGCGTCACGCTTCGAGCCGTATCGGGGGTTAAGCGCGCCGGAAACGCAGCGTAATCGCCCCGAATGTTACCTGGTCGCCGTCGTTGAGGGGCTGACGTCCAACCCGCCGGCCATTAACCTTGCATCCGTTGGTTGATCCCAAATCGACGAGTTCGATGGAGTCGCCAACGGTGTGAAGCTCCGCATGATGGCGCGACACGTTGGGGTCGTTGATCGCGATGTCGCAATCGGTAACTCGACCGATGGTAGCTACCGGTCCACCGATGCGGTGTCGTTGCCCGTCGGGGGTTTCCAGCCACGCGTTGATTACCGCTGGGGCCACAGTCTCGTCGTATTTGGGGTGAATCTTGAACGTGCCGACCTTGAGGTTGGGGGCCGATGCCAAATCCACGGTGACCGGACCCAAAAAACTAAGGCCCGTGTCTCCGGCATGCTCCCGGACAGTGTTTGCAAGTTCAGCGATCAGAGATTGCTCCATTGGCACAAACCGTTGATGATCTTCTGGCGACACCCGGATCTGGTAACAATTGGGAGCGAGGGTGCGCCCGTTGACATCGATTCGTCGGCCAGCATCGATTTCTCTCACGAGGCGCCGCCCAATTTCAACTGGCTGTAGCCCGCTTCGAAATGCCCGCGCGAAAACGCCCTCTACCATCCGCTCTAGTCGATCTTCGAAACCTCGTAGGACCAATTGCCACCTGCCAGCTTGAGATGAACGGCTTCCCATCGTGCGTGGGATGGCCGCTGACGAGGAGGTTGCTGCTTGCATCACAAGCCAACGCCCTCCCATGGGCTGATTTTAGCCGTAAACGCGGAAAATATCGGATGTTTCGTTGAGCGTGTCCGCTATTATCGGGTGGCACCACTCGCGCGAGTGGCGGAATTGGCAGACGCGCAGGATTCAGGTTCCTGTGTCCGAAAGGACGTGAGGGTTCAAGTCCCTCCTCGCGCACCCCTGTTATGTCGACGCTGTGTGCGGTTGGCAACACAAAACCCTTGAACCAGTGGGTTCAAGGGTTTTGTGTTTTTGAGGCGAGCACCTGGGCTGGCTTGGAGGGCGAACGGGTTGATCTAGTTCGATCCCAAGAGGCTAAGGGGCGCGATCACTGCTGCTGGTTCGGGCTCAATGGTGCCCGAAAGAGGGCCGATGTTGCGTTCGAGGACTACGGGCTGATCTCGAGGGCCAAGATTAGTGGTAGGGGCCGGTTTTGTTTGGTCTTCGTCAGTCGTCGCCGTGGAAGTACGGTATGGGAACTCGGGGGTGATGCACCCTCGAATCCGCACCCCCAGGGTGGCTTCGTCGATGATGAGGGAGGTTTCTGGCCCTCCAACTGCTACCACATCGGTGAGACTAGCGCCTCGGAAAGCCGTCACCTTCGACCAGGTGCACGGCTCGGGAACTTCCCATGTTCCTTGGGCGAGGTCGGCTTTCCAGTAGTCCCCGTTTCCCGCCAGCACGAGCGAGGTGAGGGGGTGTTGTAGTGGCTGCCACGGCATCCATTGGTGGCAGTTGGTCGATGATTCAAACCAGTCGGGCTCTACATCGTCGATAAGGACGAGGACCCGTCCTCGGCTCAGGAATTCTTGACCCACAGTCTGGATCCGCTCCCCATCTACCAGTGCCCGAAGCTCATACGAGCAGTTTTGAACATGGAATGGTGTGGAGTAGAGGCCAGGGCTGATTACTCCGTCTTGTTCTTCGGGGGTCGGGAGGGGGCGAGGCTCCTCGGTGCTGTTCTCGGGCACATGAAGAAATCCGCGGACCTTAGACCCGCTGGTGTGATTGAGGATTGGGCGACGGGTGTCGGTTGGCTTCTTCCCACCGGCTATCACGAGTTCATCGCCAAGAAGAACCTTGGCTTGACCTAGCGGACCTTGAACCCCGTAGAGGCCGGGCTCGATCACCGAGGGAGGGTCAAGAAACCCCTGGTCATTGGCCGGATCGACGGCAAACTCCTCGGGCCCGTACGGGAGAACTTGGGCCTGTTGCTCCGATGGTTCTTCCACCTCGGAGGAGATCTCGTCGTGTTCGGGCTCAGCCAGAATAAACTCGAGTCCGTAGTCGAGCGCTGCAAAGACGAACCAGAAGAAGAAACCCAATGCGAGAAGGCGTGCCACCCGTATGTAATCGGAGTAATTCAACTCGAGATGAGTGTCTTCGCGTAACATCATTCGAAGTAACTAGTAGGAGTGAGTTGGAGGGAAAGGTCAAGATTCATGGCGCATAAACAAGGTACCTCAAACGGGGCGGAAAATCAGCAAAGTTCTAGTCTTAAACGAGTTCGTCAAGCTGCAGCCAAATCCGGTATTTCACTGAACCTTAAGGAGTTTCCCGATGGCACCCGTACGGCCGAACAGGCCGCTTCAGCAGTGGGGTGTGAGGTCGGCCAGATCGTGAAGTCGATGGTGTTCGAGGCGGAGGGAAAAATTGTTTTGGCGTTGACAAGTGGGGCGAATCAGGTCGACCCAGTGGCCCTGGCCGAGATCGTAGGGGTAACCAAGTGTGGTCGAGCCGACGCGGATCAGGTGCGAGCTGAAACTGGTTTCGCAATTGGCGGGGTGGCTCCAATCGGACATCTCCGTCCGATCGACACCTGGATCGACGAGGATCTGTTTCAATACGACACGGTGTGGGCCGCGGCAGGCACCCCGCGCCATGTATTTGGGGTTGCCCCAACGGTGTTGACCGAAGTGGCCGGTGCGACGAAGGCGTCGTTTGGTGTCTGATTCCACCATGCAAGGCGCAGGTAACGCCACCGGCGGCAAAACACGGCTGGACGATGTGGGGGTGGGTCCGCATCCAGAACCTTGGCCCAACGACTCGCGATTCGATCCTGAGCTTCTCGCCGACGGGGACCGGCGGAATGTGGTGGATCGTTACCGCTACTGGACCGTGGATGCGATCAAGGCCGATCTTGACCAGCATCGCCACTCGTTCCACGTCGCCATCGAAAACTGGCAGCACGATCTCAACATCGGGACGGTGGTACGTACTGCCAACGCCTTTTTGGCGGCCGAAATCCATATTGTCGGGCGCCGACGCTGGAACCGGCGCGGGGCCATGGTGACCGACCGATATCAGCATATTCGCCACCACCCCGAAGCTGGCGATCTCCGCCGCTGGGCGGATGAGGCTCAGGTGCCGCTGATCGGGATCGACAACCTCCCTGGGTCAACCCCGATCGGGGCTAGCGCCCTGCCGGAGCGATGTGTGCTGGTGTTTGGGCAAGAGGGGCCCGGACTGTCCGACGAGATGCGTCCGGCCCTCGATG
>Ga0316189_10003907_pt1 | contig 14438 bp, 10 predicted proteins | sample LowCovwburrow_MG_FD_204930 | JGI IMG/M metagenome (GOLD analysis project Ga0316189, IMG submission 204930) | Coastal sediment microbial communities from Maine, United States - Lowes Cove worm burrow | ecosystem: Environmental > Aquatic > Marine > Coastal > Sediment | place: USA: Maine...
GCGCGCGGCGGTGATGCTGCGGCCGTCGCTAGCCAGGGTGGCGGCCCAGATCCTCCCCTTGGTGAAGACGTTCTGTACGCCGACCAGGGTGTCGCCCTGGCGATCGAGGCCGTCGATCCCGCCGAGGGTGGCTACCCCCTCCGGCGCCGCGAGGGCGAGGCGCTCGCGCTTGTTGATGTCGATCCGGTGGAGCCCGCTGAAGTCGGCCATGTAGAGGATCCCGGGCTCGTCCGCCTCCGCGATGCCGTTGGGGGCGCGGAAGCTGCTCGGCGGGAAGAGCTCCTCGAGCTCCGCGGCGCCTGGGCGACGGACCAGGAGCGTGCTGTTCGCGGAGTCGGTGACCACGACGGCCCCGTCGCTGAGGACCACGAGATCGTTGAGCATCGTCCCCTCGCGGGTCGCCTTGTGGCTGCCGACGGGCTCGCCGGTCTCGAGGTCGAAGCCCCAGATCCCGGCGGTCGTGGCCTCGTCGGGGTCGAGTCCGGGAATGAAGGGCGCGCCGTTGGCCGCGACCCAGATCTGATCGCGCTCGACGTCGACGTCCATCCCGAGCACCCCCAAGACGCCGCCGGCCTTCGCTGGGATCACCTCGCGCAGGTGGCCCTGGCGATCGGCGGCGAAGATCTGCCGGCGGTACATGCTGCCGACCAGGAGCTCGCCGCGCTTCGGATCCCACGACACCCCCTCGGGGAGGAGGTCGATCTGGTCGAGCTCCATCGCCACCGCGCCGTGGGTGACCGCAGGGGCCCGCGCGCGCAGGGCCGCGACGACGGCGGTGAAGCGCTCGTTGTCCGCGAGCGGGGCGAAGTCGTCGGGATCCAGCGGGTGGTCCCACTGCGAGAGCGCGGCGAGGCGCTCGAGGAGGTCGAGCGCCTGGTCGAGGTCGCTCTGCCGCGCGGCGACGCGGGCGAGCACGTAGAGGATCGCGCCGTTCTCTGGCTCGTCCTCGAGCTGCTGCTCTAGCTCGGCGAGGAGCGCGGCCTGGCGGTCGTTCGCCGCGGGCTCCTCGGACGCTGGGTTGTCGCTCGCGGCCTTCGCCTGCGCGTCATCAGCAGGCGCCGCCGGAGCCTCGCTCTTCGCAGCGCAGCCGCTGACGAAGCCGAGCCCGAGTACGAGCCCGAGGGAGAGAACAGAGACGAGACCGTCGCGGAGCCCAACCATGAACCTGAACCTACCAACCGCCGCGAGTCTCCGGTGTTCTCGCGCCAGGACCCGCGTCCGTGGTCGGCTCACGTCGGCACGGTGAAACCTTGACCCGGTCACCCTGGGCTCGCGGCCTCACGCCGACGCGACGCTCCGACAGGTGCCGGTCGCCGGGCGGCCGCCTCGCCCGAGCCGACAGCGGCGAGGTTACCCATGAGGTCCGCAAGGGCGAGACGCTGCGGCCTGGATGATGTCGTCTTCACCTTCACCGCAGATAGACCCTGGAGACGAGCTACATGCGGCGATCTTGGAAGCGAGCATCGGAGTCCTCGGGGACCTCCGGCCATGGTGCTCGCCCATGACATCGGGAGGCGAATAGGTGGCGGCGAGGTCGAGCGGGAACAGCCCGAGGTCACGGCTCGCAGTACCCCGGCTCGCAGTACTCCGGGTACTCATCGCAGGCGACCTGAAGACAGTAGAGATGGGCCTCCTTGTGGCAGCCTTGGACTACGGGCTCTCCACCGGTGCGCCACTGCGACCACGCAAGCCCCCCGAGGTCGGCCTTGCCGACGGCGCCGAAGAAGCTATCGCCGGAGAGCGTCCAGTAGTTGCAGCTCCGGGCGGCTGTTTGCTCGACATCCGTGCCGTCGCCGTCGACGGCAGTCCAGACCCGGAAGTTGTAGGCCTCTTCGAGCCAGAGGCCGTACTCGTTCATCGCCGCGCTGCCGGGCTCCAGGCCGTCGACAAAGTCGTCCCAGTCGTCGGCGATGACCTCTCCGTCGAGCCGGACGTAGGGGCGGTCGACGTGGGGAAAGCGGCGATCGAGGGGGCACTCAGGGTCGGCGATCCACGCCCGGAAGATGGTGTTGTTCTGCTCGGCCCACGGCAGCTTGATGCTCTGATCACCTGCGTGAGCGCAGATTTCGTCGGCTCCGGCGGGACCGCCAAGATCGCCCGTGAAGCGCTTGAGCGAGACAAAGAGGACGACTTCGCGGGTGCAGGTCGCGGAGCAGCCGTCGCCGCCGCCTGAGAACTGGGAGTCGATGTCGTCGCACTCCTCGACCCCCTCGAGGACGAGCCCGTCGCCGCACACGTTGATCGCGCAGGCGGATGTGCAGGCCGCGTTGTCGGCGTTGGCCTCACCGTCGTCGCACTCCTCCGCTCCCTCGAGGACGAGCCCATCGCCGCAGACGTTCGTGGTGCACGATGCCGTGCACGGGGCTCCGTCTGCGTTCGCGTCGCCGTCGTCGCACTCCTCGACCCCAACGTGGAGAAGGGCATCGCCGCACACGTTGGCTGTGCAGGCGGATGTGCAGGCGGCGTCGTCGGCGTTGTCTTCGCCGTCGTCACACTCCTCGCCGGCTTGGACAAGCCCGTCGCCGCAGACCTCCTCGACAACAGAGGTGGTGCCGGAGCTCGACCCGGTCGATGTCGACTCCTCCGTGGTGCTCGTTGTCGAGCTTGTGGTTCCGGTCTCGCTGTCGGTCGCCGAGGCAGACGCAGACGCGGTCGTGATCTGGAGGGTCGTCTCGGTCGCCGAGTCACCCGAGGTGCCCTGTCCCTCAGGGCAACCGAGGATGAGCCCGAGCCCGAGTACCGCGACGAGCCTGGCCGCGCCGCGGGTCGCCCTGTACGGGTTGCGAACCGCCGTGATTCTCACGAAGCGAGCCTATCGAGCGATTTCGCGCTCGTCAACGCGGGCGCTCGCAACGACACCGCAGAGAGGGCCGAGCGAGCCGAGAGCCGGTCGCGGACGAGCTCGCGTTCCACCGTGCGGGTGCATACCCGAGCGGGGCAGAGCGGGGCCGCCCTCGGCACACCGGCTTGCAGAGCGTGAGGCAGGAAGAGATCTCCACTGAAGAGTCTTCGGCTGACGACCGTGGCCTTGGTGGATCCACCAAGGCGAAAATGGTCTTTCGTCGACCGATGCAGTGCAACCCGCCGTCCGGCGAAGCGCAGTGCCGAGCCACCAACCTGCTAGCTGTCGCGCCAGCTCGCGCTGTCCGTCGCTCATCAGCGCACGACAGATCGCCCTGGAGACCCATGGGCCGGCGCACGCAAGTGAGCAGAAGTCTGCGGTCTGTGGACCCCCTCTCGCTGACGTGTGCGCGACTTTGGCTCCTCACCGGCTCGACCTTGGCTGCTCACGCGCCACCCGTCACTCGCGATCGCACCGACCCGAAGCTTGCCAAGACGCCCCCGTCGTCGCGTCCAAGAGCCCCTCGCACGAGCTGTCGAGGCGCCACGATCGGCGATGGAGTCCTCCGCGCCCGGTTCCTCGCCGGGCTGCTCGCGAACCGCAGAGGCCCGCGCAGACGCCATCTACGCCGCCCTCGCGGCATTGTGCCGTCCGCCATAGCTCTGGCCACAGGCGCCCCAGCAGGCTTGCTGAGCCGATACCGAGCCGAAGAGCAGCGACGCCGCCTACCGCCGCCGCGACCCAACTCACCGTCGCGACACGGATCCCGGCCTCAACGCTGGGCCGCCAGGCAGCACCCCGCGCGGGGTGCTGCGGCGCCGCTCACCGCCCAGAAGGCGCTGCCGCGGCGCTGTTCGTCGCCGCTCGCGCACGGCGATCGAGCTCCGCGACGCTCTTCGCCGCCGCGACACCGCTCGCCGTCACTACATTGCTCGCCGCCGCCCAGCTCGCCGCCGCCGCCCAGCTCGCCGCCGCTGTCCAGCCGCCGTCCAGCTCACCGCCGCCGTCCAGCTCACCGCCTCCGTCCAGCTCACCGCCGCCGCCACGCGTCTCGCCGCTGCCACGTACGCAGCCGCCAGCTCGCCCCCACGCTGCTCGCCCCCACGCTGCTCGCCCCCACGCTGCTCGCAGCCGCCTTGCGCCTCGCCGCCTCGCCGCCGCCCAGCTCGCCGCCTCGCCGCCGCCTTGCGCCTCGCCGCCGCCACGCTGCTCGCCGTCGCCACACGTCTCGCCGCCGCCACGCGTCTCGCCGCCACGCCGCTCGCCATCGCCACGCGTCTCGCCGCCGCCACGCGCCTCGCCGCCTCGCCGCCGCCACGCGCCTCGCCGCCTCGCCGCCGCCACGCTGCTCGCCGCCGCCACGCGCCTCGCCGCCTCGCCGCCGCCACGCTGCTCGCCGCCGCCACGCGCCTCGCCGCTGCCACGGACGCAGCCGTCACTCGCCGCCGCCATGCGCCTCGCCGCTGCCACGGACGCAGCCGCCACGTCACTCGCTGCCGCGGCCCAGCTCGCACGCTGCTCGCCACCGCCACGCTGCTCGCCACCGCCACGCTGCTCGCCGCCGCCACGCGCCTCGCCGCTGCCACGCGCCTCGCCGCTGCCACGCGCCTCGCCGTCGCTGCTCGCTGCCGCTGCCGCTGCCTGCCGCTGCCTGCCGCTGCCTGCCGTTGCCCGCTGCGGGTGTTGCTCGCCTGTCCAGCGGCCTAACGGGGCCGGACACCCGGCGGCTCGTCGTGTAGCGCCCACGCCACCATCTCGCCCCACCGCGCGGCGGACCGCGAGGCGGATCGCGAGGCGGCCCGAGTGGCGGCTCGAGTGGCGGCTAGCCAGCGCCCCAAACGGCCACCCAAGGGGCGGACAATGAGCCTGCCAAGTCACCGCCGGAGAAGGGGGCACCTCGGGCTGTCCATGCGCTACACGGTTGGGCGGCGAACGGTCCCCACGATCAGGAGGACACCATGGAGTCCTCCTCGCCGCATCGTTCGGCACATCACTGTCCGCCGGTACACGACAAGCCGCCACCGAGCTCTCGCGCGGACCGGCGCTCGAATTCCTGCGGGTTGCCGGTGAGTCTGGCGTAAGGTCTCGTCGCGATGAAGCGCGCGGCCGGTCACTTCCTCTGCTTCGGTATCGCCCTTGCGCTCGGTTGCCGAGCTGGAACTGCCAAGGCGCCGAACCCAGGAGTGCCCACGACATCTGCGGGCCAAGGGGGAGGCGCTCCCGTTGCCGCACCAGCGCTCGCCCCAGCTCCGACCTCAGTGCCTGCCGAAGCCCCGGCTATGGCTCCACCGACGAGCGACCCCGAGCCTCTCTCGGTCAATGTCGACGAAGCCATGGGGATCGAGGGCTGGGAGGGACGAGGCGCTTCCGCCTCTCCGTCAACCGTCGACGCTCCACCTGTTGGCCCGGACTGTTGTCGGGTCTGTCGTCGCGGCCAGGCCTGCGGAAACACCTGCATCTCGGCAGATCGAGTCTGTCGAAGCGCTCCTGGTTGCGCCTGTGATGGCTCTCCCTGAGCTCCGCGAGCAGCGTCCATAAATATGGACACTCAGGCCCTCGGCCCCTCGGCTTGATCGCCTGCGCGAAATCGGCGTAGCCTCCGCTCGTGCAGGGTCCGCCTCTCTTCCTGGTCGCCGCAGCCTTTCTTCTCAGCTCCTGCGCGCAGCAACCGACTCCATCTCGGTCCCCAGTCTCGCGCTCACACCCGCGCGTCCCCGCAAGAGCTCAGGCCGACCGCGCCGACCCAACGCGCTCGAATCGGCCCGGATCCTACGCCCCTGGCGAGACCTTCATCGCCGCCGCGCCGAGGGGCATGTCGCCCAACGATCTCGGGAGGCCCTACACGGCCGACTTCATCCGCCTCCAAGGAGAAGACGGGCGGAGTCTCTTTCCCGAGGCCGGAGCCGCGCGCAAGACCTCGCAGAATTTCATGGAGCACAACTTCGTGATCGTCGACTCCGAGCGCTCGCTCGCCGCCCATGCATCCGCCTGGGGTCTCGGGGGCGGCATGGACATGCTCACAAAGCAGCGCTACGCGAGCTATCGCGCCCTCCAGATCGACTCTGTCTTCGAGATCGATGACGCGACAGCGATCCGCAACTCGCCCCCCTACGCGGTCTACTACCCGTGGAAGATCTACGTTGGACGGAGCTACGAAGTGCTCTTCGAGGGGGACGCCGATCGCTTCCACGCTGGCGTTCAAGCCAAGCTGATCGCTTGGTCTGCTGAGGTTTCGACCTTCGCCTCGGAGAACAGACTGACCCAGCGGACGGTCGGGCATGGGCTCACCCCGAGCTCGGGGCGCGCGATCTTTGCCAAGACGCAGGAGCAGATCGAGCGCAACTACGAGCAGTCCTCCGAAGCCGTGCCGATCCTCGTCGAGTGGCGCGAAATCCCGGGGCGGCGCGGGAACCAACGCGAGATCACGTGGCACGAGCCGAAGCAAGACTGCTCGGGGCAACCTGGCTGCTCGCCCTGTCTCGAGTGGGCCTTCGACTACGTCGAGTGGAAGATCCAAGACCGGAAGGCGAGCGGATCGGGTTGGGACGCCGACGGCTCTGCTCCCGACGTCGTCGTCACGCTCAACGCGCGAGGAAATACTCGGTCGTCGCCAAAACGCCAAACTCACCTCGTCGAGTGGAAGCTAGATCCGCCTCTGCAAGTCGAGTCAGGAACGCGGGTTTCTCTCCGCGGTATCGACCGAGACATGCTGGCCCACGATCTCATAGACACGCTCCACACCAACGTGAAGGACATCTACGAGTTCGAGCACGGGCGGGCAAAGGTCTTCTTCGAGAGCGGCGGCGCCTTCATGCGCGGGACCTGCCTCCGCCCCTAGGAGGCCCCCTCGGACAAGCTCTCTATCGCCGCGCGTTGCCATCGTGGTCCGCCGAGCACGAGGCCGCTGGCACGCTGGCCCGCTGGCCCGCTGGCGCGACGCCGCCGCTCAAAGTCGCCGCCTCGGCAACCAGGCCACCGCCCCGCACGAGCAGCTCAGTGCCGCCGCCGCGAAGCCCCTCGGCAACCACGCATGCCACCGGCGTCCCAGGACGCCGTCGACCACTGACACCATCCTCCGCGACGCCGCCCCTGGCCTCGACGCCGCCCGCATACGCGATGCTGCCCGTAGCCATCGCCTCCCGCCCCCTTGCCGACGATCATGGGGCGGCTCGCGTGGCGGCTCGCGTGGCGGATCGAGGCGCACACAGCAACCCGCCAATTTGCAGCCACAACGCACGGCAACCCGTGTTCCCTGCACGCCGCACACTCGGACGGAGAGCCAGCCCCCCGATGACGTCGCACCGTGGAGGCCACCTCGCCCCGACTTGCGATGCATCCTGCCCCTCGACGCCCCGCACTCGGGTCGAAATCGCCGCTCTCGACTACGCCCCGTCGAGCAGATTCATCGATGCTCACTATCTGCGATGGGGGCTGGTCAACCCAGCGTGAGATGTTGGGCACACCAGCCACCCGCAACACGGTAGCGGCATCGCCCAATATGGCCCTTCTCTCCTCTCAGCTCACAAATGGGCAAGTCCGCTTATCCGCCGATACTCAGGCGCGCAACTGAAGAGCCAACTTCCACCAAATACAAAGGTGGGACGATCGAGCGTGTCGACTCGCTCATGGTGAATCGACAATAGAGGTGCCCCCCGAATATCCCAGCCGATGCGCGCTCACATCCATTGCGCGTAGCACCGACATAACCACCCTAGGTCGATGATCAAGATCGCGGTCTACAACAACAAGGGAGGAGTCGGGAAGACAACGCTCGCAATCCACCTGGCCTTCTACGCAGAGATGCTCGGGATCTCCACCATCGGTACGTGTATCGACTCCCAGGCCGATTTTTGGCGGTGGGGGACCCAGGGTGACGGAGTCCAGCGCACGGACAACTACTTCACGCGCGGCTCTCTTCACATCGTCTATGGCCGCGATGAAGTTCCGGACTTCCACCCCGACGCAGCCGAACTCCTGATCATCGACTGCCCTCCCAACATCGATCTGTCACTCCAGCTGAAGCCGGATATCTTCCTTGTCCCGCTCCACGGCCGAATGGCCTATGAAAATTTCACCTCCGTGAGAGCCGACCTTCAGGATGTCGCAAAGGTGCTCGCAGTGATCAATTGCGCGGGAAGGGGCGGCCGAGGTGCCTTGAAAGGGCTCAAGCAGGGCCTCGCAGCTCTCCGGCCGCCAGTCACCGTGGCGAAGACAGAGCTGATCGAGTCGGACACGATCACCCGTGCAAGTGAGTACTACATGCCAGTTTGGGACATTCCGTACGCGAAGAGGGCCAAGGCTCCAAACATCATGAAGGCGCTCTGCAAGGAGATTCTCCAGTTCGCTGGAATCTCGACGACTCCGCGAAAGAAGGCAGGGTAATGGCCCGTCCATCATATCAGGAATTGACTGGGAATCGTGGGCATCAGCCCCGTGGGCTCGATCCGGGAACACAGCAATCCCTGGAAGAGTCAAACCTGCTTAGAACGAAGCCCTCGAAGAAGAGGGCACGAGCTCCGAAGCCAAAGAAGAAGGCTCCTGACCCGACAGCCGTGAAGAGGTCCGATGCCGACGCAGTCGACATGCCGCGGCGGTCCCGCAGGAAGATTCCCCGACAGAGCCGTCACTTTCGCCTGCCGCTGCCTATCGACGACAAGCTCCTCGACATCGTCAACCACTACGACGCGTCGATGGTCTGGGTCTTCAGTAGGATGGTTCAGGAGGAGTGGGTCCGGATCAAGCGGAAGGAGCGCCGGGCCTCAAAGGAGCAAGAGCCCGCCGACACCGCCACTGAGGCCGATACCTCCGACGACCGTCAGGGGAGCAGCTCAGGCGAACCAGGCGACGCTTGATGCCGATCCGTTCGGCAGGTCGCTCGGTTGAGGGGCCAAAGTATGACGGAGGGCGGTGTAGCCCTTCTTGGAGGTGGATATGGGACGAGGCGTAGTTGTCATCGGGGAGGCGCAATGCGCCCCTCCGGAGTATTCGAGCGGGTTCGATACCCCGACGTGCATCTGGCTCGGCGAGCCGCCTGATGCGTCGCTGGCAAAAAAGAAGGTCCCGAGGGAGGAGCCCGAGGCCGAGTACCTCTCGTTTCGCGAGGCCCTCGCGATCCTCAGGGTCTCCCGCAACACCCTCTACCGGCTGGTTAACGCGGGCGAGATTCCCGGTGCGCGGCGGGTCGGACGGGCCTGGAGGTTCCACCGCGCGAGTTTGAACCGTTGGCTCTCAGGCACCGGGCCGGACACTCGCCGGAAGAGAAAGAGGCGATGAGCGTCAAGGCTATCATCCGCCGGGGAAACCCCGTCTGGCGAGTGCAGGTACTGCGGGAAGGCGGGAAGTTCAACCGCCGCCGGTTTCTCGATCGGCGGACGTACCTCAAGCGCGACGCGCTCGAGGCCGAGGCCGAGCTGATCGCCGAGTACGAAGCGTCCAGGGATGGACGGGGAGATGTTCAAGGTGCAGGCAGAGCTGCCACCGCCGACAAGAACAACACCACCGGGAGAACGACGCCCGCGTCGATCATCGAGTTCCGGCCCACGTCGGCGTGGGAGCTGGGCAAGCCCGGCGAGATCCCACTCTTCGCCGCGTTCGCGGAGCAGTATCTCACGGTCCAGGACCACGGTCGTTCGGGCTTCAAGAACAAGGAGCGGACGGTTCGCCTGCACTTGATCCCGTTCTTCGGCGCCACGCCGCTGCGCGAGGTCTCGAGGCGGATGATCGACATGTTCAAGGTCAAGCTGCGGAGCCCGACGGAGGAGCGCGCGAGCTCCAGTCGCAGAGGATCTGCCTCTCGAGATCCGTGGGATCGAGAACTATGGTTGCCGGATCCCGTCCGACTTTCTGGCCTGCGAGGCCGAGCGTGAAGGATTCGCAAAGTCCGGTCTCGATCGATCTCGCAACCAGCCCAGTTACCATCGGCGGGCCGCCGTTGTCCCCGTGCAAGTTCAGACACGAGTAGTGGACGGCGATGCTCGGGCCGGCAGCAAGATCTGCGATACACCGTCGCGAACGCTCCCCCCTAGCATCAGCAGCGTTCCTCGTGCTGGACTTGACCAGCCCAGGCCGGCCAGGGGGAGCGTCGTCTGCCACAAGATCACTTGATCTAACACCCGCGTTGGTCGCTCTCGAACCCTCTCTTTCTGAGGGCGGCAGCATTGCTCCTGCCGCTTCGGCGTGTGCGTTGGACGACCGATGTTCGCTGCTGGAAGTGGCCGTCGAGCGACGCTGAAGGGCAATCCTGGCCAATGGCGTCGGAGCCACACGCTTGCCAGCTGACCATTTGCCGCCTTCTTCCGGCTGGACGAGACCGCGGCTCCGCAGCTCGCGAAGCAAAGCGTGAAGCCGTCGATCCTCTTCGGTTGCTCCTTGCCTCGAGGAGCGCACGAAGGTCTTCGGCACGGTGAATGCGTCGCCTGCAGCCGCAAGTCCCGCGATTCTTTGCAGGAACGCCATGTCTTGGCGCGCGATTCCTCGGATCGAGTCCTCAGCTTCCCTCGCGACGCCGCCGTCAGGGTCCCTGGCCTGCCTCGGCAGCAGCCCCCCTCGCATCAGCGTCCAGAGTAGCGACGTCGCATTGGTCATGGCCAGGTTGCGGAAGCCGCCACTGCTCGACCGATCGGTCGCCGCCTTCCGAGAGTCGCCGAAATCTGAGATCCCCCGGAGCACGAGCGTCGGCGTAGGCTGATGATGGGCTGCGAGCATCATCCCGGCGGCCTCCATCTCGAGCGCTTTGAGGAGGCCATCACGCTGACGGACCCAGCGAGAGAACGCCTCGCTGGCGGCAAGTACTGGTCCGGACGCCAGATGAACTGAGAGAATCGCAGGGGGGGCGCCGACCATCCTCGCCCCCTCGGCTGTCGACCGCGCCGCGACCACCTCCGGCCACGTCGCCATCGAGGCCGCACAGGTTGCCTGCCAGTCTGCGAAGAGTTCAGGATGCGCGAACTCTAGGTGGTCGACCTCCTGCAACAAGGAGTGCGTCGTCTTGTAGACGCTGCCCCGAAACTCGAACTCATACCCACCGATGCCTTCAACTAGGGGCACCGCCTTCACTGTTGCCAGATAGCCATCGACCTGCTCCGCGACGACGACGTCGCAGAGTCGCAGGTCATCGTGGAGGGCTGCAGCGATCCCCACGTTGACGATCGTCCGCGGCCGGTGCCGGAGGAGCGTGGTCGCGGCGTTGCTGGCCTGCTCCGGACCCATGTCGCCGATGCAGAGCGCAACACAGTGGTAGGCCGGACCGTCGTCGCTTGCCACCTCGAACCGGTAGACATAGCGTCCCGACTCTGGAACCTTCGCCCCCTTGGGCTTGCCGGCGATGTTCCAGAGGACCCGCCACTCCTCCTTGAGGGCAACGAGGATCGCCACGTCGGTGCACCCATCGTCTGTGGCCGCGAAGGGGCGCGAAGTTGCGCCTGGCGACGGTGCGTGACTGGGCAAGTCGCAGTACTGCGCCGGAGGTTCAGTCTCGGCGAACCCACGCTCGATAACGTCGATGTCAGGGATGAAGTGCTCACGCTCACGACGCAGTAGATTGAAGAAGCTGGCGTCGAGGGCCCCTCTGTTCTCCAGTCGCAGCACCAATGCCTCGGCAACCTGAAGCCTAGACGCGGGCCTGGCTGGAAGCTGCGCGTCGAGAGCGCGGTAGTGGTAGCGAACCAGCCGACGAAGATCGTCCTCGGTAAAGCGCTCCACCAGGAAGTCCGTGATCTTCTGGATCGTCATGCCAAGTACCCCTCCGACACAGCCAGCGGCTCACTATTGATGGATCTGAAGTCTACCAGACGTTGGGGCGATGAGCCGTTTTCTTGATAGCTGTAGAGCAAGAGCTATGCGATTGCACACTTTCGCCCATACTCGCCCGCGTCGTTGTGCAGGGTGGATGCCAAGGAGAAGCTCGCGAAGTCGAGCCGGAAGAAGCGGAAGTCGGTGCTGCCGCTCCACAACAATATCTCGGAGCGAGCGCTGCGGCGCGAGGCGGCAGGTCGGACTCCCGCGGTTCGATCCCATGCATCTTGCAGCTCGCCGGTCGCGACACGAGGAGCGTGTTAGTCAGTCCTAAATTTCTTAGCAATGTCAGCTAGTACAGAGTAATGACTCCCGTGGCGCTTTGCGTATTTGTAAGCTTGATTCCGTGAAGACTTGTCGAGGCCCCGGAGACCATACATCGATGCCGATGTCTCCAATAGGCCCCCTCCATTTCGAAGAATACCGCGCTTGATATCGCCGAAGCCATGACTGATATGATCGCTTTCCAGAATTGCCGAGCGAACTAGGGGGCTACTATTTGCCCCACTGTATATCTGGTACAGGGCGTCAGCGATGTCATTGTCAAGTGTAAAGTAGTCGAGAAGAATCCGTGCAAGCCAGAATAGATCGAATTCCGCCAGTGGGCGTCGATCCCGAAGTCGTTTGGAGAGAGATTCCCATAAAGATCCGTCATCCTCTGCACTGTGAACGAACCTGTGGAGCTCACGAAGTAGGTGGGGGGCTCGATCGAGCACGGGATCTATGAGGAGGCGCATCGCGCTCGACTCACTCTCCATGAGGCTCAGAGCCAACTCAATATCCTCTTGGGCGACTTGCGGCTTCTGAACGAGGTCGACCAAGTACTCCAGCTCCTCCTCGCTCAACTGAAGCTCGTCATCCTCGTCGTCATCCTCGTCGTCATCCTCGTCCTCGTCCTCATCGTAGGATGAGCGGTGCTCCCTCTTTTCCAACAGGGCTTCCTTAATAGAGTCGAGTTCACGCTCTTGGTGCTCTGCGTTAGAGTACTCCACCCTTGTCTTTGCGTCATTAAGGGCAAGGTGGTGCTTGTCAAGGGAGTACTGAAGTTCCAGCAGGTGGTCTGCGCACTCATCAATGCTATTGCCTATCATTACAATATCATCAAGGTAGCGGAGCATCTTCTTGGATGTGATGGCTCTGTCGCGGTCCAAGAACCTCATATATGCATTCCCTAGGGCTTTTGCAGGATAGAATCCCTGTGGAAAACAAGCAATCGAGTCTCCTGCATTGAGCTCGCGTAGAAACTGACCAAAACGCTCCCCCGCCTTTAAGTCTACAGCAGATCTCACAAACTCCGTCACTTTGTGATGGTAGAAGCTGTTGAAACAGTTAAAGACGTCCGCTTGGCAGAACGCCTTGTGCTTCTTCAGTAGTTCGTATTTGTGCCGGCGAAACCTATGATAGTCGGAGAAGGCCCGAACTGGGCGTCCTTTGCTAAAACCAGGCCCAAAGCACTGTCGCTTGCCAGTCTGGCTAGTCGCAAATTTATCCCTATTCACCCAAACAAAGTCGAACAAAAAGAACGTCGAGATTGGATCAAGCGCAAATACTCGGCGGAGATGGAATTCATCTTTCCGAGCGAATGCCACGTGGCCAGCGACGAACCCATCTGGGGTTTCCTGGGCAAAGATCCCTTTGTCGATGTGTTGTCTGAGGGACTTAGCATCGGTTACGGCAAACGCGGCGACAGAATGCAACGGGAATAGCCATCGCTTGACGTCATTGTGAAGAAAGTCAACCGCACGATCACGAGGCATGGCCTGAGAGCCTACACGAAGGGGTCATATCAAGCACATCTCCGGTTCGGGTTGGACGAGACCGCGCAACCGGACTAGGCCGGATGCGCATCCTGCGCTGACCATGACGACTGAACTCGGTCAACCATCCGGGAGTTGTCCTCTGTCGGCCTCGCGACTGCCGTTGATTTTGAGCCTGCTTGTGTCCCTTACTCGCTCTGAGGTCGCAGTTTGCCAGCCGTCATCCGACCTCGAGCCGCGACCGTCGACGACCCCGGCTACGGCAGCGGTCGGAACGGCTCTCGGCCAGGTCATCGCTTGAGATTCCACCGCGCGAATTTGATACGCTCGGCCTCGTGCACTGGCCCGGACACTCACCGAAAGGCAAGGAAGCGATGAGTGTCAAGGCTGTTATCCGGCGGGGAAACCCCGTTTGGCGAGTACAGGTGCTGCGTGACGGCGGGAAGTTCAACCGCCGCCGGTTTCTCGACCGGCGGACGCACCTCAAGCGCGAAGCGCTCGAGGTCGAGGCGGAGCTGATCGCCGAGTACGAAGCGTCCAAGGAAGGAGGTGGAGCCACCACCAGCGACAACAACACCACCACGGGGCGGACACCGCCCGAGCGGATCGAGCTCCAACCCACGCCCACGCCCACGTCGGAGCAGGGCAAGCAGGGCAACCCCGGCAAGGACCCGCTCTTCGCCGCGTTCGCGCAGCAGTATCTCGCGGTCCAGGACCACGGTCTCTCGGACTTCAAGAACAAGGAGCGGACGGTCCGCTTGCACTTGATCCCGTTCTTCGGCGAGACGCCGCTGAGCGAGATCTCGCGCCGGATGATCGACCTCTTCAAGGTCAAACTGCGGACGCCGACCGGCGAGCGCGCGACCTCAAGGAGAACGCGCAACGCCACGCAACCGCGGCTCACGAACCGCCGCAAGGGCGGCCCCAAGAGCCCGAAGACGATCAACAACCTGCTGACGACGCTGCGCTCGATCCTCAACCTCGCCTACGACTACGAGCTGGTCGACCGCGTGCCGAGGATCAAGATGGAGCCCGTCAAAAAGCAG
>Ga0316189_10003908_pt1 | contig 14435 bp, 12 predicted proteins | sample LowCovwburrow_MG_FD_204930 | JGI IMG/M metagenome (GOLD analysis project Ga0316189, IMG submission 204930) | Coastal sediment microbial communities from Maine, United States - Lowes Cove worm burrow | ecosystem: Environmental > Aquatic > Marine > Coastal > Sediment | place: USA: Maine...
CCCGGCACCGAGTATTATGATTTTCATGAATTTTCAGGCCCGGTCAATCGCTGCCCTTTTTAAAATCAATCCCAAGGCCACGTAACTTGCGATACAAATGAGTACGCTCCATACCGACGCGCTTGGCGAGCTTGCCGACACTGCCTCCAACTTCCTGCAGCTGGTGCTCCAGGTACACTTTCTCGAATTGCTCACGGGCTTCCCGCAGCGGAAGATCCAGCGGTAAAGTAGCGCTAGAGCCACCTGCATCCACCGTTTCTCCGACCTGCTGCAAGGCGCCCTCAACTTCTTCGATATCGACTATCGGCCCCTGGCCCAGGATCAGCAAGCGCTGCACCAGGTTCTTCAACTCACGGTTATTACCTGGCCAGGTATAGTTGCGCAAGCGGTTCTGTGCCGCAATGGAAAACTCGCGGTAAGGGAGGTTCTCCTGCATAACGAACCGGTCAACATAGAAATTCAACAGCTCAGGCACATCTTCACTGTGTTCACGCAATGCCGGCACGTGGAGAGGTAAGACATTGAGATGATAGTACAAATCTTCACGGAACCGGCCTTCCCGAACTTCCTGTTCAAGGTCGCGCGCTGTTGTCGCGATCAGCCGGATATCCACCGGTACCGGCTCGGTTCCACCCATGCGCAGAAATGAATGTGTCTGAAACACACTCAGCAGGCGTGCCTGGGTCTGCAGATCCATGTCGGAGATATTGCCCAGCAACAAGGTACCGCCATTAGCCTGTTCCAGACGCCCATAGACAATGCGTCCACCATCTTCGGAGCCAAACAACTCTGCTGCCGAATGTTCAGCCGACATGGAACCTACGGCAACCTCGATAAACGGCTGGTCCCGTAACGAACTCTGGGCATGGATATAGCGTGCTGCAACTTCCTTTCCGGAGCCTGGCTCGCCACTGATTAACACCCAGGTATTGTGCTGCGCGATCTTTTTCGCCTGCTCGCGCAGGGCCTGCATGACCTCGCTTCTGCCTGCCGGCTCTGACACCGGCTGCGCCTGCTGACGCAGACCCTGGTTTTCCTGCTGTAACTTTTCGGACTCCAGCGCCCGGTTTACTACGAGCAACAGCTTGGCCAGTGAAATTGGTTTCTCAATAAAATCGTAGGCGCCCAGGCGAGTCGCTTCTACAGCCGTCTCAACCGTGGCATGGCCAGACATGATGATAATAGGGCAGGGCAGACTGCCGCCTTCGGACCATTCACGCAATAAGGTGATGCCGTCAACATCGTCCATCCAGATATCCAGCAGAATCAAATCCGGACGCCGCATGCGGCGCGCCTGACGAGCGGTTTCACCGCTGTCAGCGATACTCACCTCGAAGCCTTCGTCTTCAAGGATTTCCTTAACCAGATTTCGGATATCCGGTTCGTCATCTACTACCAGAATGTGACCGGAGGGCATGTTAATTCCTGTTTCTCTTTTAGCGTCCGGGGCAAGGTGATCCATACATACACCTATCGGCATTATAGAGCAGCATAACTCAGGTTACAGTGCTTTGTGTTTCGGCGTGAAAACGCACCTCGATGCAAGCATGATGTTCTCCGGTATTCTGTGCGCGTATCTCACCATTGTGTTCCTCGACAATTTTCTTCACGATCGCCAGGCCCAGGCCGGTTCCACGGGTTTTGGTAGTGACGTAGGGCTCGAAAAGACGCTCCAGCACCTCTTCAGAAAAGCCGCTGCCATTGTCTTCGAACGAGATATCAATATAGCGCTCACCGGTTTCCAGCGCCCAGCGCGCACGTACCCGTAATTCGCCTCTCGCCTGACCCCGCACCGCTTCCAGCGCATTCTTGAAAAGATTATGGAGCAATTGACGCAAACGTCCGGCATCAGCATCCAGCATGGGAACCGGCTCGGCAAGATCGAGCTCCAGGTGCAGACCCGATCCCTTGTAAAGATCTGCAACGTCCCTTATCAACTCGTACAGATCTACCGGCTCCAGCTGCAGTTTGGGTGCACGGGCATAGTCGCCAAACGCGTTCACCATCGTTTTCAGGGTTTCAACCTGCTGAACAATGGTCCGGGTCGCACGGTCCATAACCTCGGCATCATCACTATTCATAGCCTTGAGGTACTTTCGCCGCAAGCGTTCGGCAGATAGCTGAATCGGCGTCAGCGGGTTCTTGATCTCGTGCGCAAGCCGTCGTGCAACATCGCCCCAGGCAGCATCACGCTGTGCCCTGATCAGATCGGTCACATCATCGAAAACCACGACCTGACCACCCGGCGTTTCGTCGCTGACCGGCAAAGCGGTGCTACGACACATCAGCACCCGGCGGCCCGCGCTATCGAACAGCTCAACCTGCTCCTGCCAGTCGATTTCCAAATTGTGCTGACGGGTATGAATCAGTGATACCAGTGGCTCGATAAACCCGAAACGCTCGGCTATGTGGTCGAGACGCTCTCCCAGCTGACCGCTTAGATCTATACCAAGGGTCTGGCAGGCTGCTTCATTTACCGTACGCAACTCACCCTTGCTGCCGATACTTAACACCCCTGACGACAGACTGCCCAACACTGTTTCAAGGTAGGCACGCTGCCCCTCAACTTCCTGCTGGCTGATACGCGCCTGGTCACGCGCCCGGGAAATACGCCGGGTCATATCGTTGAAGGAGCGCACCAGAAACCCCATTTCATCTTCTGTAGTCACAGGCAAGCGCTTGCTGTAATCACCTTCCGATACCGCCCGGGTTCCTTCTGCCAGTACAGCGATAGGCTCGACAAGGCGCCGCGCCGAATAGAAAGCAGCCCAGACGGCAGACAGCAGACTCAGTACCAGCACCAGTGAGAGGGTGAGGATATAGCTGAATTTCAACGGGGTACGCATGTACGCTAGCTGTTTGTATCGGGCCGCCTGCACTTCGACATTATGCGCCAGAGCATCCAGCCGCTGCGGGATACGGTAAAGTGCCTGCAAAGTTTGCGGCTCGGCACCGGTTTTGACAGCCAGCACGGGGACGACCGTACGGACGTGCAGACCAGTGTCACCGATCGGATCGAGCCCCACATAGGAACGCCCCTGAGCCAGCGACATCAGCACCTGTTCGCTTGGCCGGTTCGGCACGATGTCGATACCCTCAGCGCTGCTGGTGGCAATGATACGCCCGTCAAGACCCAAAACCGTGAGCTCAACGGCACTACTGAGCACACGCAGGTCATAAAGCCCAATCGGCACCATCGCCGGTGACATTTCTGCCACTTCATCGGCGATTTTCTCGGTAACCCTCAATAAATCACCCAGGCGCACATCAAGAGACCCGCGCCCGAGCTCCAGCGCATCCTCCAATGCCTCCTCAATCTGAACATCAAACCAGGAATCAATGCCTCGCTGTAAATATTGCAATGAAAAGTAATAGACCACGGATATCGGCAACACAGCCAGAACGACGAAAGTGACCACCAGCCGAGAGGTAAGCTGTGCACCGGGAACACGCGCTCGATACTGGGACACCAGCCAGTAGAGGTTAGAGCCAATTAGGCCAATAAGCACCACAAGGCCCAGCGCATTAATCAGTAACAACCAGGAATATAACTGGCCAAAGCGCTCGGAGTTATTCGTGGCGTCGCTCATCAACGATAACGACACCAGCAGCAGGGCGAACAGGATCAGCATGGGCCAAATACCCATGCGCGAACCCTTTATTGCTGCAATGGCCACTCGAACCACCTGCTCTTAAGGCTCCACTCCGAGCCCAGGTATGCCCATAACCTTACTGGCGTCGGCAATGCCTCAACGTCAATATCCGCCCGAATGCGTACAATGTAATTTTGTGAAGGGTTGAGTAACTGCTCATCAATCAGCGGCAAATCATAAACGTTACCGATATATTCAAGTGCGCCGTCCATACTGCGGAAACTCTGCCGGACTCCGCTGGAATAGCTGTACACAAGGTAACGCCGACTAAGCACGTGGTACTCGAGCTTGAAACGCTGGCGCAAATCCGCCACTAACTCAGGCCACAGCCACAGCCACTCGCGTTTGCGTAACACCTCGATGCGCAGCTCGATAAGCAGAGGCACCCCATTGTGCAATGCTTCCGGAAGCGTTTCGTTGAAATCAATCTCAACGCGAGCTCCGAGACGGTAAACACCATCGACTACTAGTGTGCGCACATCGCTGATACGCGTTTCGCGCGACCAGGTATTGCTCGATAACATGCATAGCGCGGCCAGCAACAAGAGCCATAGGGCCCGCTGCCGTGACTCCCGGGTACTGCCCCGGGTTATAAGATCTGTATGCTCCCTCACCGCTTAATCAGGCCTTGACCAATCTTGCGTAATAAAATCCATCTGTTCCCAGCTCACCAGGCAGCAGCTGTCTCCCTGCCGCCTGCGGGTGACCCCAGTCAACTTCCGGCATCGTTTCAATAGCATCTGGATTGTCCTGCAAAAACCGCTGGACGCTATCACTGTTTTCCTGGCGAAATACGGAGCATGTCACGTACAGAAGGATACCGCCAGAGGCCAGCAAGGGCCATAAAGCGCCAAGCAAGCGCTGCTGTTCCTGCGCCAGAGCATCAATATCTTCTTCACAGCGCAACAACTTGATATCGGGATGACGGCGCACCACACCACTGGCTGAGCAGGGTGCATCCAGAAGAATGCGGTCGAACGGTTGACCATCCCACCAGCTTTCAACGTCTGCCGCATCTGCAACGACCAGCTCGGCATTGAGATTAAGCCGCTGCAAATTGTCGATCACTTTTTCCATGCGCGACGCATGATTATCTATGGCAACCAGCTTGTCGGCTTGTGTGCCCGCTTCCAGCAAATGTCCGGTCTTACCACCGGGCGCGGCACAGGCGTCGAGTACACGCTGCCCCGGTTGCAGATCCAGCAAGCCTGCCGACAGCTGTGCCGCCGCATCCTGCACCGACAACGCGCCATCCCGAAAACCCGGCAAAGCATCAACTGACACGGGCTTCTGCAGCATGACAGCCTGCCCGAACAGCGGCATCGCATGTGCCTCGATCCCCGCTTCATCCAGCCGTCGCAGATAATCGTCTCTGTCACCTTGCAGTGCGTTCACCCGCAGCACCATAGGCGGACGTTGATTGCTGGCTTCAAGAATGGCCTGCCAGTCGTTGGGCCAATCCTGCTGCAGACGACGCACCCACCAATCCGGGTGCGCCCAGCGTCCGGCAGGCTGCCGGTCAGCTGCAGCAAGCAGATCTTTGCTGCGGCGTACTGCATTCCGCAGTACAGCGTTTACCAGTCCTGCTGCCCATGTTTTGCCCATTGAGCGCGCAGCCTGAACAGTTTCGCTAACCGCAGCGTGGGCAGGAGTATCCAGCATCAGCAGTTGATACAGGCCAACCATGATCAACGCCTCGACATCTCGATCCTTCTTCTTGAGCGGCTTGCTAATGAGCTGCGCAGCAACCGTCTGCAAGCGGAAATACCAGCGCAAGGTACCGAAGGTCAACTCCTGGGCCAGAGCACGCTGACGTGGGTCGTCGATAACTTTCAGCCCCGGTACCAACACGGCACTCAACGACTCCCCCCCGTTAACCACTGCGTACACCAGGCGTGCTGCAGTCAGGCGCGGTAATGTGGCTGTTTGGGTGCTGGCACTCATGATGACTTCATCCCAGCGTCAGGCCAGCCACGTCCCGCGCATTGAGAAATGCTGCCGCATCCAGACGCTTGCCTCCAGGCAACTGAATTTCCAGCAGTCGCAGGCAACCCTCGCCACAAGCGACATCAATGCCCTGCTTTCCGGCCGCCACCACTGCACCCGGCGAACCGCCCTTACAGTCAACAGCCCTGGCGCCCCAGATGCGCAGGCTCTTGCCGTCGTAACGCGCCTGCGCAACCGGCCAGGGGTTAAACGCGCGCACGCGACGTTCAATCGCCATAGCGTCCTGCTGCCAGTCGATGCCGGCTTCCCCCTTGTCCAGCTTGTGCGCATAAGTCACCTGTGATTCGTCCTGAATCACCGGCTGCAGATGCCCGCCAGCCAGGTCGTCAAGCTGCTCTGCCAACAGGTCTGCTGCCAGTTGACTGAGTCGATCATGCAACGAACCACCGGTTTCGTTAGTGGCGATCGGTGTGCGTACTTCGGCCAGCACCGGTCCGCTATCCAGCCCGGCTTCCATTTGCATCAGGCAAACGCCGGTTTCGCTGTCACCGGCAAGGATAGCCCTCTGGATGGGCGCCGCACCGCGCCAGCGCGGCAGGATCGAGGCGTGCAGGTTCACGCACCCCAGGCTCGGCATATCCAGCACTGCCTGGGGTAGCAGCAACCCATAGGCCACGACGACCATGAGATCCGGCCGGAGCGCTGCCAGCTGCTGTTGAGAATCGGCATCCTTGAGACTGACTGGCTGGTATACAGGAATGCCGCTGTCTTCTGCCAATTGCTTGACCGGCCCCGGTTTGAGCTTGCGACCTCTGCCAGCCGGGCGATCTGGCTGAGCGTAGACCGCCACAACTTCATGCCGACTATCCAGTAAAGCCCGCAGAACAGGCACCGAGAAATCCGGAGTTCCGGCAAATATTATGCGCATAGTCCGACCTGAGTGTTAATAAACCAGCAAGTTAGCCACTTTCCGCATTTGGGGCCAACTGCCGCGGCAAAGCGCCAGTCGAGCATACCGGAGCGCATCCACAACGTGTGCCGAATGTGGAAAGGATCTGACTTGATCATGGCTCAATTGAAGATACAAAGATGCCAAATGCGGCCGCAATTCCGGCAAGACACCGCTACCGCTCCTGAGGATCCCGGCTATATCACCGGCTCCCCATGCCGTTCTGCGATCCCCGAGCCTTCCGTACCGTGGCGCCGCTGCTTTTCCAGCTTTTTCCGGATACGCTGGCGCTTCAGCTGGGACAGGTAGTCGACAAAGAGCTTGCCGTCGAGGTGATCGATTTCGTGCTGGATACAAACTGCCAGCAAACCGTCGGCTTGCAGCTCGAACGCTTCGCCGTCACGCCCCAGTGCACGCACTTTTATGCATTCTGCACGTTGCACCCGCTCGTAGACACCTGGCACGGAGAGGCAACCCTCATCCATTTCCTCGATACCGTCTTTCTCCAGAATCTCTGGATTAATAAACACCTGGGGTTGGTCCTGCTCCTGAGAGGTATCGATCACAATCACCCGCTTATGGACATTGACCTGGGTTGCCGCCAGGCCAATACCAGGAGCCTGGTACATCGTTTCAAACATATCATCGACCAGCTGCCGAAGCTGCTGATCGACCTTTTGGACCGATTTGGCCTGCGTTCGCAGCCGGGGGTCAGGAAAGTGCAAAATATCGAGCAATGCCATGTGATACAGGTCACAAATCAGGGTTTGGAAGACCTATATACTCTAACATAATGATCATACGGCCGTTTGCCCGGGGGCCAGTGTTTTGAATTTACGCAATTTTCGCTACACTCCGGATTCCAACTGCCGTTATATATCATCGAATTAGGGGTTTGCTGAAAGCGCCAGCCCTGAAAAGACAGACAATAACGGTACACAACATTAAGGGAACGCCATATGTCGATATTCAAATCGCTGGCGCTGGCACTGGCTCTAGCTGCCACTGCCGTTTACGCCGACCAGGTGGTACTCAAGGATGGACACCCGGACCGCTACGTAGTGGTCAAGGGAGACACACTTTGGGATATTTCCGAACGCTTCCTCAATAGCCCCTGGCTATGGCCGGAAGTCTGGTATGTAAACCCCCAGATCGAAAATCCACACCTCATTTATCCGGGCGATATCATCACTCTGGTCTATGTAGATGGTGTGCCGCAACTGCGCGTAGAACGCGGCAAGGGCACATTCAAACTGTCGCCCCAGGCTCGTGTCGAGCGCCTCGACAAGGCTATTCCCACAATTCCGCTTGACGCCATCAAGCAGTTCCTGAGCCAGCCACTGGTCGCTGACCAGAGCACCCTGGACGATGCCGCTTATGTGGTTTCCAGTGCCGACGAGCACCTGATTGTCGGCCAGGGCGACCGCATCTATGTACGCGGAATCTCGGAAGACGACGGCAATCGTCATCATGTGTTCCGCCCCGGCGGACCCTATGTGGACCCGGACACCAGGGAAGTACTCGGCTACGAAGCCATGTATCTCGGTGATGGCAGCGTCGAAAAGTTCGGTGACCCATCGACTCTTGAGCTGACGCGCACCACCCGTGAGATTAACATTGGCGACCGAGTCATGCCGATGACCCAGGAAGATGTTTTTGCCTATTTCACTCCGCACTCACCGGATGAAGAAGTTGCTGGCACCATCATCGCCGTGGTGGATGGCGTCAGCCAGATCGGCCAGTACCAGATCGTGGTTCTCAATCGCGGCACTCGGGAAGGCGTGGATGTCGGCACGGTATTCGAGATTTACCAGGCCGGCGAACTCGTCGCCGACCAGGTAAGCAAGGAACGCAATGCCGCAGTCAAGCTGCCTGACGAGAAAGCCGGTGTGCTGATGGTATTCCGTACCTTTGAAAAGGTCAGCTTCGGCCTGATCATGAAAGCCACCAGCGCGCTGCACGTTGGAGACCGCGTCCGCACGCCCTGATCGCAACAAGCAGTACTGGTAAAAACCGGTACCTTCGGGCATGGTGTAAAGCCATGTACCGAGGTACCGGTTTTTTATTACAGGAGGCTCAAGGATGAGCTCAACACCGAGCACCAGGCCCGTTCCTCAACGGGCCGACGATAATACCCACGCCTGGCTGGCACTCTACCGCACCCCTGGGGTCGGTAGCCGACGCCTGCATAAACTCCTCACCCGATTTGGCTCACCGGACGCAATACTGGCTGCGGGTGACCAGCTGCTCGCAGGTGATCTGCCCGTTGAAACAGTTGATTACCTGCAGGCACCGGACTGGAACGCTGTCGAGAGCGACCTGGCCTGGCTGAGCGGAGACAACAATCACCTGCTCACCTGCCAGGACCCGCGTTATCCCTCTCTGCTCGCAGAGATTGCTGATCCTCCCGTGCTGTTGTTCGTTCATGGCGACCCGGACTATCTGCAGCAACCGCAACTCGCTATCGTAGGCAGTCGCAACCCCAGCCACGCCGGGGCAGCCCAGGCAGAAGATTTCGCCAGATTTCTCGGCAATTATGGCTTAACGATTACCAGCGGCCTGGCCACCGGAATCGACGCTGCCGCCCATCGCGGTGCGCTGACCACACCGGCAGGCAGTATCGCAGTGACCGGAACCGGCCTGGATCGCGTCTATCCCGCATGTCACCGCGATCTCGCTCACCAGATCGCCGCTAATGGCGCACTGGTTTCCGAATTTCCACCCGGCACGCCCCCGCGGCCCAACCATTTCCCACGCCGCAACCGGATTATCAGTGGCCTGTGCCTGGGCACACTGGTGGTCGAAGCCGCAGTGCGTTCGGGTTCATTGATCACCGCCCGGACTGCCGTCGAACAAGGCCGCGAAGTGTTCGCCATGCCCGGCTCCATCCATAACCCACTGGCACGCGGGTGCCACGCATTGATTCGGCAAGGTGCCAAGCTGGTCGAAACCGGTGAACATGTCCTTGAAGAATTGAAGTCACTGGTCTCGGTGGACACACGAGCAATTCCCGACTCAAGCGCTACTGACGACTGCGGCCACGATACACCACAAAAATCCAGCAAACTTGCGGGGGAATACGCCGAACTGCTCGATGTCATGGGCTACGAGCCGATTGCCATCAACGAACTGGTCCAGCGCAGCGGATTGACGCCGGAACAGCTTTCCTCCATGCTGCTGCTATTGGAACTGGAAGACCGAGTTCACTCCGGTGCTGGCGGACGCTACACCCGCATCAGTTAGAGGGCTGATATGAAAGAAAATATGTTTGACGTGCTCATGTATCTGTTTGAGCACTACTATATGGATGAGGAGACCGAACTGAGCCCCGATCGCGAGTCCCTGCACTCCGAGCTGGTTGAAGCCGGCTTTCCACCCAGGGATATCAACCAGGCGTTTGAGTGGCTCGAAGGCCTGTCTGTGGAACAACACCAGATACACGCTCCGCAGACCGAAAATGCCCTGCGTATTTATTCTGACATTGAATGCGAACGTCTCGACACCGAAAGTCGGGGATTTATATTGTTCCTCGAACAAATGGGCATCCTGGCACCGGATGCACGGGAACGCGTCATTGATCGGGTTATGGCCCTGGATACTGAAGACTTTGACCTCGGCCAGCTCAAGTGGGTCATTCTGATGGTACTGTTTAACGAACCCGGCGCCGAAGCCGCGTATGCCTGGATGGAAGATCTGGTCTTTGAGGCCACACCTGGTGGCTTCCTGCACTAGTTATTAGCCCCTTCATCCCAAACAGGCCGCACTCCAGTGCGGCTTTTTAGCTATAGATACCATGAGCAAAAATCTCGTTATTGTTGAATCGCCTGCCAAGGCGAAGACTATAAAAAAATACCTCGGCAAAGGCTTCGAAGTGTTGGCCTCATACGGTCATGTACGCGACCTGATACCCAAGGAAGGCGCCGTCAAACCCGACGAAGACTTCGCCATGAAGTACCAGGTAATTGAGCGCAACTCGAAACATGTTGATGCTATTGCCAAGGCTATTAAAAAAGCCGACAACCTTTACCTGGCAACTGACCCGGATCGCGAAGGGGAAGCGATTTCATGGCATCTCTATGAGCTGCTGCGTGACCGCAAGGCACTCAAGGACAAGGGTGTCTATCGAGTGGTATTCCACGAAATCACCAAACGCGCAATCAATGATGCCGTAGACAATCCCCGCGAACTGTCAATTGACATGGTCAATGCCCAGCAGGCCCGACGCGCGCTGGATTACCTGGTTGGCTTCAACCTTTCGCCACTGCTGTGGAAAAAAATCCGCCGCGGGCTGTCCGCTGGCCGCGTGCAAAGCCCGGCACTGCGCATGATTGTCGAGCGCGAAGATGAAATCCTGAAATTCAAACCGCGCGAATACTGGACCATCGAGTCCGACAACGAAAAAGACGGCCAGGCCTTCAACGCCAAACTGACCTACCTGCAAGGCAAGAAGCTGTCGCAGTTCAGTATCAACAAGGAAAAGCAGGCGCGCGCTGCCGAGAAGGAACTGCTCGATGCGGCACAGGGTGAACTCACCGTCAGCAGCATCGAAAAGAAACAACGCAAACGTAACCCCGCTGCACCCTTCACCACTTCCACACTGCAGCAGGAAGCGTCGCGCAAGCTGGGTTTCAGTACCAAGCGCACCATGAGTGTCTCCCAACAACTCTACGAGGGTATCGATATCGGTGACGGTGCTGTCGGCCTGATCACCTATATGCGTACCGACTCCGTCACGCTGGCTAATGACGCCCTCGACGAAATCCGGGAACTGATCAGCGAACGCTACGGCGCGGAAAATGTCCCCAAACAGGCGCGCCAGTTCAAAACCAAGGCAAAGAATGCCCAGGAAGCCCATGAGGCAGTGCGGCCCACCTCGGCCGGGAATATCCCGGAAACCATAAAATCGCACCTGTCGTCGGACCAGTACAAACTTTACAACCTGATCTGGAAGCGCACCGTGGCCTGCCAGATGGTCCACGCGACCATACATACTGTCGGCGTTGATTTCGCTGTCGGCGAGGGCAATATCCTGCGCTCAACCGGCTCTACTGTAGTCAATCCGGGCTTTATGGCTGTCTACGAAGAAGGTGTGGATGATGCCAAGAAAAGCAGCGGTGACGAAAACCGCCTGCCGCCCATGGAAGAGGGTGACAAGGTCAAGTTGCTTAAAATTCGCCCCGAACAACACTTTACCGAGCCACCGCCGCGCTTCAGTGAAGCCAGCCTGGTCAAGACGCTCGAGGAATATGGCATCGGCCGGCCATCGACTTACGCGACTATTATTTCCACCTTGCAGCAGCGCGAGTACGTCACACTGGAAAAGCGCCGCTTTCAACCAACCGATGTCGGCACCATCGTCAGCAAATTCCTGACCAACCATTTCACCCGCTATGTCGACTACGATTTTACCGCGAAGCTGGAAGACGAGCTGGACGAAGTCTCGCGCGGGGAAAAGGAATGGATCCCGTTAATGAAGGAATTCTGGTACCCCTTCAAGGACCTGGTCAAAGACAAGGAAGAAAGTGTCTCCCGTGCCGAAGTCACCACCGAGGCGCTTGATGAGGATTGCCCCAAGTGCGGCAAAAAACTCAACATCCGCCTGGGTCGCCGCGGACGCTTTGTTGGCTGCAGCGGCTTCCCGGATTGTGACTACACACGCAATCTCGATGACGATGGCGAGAGCAGCGAACCTGAAGTGGTCGAGGGCCGGACATGTCCGGAATGTGATTCGCCACTGATTATCCGCGCCGGCCGTTACGGCAAATTCATTGGCTGTTCCAGCTACCCGAACTGCAAGTTCATCGAACCGCTGGAAAAACCTGAAGACACCGGCGTTGCCTGCCCGAAGTGCAGCAAAGGCACTATGCTGAAGAGAAAATCACGACGCGGCAAGATTTTCTATTCCTGCTCTACCTATCCGGATTGCGACTACGCAGTGTGGAACCAGCCATCCGACACCCCATGCCCCGACTGTGGCTGGCCGATGCTGACCGTCAAAACCACCAAAAAGCGTGGTACCGAGCGCGTATGCCCCCAACAGGACTGCAAATTTGCCGAACCCTGGGAGCTGGAAGCCACGGAAGAAAACGACGCTGAGTGAACTACAGTAATTCATTTCGGCTGGGCATGGCGGCTCGCTGGGTAAAATCGGGCGGCATAATCGCTTATCCCACCGAGGCCGTATTTGGTTTGGGTTGTGATCCTGCTGATGCGCAGGCTGTATCACGACTGCTGGCCATCAAGCGGCGCTCCGTCGACAAAGGTCTCATCCTGGTCGCTGCAGACCGACAACAACTGACACCCTGGATTCAACCACTGTCCGCTGCGCATGAAGCACGCCTGCAACACAGCTGGCCGGGACCGAATACCTGGCTGGTACCCGCTGCGCAAAACTGCCCCGCCTGGTTAACGGGTAAACACTCAACATTGGCAGTACGCGTCACAGCGCACCCGCTGGTACGCGCTCTCTGTGACCGACTGAACAGTGCACTGGTTTCCACCAGTGCAAATATCAGCAACCTGGAGCCAGCACGCTCGGTACTCGAAGTTCAACTACGCTTCGCTGCACACATCGACTACATACTGCCAGGCCAACCGGGCAGCTCCGCACAACCAACGCGCATACGTGATCTGCTAAGCGGACGCACTGTACGGGAGTAGTTGCAACACCATGCCTGAGTACTCACGTATACTAGCAATATGAGCACACCCGACGTACAAGCCGTATCCAGCTACCTGCTGGGCCTGCAAGATCGTATTTGTCATGCACTTGAACGGGTCGACCAGCAAAACATATTCCGCGAAGATCAGTGGACCCGTGATGAAGGTGGTGGCGGGCGATCGCGTGTCATGGAGGAGGGTGCTGTATTCGAAAAAGCCGGCATCAACTTCTCCCATGTGCATGGCAATCAGCTGCCAGCTTCAGCCACCGCTCACCGCCCGGAACTGGCAGGCCGAAACTTCGAGGCACTTGGCGTCTCGCTGGTTATACACCCCCGTAATCCCTATGCGCCCACCTCGCATGCTAATGTGCGTTTTTTTATTGCTGAAAAAGACGGTAGTGAACCGGTCTGGTGGTTTGGTGGAGGTTTCGACCTGACGCCTTATTACGGCTACGAGGAAGACGCTACACACTGGCACAGCACCGCAAGAGACGCCTGCCTGCCCTTTGGAGACGACGTCTATGCGCGCTTCAAAAACTGGTGTGACGAGTATTTCTACCTGAAACACCGCAATGAGCCGCGTGGCATCGGTGGACTGTTTTTCGATGACTACAATGCGCCGGGCTTTGCGGACAGCTTTGCACTAATGCAAAGCATTGGCGATCATTTCGTTCCGGCCTATGTGCCGATTGTCGAGAAACGCATGCACCAGCCTTATGGTGACCGTGAACGTGATTTTCAGCTTTATCGCCGCGGCCGCTATGTTGAATTCAACCTGGTATATGATCGCGGCACTTTATTCGGCTTGCAGACCGGCGGTCGAACCGAATCGATTCTCATGTCACTGCCGCCGCTGGTGTCCTGGCGCTATGACTGGCAGCCGCAAGCCGGAAGTCCGGAAGCCGAGCTGTATGACATATTTCTTAAACCCAGAGACTGGATCCCTGCCGCCAAATAAAACTAACGGCAAGGCTCCAGGGTAACTAGATGATGAAAAAATGGGAATGTGTAGTCTGCGGGTTTATCTATGATGAAGCTGCAGGGTTACCGGAAGAAGGCATTGCACCGGGAACTCTCTGGAACGATATCCCCGATGACTGGGAATGTCCTGACTGCGGCGTCTCCAAGGACGACTTCGAAATGGTAGAAGCCGGGTCGTGTGCGGCAAGGCTTAGGCGCCCTGCCGGTCACGCCCCCCCCAGTCAGTGGACCCCCGGGTGGCGG
>Ga0316189_10003909_pt1 | contig 14433 bp, 12 predicted proteins | sample LowCovwburrow_MG_FD_204930 | JGI IMG/M metagenome (GOLD analysis project Ga0316189, IMG submission 204930) | Coastal sediment microbial communities from Maine, United States - Lowes Cove worm burrow | ecosystem: Environmental > Aquatic > Marine > Coastal > Sediment | place: USA: Maine...
CCACCTTGACGGGAAGTAGCCCTCCCGTCAAGGTGGATCTCGCCCTACAAGACTGGCAATTCACCGTCAACAATAGCGACAAGGTTGATCTCTTCCAAAACGGTGTGCTGGTCAAAGGGCCGATCATCGTAGCGCTCAATCAGAAGGTGGTGGTGCGTATGGAGAAAGCGGGTTTTGCAGCAAAGGAAGTAACCTTTGAAAACCGAGCGAACAAACGCCCTCCCGGTCCCCTGGTTAACCTGAAATTTGACCGAATGTTGGTGCTGGTTACCTCGCGAACGCCCGGTGCCCAAATCACCACCATCCCGGCCCAGCCACCGTCATCGGTCGGCACCAAATCTGTAGCCATTGACCGCGACACCTGTGTTGAGGTGCGTGTCACCTTGCCGGGCCATGAAATAATTACGCGTAGATACTGTTTCCTGGACGGCGAAGCCCGACCCCCCATTAAGGACATTATTCCGGCGCTGAGACCGGCCGTGCAAATTCGCGTCACTCGGCCCATGGGCACACGCATTTTTGTGGACGATGTTCAGGTAGGCACCCAGACCGCCACCGTGCCCCTTCCGGATAACGTCAGCTCAACCTGTTACAGTCTACGTATTGAAAAGGAAGGTTTTGTGACCCTGGAAGAGCTCCGTTGCGACAACACGCCCTTACTGCAACGGGAATTAAGGGATCGGGTTCTGCCCATCTCGGTTTCGCCACCAACGGCCGATATTATTGTGGATGGTCGGAAGATCGGTACCGGTCGCGGCGACGTGGTCATCCGCGACCAGCAAAAGGTGAGCGTGCGCGGCCGCAAAACGGGTTTTGTCTCTTCCACACCTATCGAGTTTGAAAACAAGCAGGGAGTACTTTCACCCCCCGGAGCCCCTTCGATCCAATTGTTGGAGGATCAGGCCTTTACAGATACCATTGAGGCATCTGATCAGGCCAATAAGAACTTCACCATCGAGGTCAACCCAAAAAAGGATAACGATACGGCCTGGAAGTTACTCAGCTTGATTGTACTCAATGTTTTTGATGTGCTCGAGGTAACCGACAAGGACACCGGTTATATTCGCTCCGCGTGGGAAATCAGCGATTTCGGCAAGACCCAGATTCGCACCCGTATCATCGTGAAATTGGGGGATATCGACCCACTCAAATACGTCATCAAATTGGTGAGCGAACACGGCGAAAAACCGCCCGCAAACGCCCCGCTCGGCACCAAGATCAAGTTCACCGAATTCCCCAGGCTGCTGCCGAAATATAAGGACATCATCAACGAAATAACTTTCCGCCTGCGCTGAACAATCAGGAGCTATGGCTTGTAGAAGCACGCAAACGGGTTTGGGAACACGAATAGGGGCAAGGCGAAGCCATCCGCGCCGAACAATCTCTTCGCAAAGCATATGAGCGCATCAAATCTCCATGAAGGACTTGGTCGTCCGCCCACAAGCCCACGAAGAAATGATCGATGCGGGGCGCTATTATCAATCGAAACGGGCGAATTAGGGGTATCCCCATACGGAAGTGGAGTACGCTTTTTCAATCATTGCGGAAAACCCCCTCGCCTGGACGGTTCTGGAAGATGGTATCGGGAAAAAGTACTTCAGCGCTTTCCGTTTGCCATTCTCTATAAAGAGTACTCGGATCATATTGCGATCATCGCGGTGATGCATCAACGTCGCGCACCCGGCTATTGGTGTGATCGTCTTGACGATGAATGACGTTTTCCAATACCGTGGAGCCGACAGCAGGCAAAGGCAAGATCGTCAATTTCGTAAGAGCGGGTCGTATATAGAGCCCGTCGACCTCCACAGCGTATCAGGTGTCTGGCGGGCAAGACCGCCATTTAGTGCGGGAGTTAATGGCTTCCAGCACGTCCATCAAGCACCACTCGCGGCAGGAGGTAGGCGGCTCATCGCAAGGACCATCGCGCCTTGAACCTTGAACCTTGAACCTTGCGCCTTGTACCCTGTAGAATGAGCCGAAATGGGGGGATCGATGGAACAACAGACTTTTAGCTCGCGCCTTACGACTGTGTTCACCATGGTGGGTGTTGCCGTGGGCGTTGGCAATGTCTGGCGTTTTCCCTATATGATGGGACAGTATGGCGGCAGTGCTTTTCTCCTGATTTTTATTTTCTTTGCTGTGCTCTTTGCCATTCCCGCAGTCATGGGAGAGTGGGCCTTGGGCCGCGCTACCCGCAAGGGTCCTCCCGGTGCCTATATTCAGGTCCTGGGCTCCAAACCCGGAAAAATAGTCGGTGGGCTCATGCTGTTCACAGTGTTTATGCAGGAATCTTATTATCTTCTGATCATCGCCTACCTCACCTATACAACCTGGTACTCAGGGGTCCACGGTTTCTCGGAAGAACAGCTACCCGGTTTCCAAGTCGGTATGGATACCCCCCTTTTGCAGTACGGCTTCGTTGTGCTGTTGCTCGTTATGAGTGTGTTGGTTCTGCTTCGTGGCCTGCGTGAAGGCATCGAAAAGGTGAGTCTCTGGTTTGTACCCGTTTTTGGCCTTATCGTCCTGGTACTTGTCGGTTATACCCTATCGCTAGATGGTGCACTCACCCACCTTTTCAATTTCCTTAAACCCGACTTCCAGGCCATGGCCAAACCTGCCAATATCTTTGCAGCCATGGGCCAGGCCTTCTTCTCCCTGAGCCTGGGCGGTACTTTCTTTGTCGCTTACGGCAGCTATCTCCGTGCGGAGGAAAAAATTCCGATTCCCGCCACATTGACGGGGCTGGGAGACATGGGCGCCGCCCTGCTGGTCTCCTTGTTCATTGTGCCCGCCATGCTGGTATTTGGGTTGGAGCAGGGTCAGGGCCCCTCCTTGATCTTTCAAACGTTACCGCGCCTCTTTGCGGTGATGCCCGCCGGGCGCCTGTTGGGCACCCTCTTCCTCGGCGCACTGGTGCTGATTGCCTTTCTTTCCAGCCTGGCCGCACTCCAGGTTCTCTCAGGCGCCTTGGTTGAGTTCTTTGGCCTGGCTCGCAAAAAAGCAATTGGCCTGGTGGTTGTCGGCCAGGCCCTGGTCATCCTGCCGATTGCCCTGTTTCCGGTTTGGATCGGGCGACTGGACATGATCTTCGGCAGCGGCATGCAACTCCTGGGCAGTGGCCTGGCCCTTCTGGCCCTTACTTATGGGCTGGGCCGGGCCCGCGTGATCAAGGAAATCTATGGCGATCAAAGCGGGCCTATTCCCGCTATTGGCTACTTCTGGTTGCGTGTGGTCATCCCTCTCAGTCTGTTGGTTGTACTGATCATTTACATTTGGGATACAATCAAGGGCTAAGGTAGGTGGAATGTGTTAACGGATAAGAAAAAGGGTATTTCGGCCTTCAACAAGGACTTCGCCCGCTATGATCAAGTGCACAAACAACAGTCCTACCGCCTGGCCGAGGGCGAGACCGATGTTTTTGACGAGGACTACGAACTCAAAACCTGTGACCTGAGCCGTTTTCTTTATGGCGATACAAGCCAGAAGGCACGGTTTGCACAAGAGCTTGGCCAGGCCCTCGAGGAAATTGGTTTTGCCGTTTTGACCGGGCATGGAACACCGGTTTCCTTTTATAGAGAAACCCGTGACAAGGTCTTGGACTTCTTTTCCCGTTCCACGGTCGAGCAACGCCGGCCTTATCTAGCACGCAGACAGGGTTCCGTGAAACAGGGTTATTTTCCAATCGAGGAAACCAGCGATATTCATCCCGACCTGGTCGAGGGCTGGGTTTTTTGTCGGCGCGCCTTCAATTGGGACGGACAGCAAACGGTCGCCGACTTCTGGCCCCTACCGGATCTGGAACCCTTTTTCCGAGGGTATGTAACCACCCATGAACCCTTGTTTGTGCCCATCATGCAGAGCATGTTGATGTACTTGGGCTGTGATCCGTCGCTCTACGACAAAAAGCTTACCCAGACCAATTTTGGCTTGCGACTCAACTATTACCCGCCCATCGACAACCAGGCAGATGCCTCGGGTGCCGGTCGTATTCTGGGCCACGAAGATGTGGACATGTTCACCCTGTTGGCCGCGCCCGAGATAGAAGGCCTGCAAGCACTCAATCGGACAAATGGGAAATGGGTCAGGCTCCATGCACCACCAGGCAGCCTGATCATCAATACTGGTGACTATATGCAGCGGATTAGCAACGATCGTTTCCCTTCGACCACCCACCGGGTCAGTAAACCCCGTGACCGAGATCTGTACGGCCAACCGCGAATTTCTTTTCCAATCGCCGTTTATGTGTGGGAAAACGAGATCCTAAAGGTATTGCCTGGGCTGGGCAAGCCAAAATACCCACCGGTCTCTGCCTTGGAATTTCATACCAACTGCAATCGCAAAATCTATGGTGATGACTACGGTCATACCGCAGACAGTCAGCTTTAAGGGCGATCTCTCAACCAGGACTCAATCCTGTCTGCTACCGGATCGGGTTGATACAACCAGGTAAAATGGGTCGATTTTTGCGATTCTCCGCGGGGCAGGGTGACATGGTGCTGGGTTACCTCGGCCTGGCGCATTTTTTGGGTCAAGTGGGTCACCGCTGCCTGGGGGGCAAAGGTGTCTTCCGCGAACGACAAGGCCAATAAGGGGTGCTGCATTCGCGCCAGGTGCGTCTCGTAATCACAAGAGTTATTAAGGATTTGATACTTACCTGTTCGGCCCTGATGGGTCCAGTCACGCATGACCCGTGTTGCTTCCCGCCCGGCAAAGCCGAGGCGTTTTCCCGGAAAATAGCCCCAACAGGTCACCACGGGGCGCACCAGGGTAAAAAGGAACCTCAGGCCGTATTTAACCCTGCCGAAGTGGCGGTAATATACGGAACAGGCGGCAACAAGCACCACCCCCGCAACGCGTTCCTTGCCGGCAGCGGCATACAGGCAACTGAGTTGCCCGCCCAAACTATGACCAACCAGATACAGCGGTCGATTGGGGTAACGCGCCTTTAATGTGGTAACAGCTGTACACATATCCAGGTTCAGCATCTCGTCGTACCCGTAGTCATTCTTCCGTGAGGCCCGGATGGAACTGGTTCCGTGTCCTCGCAAATCGGCTACCACAAATATTATATTGCGACTGGCCAGGCTTTGACCCAGCTTCCTGTACTTGCTGGCAGGAACCCCCATGGCCGGCGTGCAGAACAAGACAGGTCCTTCCCCCGAATCATCGTCTGAGTAACTGGTTAGGGAAAACCGGTGACCGTCGCCTGTTTCTATTTCTTCTTTGCATTCATTCATGGTTTCCAGCCCAAGGAAAATAAGGACGAATTATACCATTCGACCCGATTCACCTTTTAGCAAATCAGCCAAAACCTGTGGCTCGCAACACAAATAATGCCCATTTTTCTCAAAGTGGTCTTCTCCGAGGCTCGGAACACGCCAGTTTATCTCAAAGTGGTCTTCTCCGAGGCTCAGAACACGCCAGTTTATCTCAAAGTGGTCTTCTCCGAGGCTCGGAACACGCCGGTTTATCTCAAAGTGGTCTTCTCCGAGGCTCGGAACACGCCAGTTTATCTCAAAGTGGCCTTCTCCGAGGCTCGGAACACGCCAGTTTATCTCAAAGTGGTCTTCTCCGAGGCTCGGAACACGCCAGTTTATCTCAAAGTGGTCTTCTCCGAGGCTCGGAAAGCGCCAATTTATTAAAAATGGGTTGGCACCCAGGCGCGATAGCGGCCTTCAATTCGGGTCATCCCTGTGCCGTACATCGCGATTCGGTGTAGCGATCCAGTCGGTGCGTCGGATTGCCACATCTGCGACTCAGTCTTTTCCTCGTCTCAGGCGAAGAAAACAAAGGAAGAAACCGGGTCTGTGGCGTTTTGAAAATGGCCTGAGTTATTTTGCCCCCTATATACCATAAACGTTTTTTTGGGATGAATTTAAATATTCTTTTTGCATAAAAAAAGTTTTTTGGGCCCTTTTCGAGCGAATTGTTATTCAGACTCTTCTGGAACCCTCATGGTTAAATGGACTTACGATTTGCTAAAATTGCACATCAGAGCGCAAAATTTTTTTTTGTGTGAAAATATTTTTAAAAAAAATAAAAAAAAACGTTTATGGTATATAGGGGCCTTTTTTCAGAGGACCTTTTCACCAAGCCCCCAAGCGAGGAGATGTAGCACTTGCGATTGGGTTGGGCATCGAGTTCAAAAACAGTAAAGAAGAGCGCTGTTCAAGTATGCACTTAAGAATGGGAAGTCAATCAAACCCGCAAGCAAAAAAAGAGTGCTGGCAATGTAACGGTTTGTCAGCCAGGCTGGATAACCGGGCTGTCATCGGCATCTGCACTTCCTATTTCTCCCCCTTTTGGGATGGGTTGTTCCAGCTTGGGCTATAATGAACGGAGTTGAATAGGAGGGGAATGATGGTTACCCAAATAGCGATGATCCTGCTTTTAGCTGCCAGCGTGGCTTCTTTTCAGGAGAAAACGGAAGGGTTGACCATTGATCAGGCCAAGCGGTCCATCAGTTTCAGTGGGACCCTCTACCCCAGCCACTTTAATGCCTTGACCAGTTACCCCAAGAACCACCACTTTATAGTTTGGCGAGAGGGTAAATCTGCCCGCAATGCCTTGATTCAAGCCCATGTTTCTGATTTGGAGATTGGTCGCCAATTGGTATCCCTGGGGGCGCGGCCCGGCAACAACCTGACTCAGGCCAGTTGGGAGAAACGCAAACAAAAAGACCACCCCGACCCGGATCTGATCGTGGAAGGCACCCCTATTCAAGTTCTGGTTAGCTGGTCCTCCGGCGCTGACAAGAAGGTCGCCTCGCTCTTGGTTGATCAGAGTGGGCGCGGTTACTTTTTCCGCTTTGGCGGCCACGCCGAACTCGCCCGAGTGTGGGGTTCGGGTTGTGTTGTTTGCCTGGAGAGTTGTCCCGGAGCTCGAATCAGCAATACCCGCTACACCATGCGCGACCTTGCAAAAGGGCTGGCGCGCTTCAGTCCTGCAAAAGATCTACCGGCAGATGGAACCAAAGTTAAAATCGTCCTTCAGATACTCGATGAGAAGTGAGACGATGTGGTAACCTTGGAAGCCTTCCCGAGTTCCCCGAATTCCCGGCCACGGGAACACCCAAAAGTTGGAGATCGCCATGGAACAAGAGAATATGAAAGGTTGGAAGATCGGTATCATTGGCGCGGGCACCATGGGCCGTTCCCTGATCGGAGGGATGTTGGAATCGGGGCTGATACATCGAGAGGACGTATTTGCCTCCGTTCACACGCCGAAATCTTGTGACAAGGTCGCTGAAGAACTTGGGATTCAGGTTAGTGTTGGCTACAAAAGCGAATGGATTGCCAAAACCGATTTATTCCTTGTCTGTACCAAACCCTACCGGGTCGAACATGTGCTGGAAGACCTGAAAAAAACGGGCACCTTACAACCCAATACACCGGTTATTTCCATTGCTGCGGGAACGAGCATCCAAAAGATCGAAAAAATTCTTGATCGTTCTCCGGTCATACGTGCCATGCCCAACACCCCTTGTCAAATCGGCGCTGGCGTTACGGTTATTTCGCGAGGGAGACACGCAACCTCCCGTCACATGGAAGCGGCGAACCGCATTTTTTCTTCTGTAGGCATGTGCTTGGAATTAGACGAGGCTCATCTGAATGCGGTAACAGCCGTCAGCGGCTCGGGTCCGGCTTATATTTTCCTGATTATGGAGGCCCTGGCCGATGGCGCGGTGCGGGTGGGCCTGCCTCGTGATGTGGCCTTCCAACTGGTGGCACAGACCATGTCCGGTTCTGCCCAGATGATGCTTTCCTCTGGCAAACATCCCGCCATGCTCAAGGACGAGGTGACGACCCCTTCGGGCTGCACCATCGGTGCCTTGCTCACCATGGAAGACGGCAAGATTCGTTCAACCCTGGCCCGGGCCGTGGAAGAAGCAACGGAAATTGCCGGAAGGTTGGGCTAACCATGACTTCTTTTCAAACTCTTCTGCAAGAGTATACAGAGACGTTCCAGCATCTGAATATAGCTTCCGACCGCGTCGACAAGTTGGCCATCTTTCTGGATCGACTCTGGACCGCCAATCAGGAACTCAACCTGGTCAGCCGAAAGATGACACGCCAGGCTCTCGTCCTGGATCACCTGTTCGATTCTTTGCTTGCGCTGCCTCACTTACCTCAGGCCAAGGTGGTTGCGGATCTCGGCTCCGGTGGTGGCCTGCCCGCCATACCATTGGCCGTTTGCAGGCCGGAGTTGCGCCTGCTTCTCTTTGAGAAGAGCCCACGTAAATGCGCCTTTCTGGAAAGCTTGAAAGACGTGTTTCCCAATATTGAGATCCATCAACGACTCGAAGAGAACCACCTGCCCCGTCGGGTTGATCTGGTGGTGGCAAGAGGGTTCAAGCCCCTTCAAGCCATCGTCTCTCTGACGCGCGCCTATTACCGGTCTGGCGGTCACTACATGCTCTACAAGGGACGCATGAGCAAGATTTCCGAAGAGCTGAAGCAGGCTGGGTTACCCAACTCGTCCTACCGCCTTCAAGAACTCCAATCCGTGGGCGATGCCGAAGAACGTCACCTGGTTTTGATCAATACCGGTCTCAAACCTGGATAAGGGTACCGTAATATTCCAAATCGCGCATTCCAGTCGGCAAGGCAGGCAGTACTAAGAACGAACCACGTGCATTCAGGATCGGGGCGAGGTGGTACCTGGTTCGCTTAGGCTCAGACGTCGAAGGGCAGTGGCTTGTCGCTTTGGCCGGTCGAACAACCCCGGGCCGCGCAAGAACCACAGCTTTTACGGCCCGCAAGCATCCCACGAATATTGCGGCCCAGATACAAGGCAGCGCAGGCAACGACCACAAAAACAATCACTTCCTGCATCAGGCACCCCATCCCAGCGCGGACGTAACCTGGTAGACCACAAAAGCAGCCAGGTAGGCCAGGGTCGTCATGTAGGTAAAACTGAACACCGCCCAACGCCAGCCGCCGGTTTCTTTGCGAATGGTAACCAAGGTGGCGGCGCATTGGGCGCAAAGCGCAAAGAAAATCATAATCGACAGAGCCACGGGAATATTGAACAAGGGGCTGCCATCGGACCTTTCGGCAGACCGCAAGGCACCTTGAAGCTCGGCCGAACTTTCGTCTTGATCACTCCCCAGGTTAAAGATAACGCCCAGGGTCGCGATAATAATCTCGCGCGCCGGAAACGAGGCGATGGCGGCCATGCCAATCCGCCAATCCCAACCCAGAGGCGCGACCACAGGCTCGATCAACTGACCGGCCCGGCCGATGTAACTGGTGCGCAGGTAGGCGCCGTCTTCCTCCCGGTCGATGGCCGAAATCGCCACGGCATAATCAGCGTCCAATGATTTCCAGGAGCTAACAACCCTTGTCAATTCCGCGGTGCCGTCCGCCATTGACCCGTCGAGCAGGCCGGCCAGTTCCTTGTCGGCGCGAAGGATGCTTTCCAGTGCCTGTTCATCGGTTCCCTGCGGAAAACGATCCTGAGCGTAATCAAACAAAAGCGCCAGGCGGGCCTCATGTCGCTGTGCTGTGGCCTCCACGCGTTGGTTGGCATGTTCTTGTCTCACCGATTCCGGGCGTGGGAAGTAGGCCAGCGCCCAAACCAGCACCGCAACCGCAAAGATGGTGGTTCCCGCCCGTTTCACAAAGGCCGAAGCACTTTGATAAACCCGAATGCCCACCGTTCGGGAACTGGGGATTTTGTAAGAGGGCAGCTCCATGAGGAAGGGCGGAAGATTCCCTTGTAACAGTTTCCTCTTGAGCAACCAGGCCACCGGCACGGCGATCACAATGCCCACCATGTACATCATCAGCAAGACCAAGCCCTGAAGTCCAAAGACGCCAAGTACCTTTTTTTCCGGTAGGAATGCCGATATCAAAATGACATAGACCGGCAACCGGGCTGAACAACTCATTAGCGGCGCAACCAGGATGGTCGTCAGGCGGTCGGCGCGACTCTCAATGGTGCGCGTGGCCATGATCCCCGGAATGGCGCAGGCGAAGCTGGACAAAAGCGGGATCAACGATTTGCCCGACAGGCCAACCCGGGAAAAAACCCGATCCAGGAGGAAGGCCGCTCTCGCCATGTAACCGCAGTCCTCCAGTATGGCCACGAAAAAGAAAAGCAGAACGATCTGGGGCAGGAAGACCAATACGGCGCCTACCCCACCGATGATGCCATCAACCACCAGGCTCTTCAGCATGCCTTCTGCTAGAAAGGAGCCGATCCATGTACCGAGATTCCCTACCTGGCCTTCTATCAGGTCCATTAGCGGACCGGCCCAGGAATAGATGGATTGGAAGAGGATGGTCAGAACAATGAGAAGTGTAACAGGTCCCCAAAGCTTATGGGTCAAGACCTTGTCCACACGCTCGGACCGGGTGACCACCTTCAGCTCGGGATGAGAAACCACATCGCGAAGTAATTTGCGTATCCAGGTATAACGAACTCGGGTCTCCAGCTCAATCAACTTGCCGTGTTCTTCGGTGAGCTCGGCCCGCCGGGTCAGCAGGTCTTGTAAAATGTCTTCGCCGTATATTTCTTTCAGGTGCCTGGCTGTGTGACCTCGTTCATCGAAGAGCGCGCGAAATATCATTGTCGGCGGAATGGGGGTCTTGCATTTTCCGGACAAGTCACTGGTTAACTGATCCCGTGTCTCAGCGAAATCGGAGAAAAGTCCTGGCTCAGCGGGTGGGTCCTGACTAAAAACACGACCGATGGCCTCGCGCAGTTCTACCAGCCCGCCGGAACGCGTTGCGTGGGTGGCAATCACCGGGAACCCAAGTCGGCGGGACAGTTCGGGCAGGTCGATGACAATCTGGCTTTCCTTTGCCAGATCAACCATGTTGAGCGCCATGATCATGGGTAAATTCAGTTCCATCAGCTGAGATACCAGATAGAGGTTGCGGTGCAAACTGGTGGCATCGGCCACCACCAGAATGGCGCTTACGGGTTTGGCCCCTTCTTGAATGCCGTGCAGAACGCTGGGCACCACCAGCTCATCGGGCGAGGCGGCGGCCAGGCTATAGGTGCCGGGCAGGTCAAGAGCCTCGAATTGCCCATTGGCGAGCCGAATCGTACCGGTCTTTTTCTCAACAGTCACGCCGGGATAATTGCCCGTTTTCTGGCTGAGTCCGGTTAAAGCATTAAAAAGTGTTGTTTTTCCAGTATTGGGGTTCCCGACAACCGCCAGGCTCCCCGAAAAGGAAGAGCTATCCATGGGCTACTTCAACCATTGCCGCCTCTTTCTTGCGCAGCGAAAGATGATAACCCATGAGACGAATCTCCATGGGGTCTCCAAGTGGGGCGAAACGAACAACTTGAAGCTCTGTATCCGGGATCAGCCCCATCTCTAGGAGACGTTGGTACGTGGAACCGGACCCACGAACCGAAGTGACTTTGCATTTATTTCCCGGACGAATCATATTGAGCGTCATATGTACCTGCCTTCTGAATCTATCTAATTGAGACTCAGTCTCAGCAAATATACGTCATGAAAGAGGCAAGGGCAAGCAAAACTCTACTATTTAGTCAGTTATTTTCTGTTAAACTGATTTGGGTAAAACGAAACCGAGTGAGGTTATCCATGAGGTCTTATTTTTTGCTCTTTATTTTCGCCTTTGTCCCATGGCTTTTGAGCCAGGACAGCGAACTCAAATTTGATCAAAAAACGTTGGAAACGTTGGAGGAGAAAACCGAAGCGCTGGCCAACCGTCTGCTCGATCTATCCGTGGCGACACGGTCCGTTGATATAAACGGCATTGCGGGCTTTTTTGCCGACAGGGTTGAAGGAACACCCTTCCCCAGTCGGCCCGATGCCTCAACCCATCAATTCAAGTGGGTTTCCCGTCGGCTCTGGTCCCTGACCGAAAAGGGGACGTTGATGGAGAAGAAGGCTTTTCTCGGCCATTGGGAAACCTTCCTGGCCCATTTCAAACACATCGAAGATACCCGCTTCAAGGTTAAAGTCTCGCAAATTGACGAGACAGGCGCTCAGGCCCATGTTTATTTCTTTCTGGTGGGTCGCAACACGGAAAACAAGCGCGAATGGGTTCGCGGTTATCTTGACTTGGAAGCGCAGTTGGTGAACCAGCTTTGGGTTATCGATCATTTTAAGGTGACTTCCCTGGCTTCGCAGCTGGCAGCCCGTGATGTGTTTTCCGAGGTGAGCGGACCGGCGGGCCTGACCGAGGTCTTTCCGCCTCATGGGTCCAAACAGAACGAAACGTCTTACTGGCAGGGGGCGGCGGCTGCCGATGTGAATAACGACGGCTTGATAGACGTTTTTGCCACGGGCCTAACGAAGAATAATCTTTACCTCAACAACGGTGACGGCAGTTTTCGCGATGCGGCTGCTGAGACCTGGACCCAGCTGACCCCGCGTGCCACGGGGCCCCTGTTCCTGGATTACGACAACGACGGCGACAAGGACCTTTTCCTGGCCACTCCGGATAGCCAGGTGCTGCTGGAGAATCGACTGGTGCCCGACGGTGTTTTGGAGTTCCAGGATATTTCCCTGAAATCGGGAATTGGTCTGCGTCACGCCATCGGCTTCAGCCCCTCTGCGGGTGACGTGGATGGCAACGGTTTTGTGGATATCTATGTGCCCTCCTACAACCGCTACGGCCTGGTGATGCCCAATTCCTGGTACAAGGCCACCAACGGCACCCCCAATCTTTTGTACTTGAACAAGGGCAATGGGGTTTTTGAGGAAGCGGCGGCCCGTCTCGGGGTGGCCGATGAACGCTGGAGTTATGCTTCGGCTCTGGCCGATCTGGATCGCGATGGTGATCTGGACCTGTATATTGCCAACGACTACGGCGAGAACGCGCTTTATATCAACGAGAACGGCAGTTTCAAGGACCAGGCGGCTGCGCGTGGCGCGATTGACCCTGGCAACGGCATGGGTGTTTCCTTCGGCGATTACGACAACGACGGTGATCTGGACCTGCATGTCACCAATATGTCTTCGACCGCTGGCAAGCGAATCTTGGGTCGTTTGTTGAAAGAGCCCAAACAAAGCGAAGTGCTAGTGAAACTGGCCTCGGGCAACAGCCTGTATGAGAACGACGGCAAGGGCCATTTTCAGCTCGTGCCGGCCAAAGACGCCAGTTTCACGGCTGGTTGGGCCTGGGGCGGTGGCTTCCTGGATGTGGACAACGACGGCTGGGAGGATATCTATACGCCCAACGGCTTTAAGTCTGGCAAGTCCATGAAAGACACGTGAAGTCTCTTCTGGCTCCACGTGGTGGCGTCGAAAGCGGGAAAAGAGAAAGCCGGCAGCAAAAACTTTACGGAGCGCCAGAGTGAACTCTTTGGCCAGGGATTCAGTTTCAGTGGATACGAACGCGACATGCTTCAGCTCAACATGGGCGACAAAACCTTTCAGAATATCTCGGGAACATCAGGCATCGACTCGGTGACCGATGGGCGCGGTTCCATCTTCGCCGATTTCGACAACGACGGCGACACAGATGTTTTCCTGACAACGATCCAGGGTCAATCGCGGCTCCTATTCCGCAATAACCTGGGCAATAGCAACGGTTTTATTCGGGTGACACTGCTGGGGACCAAAAGCGGACCAGACGCTTTTGGGGCCGAAGTACGCCTGAAAACCAAGGCCGGCCTACGCACCCGGCTCAAGAGTGGCGGTGGGGGTTACAACTCCCAATCAGACCCACGCCTGCTCTTCGGACTGGGCAAGGAGGCCCGCGCCGACTGGTTGCAGGTCACCTGGCCATCGGGTGCTGTACAGCGTTTCGAGAATGTTGACAGGGGCAGCTCAATTCTGATTACGGAAGGCGAAGCAACGTTTAAGCAGATCCAAGAGCGGCGCTTCAATTTGCCTGATCCAATCAGTGCCGAAGAAGCCCAACTGTTGACCCTGCACCTGAAACGCAAGGCCACCCTCCCGGACCTGAAGCTCTTTAAGGCCGATGGCACCGCTCAGCAGAGCAAAGGGTTGCTGGAAGAGGGCAAGGTTCATCTTCTCAATGTTTGGGCCACATGGTGTGTTCCCTGCGCACGGGAGATGCCCGAACTGCAAGGCCTGCAAGCGGCCCACGGTGACAAACTAAAGGTAATCGGGCTGAGTCTTGACCCGGAGAAAGTGGCCGACCAGGTACGCCTTACCCTGAAAAAGAGGAGCATTCGTTATCCCAACTTCAGGCTTGACGACGCTGCGGTGAAGTCTATTTACGCCAGCGCGGATATCTTTGTTCCGCTCAGCATCCTGCTCGATGACAAGGGCAAGGTATTAGATATGTTCCCGGGTTGGAATGCAAAAGCGCGCGAACGGGTTTTGGCCCTGATCAAAGAGCGTTGAGCCCAACCCTGCCTGCGAATTCAATGAAACCAGGGGTTCGTCAGACCCCCTGGTCTTGCAGCTGATCAGGCGTCCTTGCCCAGGTAGCCGGGCTTGCGCTCGGACCAACGGCCCCGGGTAAAGTCGGGAAA